>Ga0172377_10003888_pt1 | contig 15393 bp, 10 predicted proteins | sample Pumphouse3metaG_FD_119749 | JGI IMG/M metagenome (GOLD analysis project Ga0172377, IMG submission 119749) | Leachate microbial communities from a municipal landfill in Southern Ontario, Canada - Pumphouse #3 metaG | ecosystem: Engineered > Solid waste > Landfill > Unclassified | place: Canada...
ACGTCATATTCCCCGTAATCGTCCAACTCGGAGTACTTACCCAAGCAAATATAACTTTCTCCATCTTCAATAAGTCTTTTAATGGTCTCAAAGTCGTTGTTATCAAGCGGCTTGGCTCTGTTCCAACATTCCTTGATATCCTTTAAAAATTCTTTCGTTAGTTTTTCATTTGCCTGCATTTTCATCAACGCATCAACGACCCAATGGATATGTTTTGGGGTCCTAAGTCTCCCGCTGCCCTTATTGTATTTCACGAGGATATCGAACTGGCTAAACGTACCTTGAAAGACGTATATCGTGTAGTTCTGCAAGACAAACTCGATGATTGCCTTCTTTTCGCCGTTACTTATGAGTTTTTGCCCATGTCTAATTTCCATTATTGCTTTCCTCCAGTTTTTGGATTCTTTTCTTCGATATCTCCAAATATTCTAAATGATTGTCTATTCCGATGTATTTTCTTTTCAATCTAAGGGCAGCCAAACCAGATGTCCCGCTTCCATTGAACGGATCCAAAATCAAGTCTCCTTCATTTGTCGAAGCAAGGATTATTCTTTCTAGCAATGCTTCTGGTTTTTGAGCGGGATGCTTACCAAATTCCTTCTCTGTTTTGGAAGGAAGGTTGATTGTCCATACATCCTTCATCTGCTTTCCTTTGTTTATTTGCTTCATCAAGGAATAATTGAATGTGTGTTTTCCTTTTTTCTTTGGTGTAATCTGCTTTCTGGCCCAAAGAATAGTCTCGGTGCTATTGGTAAAACACCTGCAGGCAAGATTAGGGGCAGGATTAGGCTTTACCCAGGTGATGTTGTTTATAAGAGAAAAGCCCTCGAGCTCGAGAGCGACTCCGATGCTATAGATGTTATGAAACGTTCCACTTATCCATATTGTTCCATCGTCTTTTAGCACTTTCCTGCAGAGCCTTATCCATTTTCTGTTGTATTTGATCTTCTCTTCTATAGTAAGTGTCGTATCCCAATCGCCTTTATCGACACACACCTGTTTCCCAGAATGGCAGCTTACTCCTCCACCAGAAAGAAAGTAAGGCGGATCGGCGAATATCATGTCTATGGATTTTTCTTCTATCTTCTTCAGTAATTGAAAAGAGTCCCCTAAATACAAGGAACAACTTTCACTACTATAAAAACATTTAGATCTTCCTATCATTGCTTGGTTATTTCCCTTAATAATTGGTGATGATTACTTCTTCCACATCGCCTCTTCCGTCGGCTTTAGAGTTAATCATCCTTTTAGCATTCACAACATGAATATTGAAGTCCTTGTAAAGCTCGTTTATGAAAGCTGTATTGTGATTTGATAGCATTACGAAAACGCCTTTATCGCTTAATTTCTTATAAAGATTAGCAAGCCTAATCTGCTCATCTTTTCCGAAATCATTCTTTGCATATGAGGTAAACGAGTTCTTGTTTTCAATCACATCATAAGGTGGATCAAAATAAACAAAATCGCCTGCTTTTGCATTATTGGCCGCTTCCTCGAAATCACCATTCAAAATAGTTATATCATTATTCCTAAAGTACCCTCTCAACGAATTAAAATTGTCTTCATCGAAGGCTACGACCTTTTTCTTTCTTCCTGACGGAACATTGAAGAAGCCTTTGGAATTGACTCTATATAAACCATTGAAGCACGCTTTATTTAAATAAATCATTCTTGCAGCGCGAACATAGATTGGCAAACTGAGAAATCCTTCCTCTTTGTCCATCGACCTAATTTGATAGTAGTATTCTTCTGAATGGTTAGACTCATGTTTCCTCAACTCTTCTTTGAGAAGGTTGAACATCCCATCGTCTTGGAAACACCTATAAGCGCATATGAGTTCTGAATTAAAATCATTGATGGTCGCCTTCTTAGGTGCGAGATTCAAAAAGAAGGAACCGCCACCAATAAACGGTTCAAAATAATTGTTGAATTCGTTCGGCATATAGGCATGAAGCCTGTCCAAAAGCTGAGCTTTTCCACCTGCCCATTTGACAAACGGATGTAATGCCTTTGTCTCATCCAAAAGCAAAGATGTCTTAATCTGAAGGGCTTGGCTCAACTTTTCTATTGTTTCCAAGGTGACGTTGACTTTGCCCTGCTCTATCTTTGATATTTGAGGTCGATCAATTCCACAATAAAATGCTAGCTCATCTTGTGACAAGCCTTGTTGAATTCTTAATTCTCTTACTTTATTTCCAAATACTTGTTGTAGCATGTCTAATACCCTAATTTATTTTAGCATTTAGGTGTATTAAACTCCACAATATATTCATTAATCATGATAATCATGAAGGAACCCGTAACGACCTTCTTTTATGCCATGGGTGAATTCTATGACATTGGCCTTTTCTTTTAATTCTTCAGTCATGGTGAAATTATTTGTGTTTTCAATAATAATCATTTGTCCGTAATCTGAAGCATTGATTAGATATTTGAAAAAGCTATCCTTGATATTTGCTTTGTCCAAACCTCCAACATCAAGGTTTTTCAAAGGAGAATCGATGACATAAATAGGCAATTGATGCTTTCCTTTTTCATCAAGAAACTTTCTAAACGATAAAAGAGTAACCGAATTGACGAACGCTCTAAATCCCTTCCCATTATTGGCGGACTTGCTTTGACCGCGGATTGAAATATCGAAGGTAGTTTTGTCAAATTCGGCACTAACGTATCGATGATCTCCGCAGTACTTCATAATTTCCTTTATGTTTTCCGTCATTGAACGATAAAAGGAAGGCTGGAAGTATTCGGTGGGGACAAAATCTTCTCTATCAACCCTAAGCTGCCCCGAAACCTCAAACAAATCTTTTTTCAGCTTCTCGTTGTCATCTTGCAAATATTCAATGCGTTTTTGAAACTCAATCAGCTCATCGAACTGCCTAAGCGATCTTTCCAGCTGAGATCTTTCCTCCGCCAATTTATTAACAGCTTGATTTGCCTCTAATAGTTTCTTTCTGTTTATTTCAAGTTCTTTTCCGTCATTGGCATGTTCCTTTAGCAAATTCGACAATGTTTCAGAAACATCATTCAAATTATGAATTGCATAGCTTGTTTCATGTTCAATCTCACTAATACTTATCTGCTCTTTTTCTTCATGTATTTTGCTATGGCAGTATGGACATTCATGCTCCGTTTCGTTTTTGTCCAGCTCATCTTTGCCGGAGACAATGAAGTTTAGTCTTTCCAAATCCGATTTGTACTGTATCGAGAGGCTTTCTAGCCTGTCAATCAGCATCCCATCGGATTCTATTTTGTCATTTAGATTTTTGATGATGTTTTCTAAACTGGTGCTTTCTTTATACTCGGAGTCTATCGCAGCTCTGACGCTATCAAGCCTTTTTTGTATTGCGCTCGAATAGCTTTCAATAGCGGGGAATTCTTTTAGCCTACTCTTAAGTCTTTTGATTTCGTTTTCGTTATTTTCAAGTTTGGCATTTATATATCTTCTGACTGCCCCTCTTCTAAGTTTAACTTTGTCCAAATCCTCGTTTTTTAAGAATCGCGAAAAGTCCATGTCATAAATCAAATACAGAAGGTTCGCCATGGATTGAGTCGTAGCATTATATTTGTTGCTTTTTGCCAAAAGTATTTGCTTTCCCTCATCAATTCTTCCCTCATCTGCCAAAAACAGATAGTCAAGGAACTTAAGAGAAAAATTAACAGCGGTTCCATCTTTTTTTTGAGGAAGTTTGAACGGATCTACATCGAATATTTGCAAAAGGGCATCGTTAATCAGCTTATATCCTTTTTTGGTCGTATAGGCATAGTCTCCCGACTCCACGAATTTGCTATGGCTTTCGACGCTTATGATCTCGGAATCTACTTTTCTGGTTAATATGACATCATCCCCGCTTTTAGAAATAACAAGCGAGAACTCGGTATAACCAGTGTCGTTTTCTATGATGAATGGCTCATCGTCATTATTTGCGTATCTCTTGTTATCAGAACCGAAAACTTGCTTAAAAATCTTGAATATTAAAGTTTTGCCTGTGTTTGACGGACCACAAATAATATTCAGCCCTTTTTGTAATTCCACAGAGGATTCTTTTTTTCCAGGGCCGCGCGCGATGACCTTTTTAAAATAAATATTATCCATGTCAATCATCCTCCTTTATCCTTGCAAGTATTAAATCAAGCGCCTTGTCGCCTTTATAGAATAGTTCCTTTTTCCCCAACTCCATGGTTAAAATATATTTTTCAGAATATCCAGTCACGGATATTTTTTTATAAAACTCGTTTCCTTTGTCCGTTAACACAAATTTGGTTTCACTTTTTGCCATTACAGGTTTGGCATAACCGTTTCTTACCAGATATGAAACGGACTCCATCACTCTTTTTCGCCTTAGTGTGGCTTTGCTTAACGTGAATTCGCTATCGCCGTTCAGGCTGACGTCGGTCAAGCCGAATTCCCTCCCGTATGTGACGACGAAGTCATATACGAAAAGCTCTTCTGAGGTTAATGGTGCCCCAAAATTATAAAGAAGCAAGACGAGCCTCATGCTTGTTTCATAGACCGAATTGAACACGCTGCTACTCATTTGGATTCACCCATGACTTTATTCTCCCCTCCTCTACGAGGATGTGGAGAATGCCCTTTCTAGTGGAAACGCTTATGAAGCCTCTGATGTTCAAAAGCAAAGAGCTGTTCAGCTGCAGATTCGTCGCAATCAGGTTCATCACGCTCGTAATCCTATCGATGCCGTTTTCGTACTTTCCATAATAAAGGGCGTCGAAAATCCCGTCTTCAATCTCTTTCTTTATGGATTCGAACTCGCTTTCGCCTTCGTCGAATAACTCTCTAGCTGCGTTTTCCTTATACCTTGCTTCGAAATAGAACTTCGTGTGTTCGGAAAGGTGTCTCTCATAAATAGTCCCGATTAAATCTTTTTGCTTAGATATTTTTCTTCCAAGTATCTCTGAATAGGCTTCGAATAATTTCTTTAGGAAAATCAAATCCCCTTCTACCTCGATATTCATCTGTCTGAGCTTTTTGGAGACTGGTATCTTTTCACCATTAATGTAAAGTACCCCATTTTTGAACTCGGCAGCTTTAAAGGCAGTAACGCTAAGACTTTTGAAATCTAGATATTCAAGAGGCGGAAGCGTCTCTTTTCTTCCTAAACTTAAATCATAGACGATCTTCTTCATCAGCTTCGCACATACCTCTGGAATCAAAGAATCATCGAGGCTGGTTTTTAGTTTGAATCCATAACGGACGATAGCATTCCTTATTTCGACAAGATGGACATTGGATATCAAATCGTTGAAAAAGGTCTCCAAAGTATCATAGTCGAAGTTCTCAAGTAGAATCGTCGCCTCATCCTTTGATATTTCTCTATTCCCATTAGCCTTTGCCTTCAAAGTATTTGGATTTGCCTCGTCACAGAGATTTGGCAAATCAAGCTCTCCACTATTGAGTTTTCCACCAGTAAAAGCATCCAAAAGTTCAGGAAGGAAAATATAGGTCGGGCTCTTCCTACTTATTGAAAGAATATCGATAAATTTCGCAAAAGTTATCTTGTCATCCATGTCTTGTACCGCAAACCGTACCGAGGCGTACCGAATCACTTTTCTATGAAAGCTAAATTATTTGTGTAAGCCCGGAAACTATCGGCTCTATTAATATTCTAGCATCCGAGACTTCCAATTGAAATGTAAAGGGCAAATTATGGGAGGTTTTCAAAATGTAATTAAGAAAAAGTAAAACATTTCAAAAAGAAAAAATGGGAATGATGTGACACCGGTTATGCAAACGCACCATTCCCAGGTAGCCAAGCTCTGATTTGCACAAGGCTGGCGCCACTCTCGCGGAGATTTCCACGCGATGAACGGCGTCTTTTTCAGCCTGCCTTCGAGTGTCTTTCCTCCGCAACTCCAAGGAGGAAATTTTAATGACTGATAAAAAATATTTTGAAGAGAAAGGCTACAAATGGAGCTATGAGAAAACAGATGAAACTCCTTATTACTATGACACGGAGTTCAAAGGCCGTATCTGGTGCGACCATACTCTTTATAGAATGCTTCATTCGATGGATGAAGCCGAATATAAGCGACAAGATGAGGAATCAAGATGCGTCATTCTTAATGAAAAAGGTCTTCCTATAAAATGTCGCCTTAAGTGTTCGACTGAGTGTCCTTTTGGTTTGAGTCATTCAAGAACTGGTTCTCCCATATCGATAGAAGCTATTCAAGAAGGTAATAGTCACATCGATTTTGTAGATACCTCAGCAGATCCTAAGCAAACTTTTGATTTAGCCGAACTAAAGAATAAAGTCAGAGAAATTTTAGCTGAACTGAATGAGGTCGAGCGTTCTATTTATATATCAATAAGATTTGAAGAAAGAACTGAAAGAGATGTTGCCAAAAGTCTTGGGATTTCTCAGCCAGCTGTACATAAAAAGCTCTTTAAAATTTCAAAAACGGTTGAAGAAAAAATAAAAAAATTTCTCGATTAGGTTATCAAAACTCGATTTTTTCTCCTTTTACATGTGAAGGCGAAGAGAGCCACCCGCTAGGGTCGGGGGTGGAAAGCGGCGAAGCTCTCCTAGCCTTCCTAGATTTAACAGGAGGTAAAGATATGTGGAACTAGCTATTTCTATTACTTCCCTCATCGCCTCACTTTCAAGCATCCTTTTCGCTCTATTGGCCTTTAGGCGAAACGAGCGAATCGATCACAAGAAAGAAGGCAAACACGAGGGAACGATGCTATCCGACATCGGATACATCAAAGCCTGTGTCGACAGGGTCGAGAAGAACATCGGAATCGTCGACGAAAGATACCGCAATGTCGCTGAGCGTCTGGTTAAGCTCGAGGAATCCATCAGGAATGCCGAGAAGCGAATAGACGAACTCTGCGGGAAGGGAGGAAATTAAACCATATGGACATTGCTTATGTGCCAATCATAGTCGTCTGCTGCTATATCATTGGCGAAATCTACAAGCTCATCTTCAAGAAGATTGATAGCACCTACAAGTTCATTCCAATCGTCACCATCGTGGCGGGCGGGCTTCTGGCGGTACTCATCTACTTCACTGCACCTGAGCTTGTGAATGCAGAAAACGTCTACGAAGCATTGGTAATCGGCTTCGTCTCTGGCGCAGGTTCTACTGGAACCAATCAGATTATCAAACAGCTTTTTCAAAAGAAAAATGGAGGTGAGCAAAATGATGAAACGACCAAATAAATACAATCCAAAATTGGATTACCTATTTTGCAAGTATGCTTCATCCAGAAAGCCTCTCTCGAAGATCGACGAGGAAGAATGGAGGGACGTCTATCACGAATTGCGAAAGCCTAATGAGCCTAGGCAAGAAAAAATGCTCAGGTTCAAGGCAACCCTCGACTTTCTGAAAGATCCTCAGTGCCTTTTCTCCATGAACACACTGCTTGGATGTATGGCTGTCTATCTCGGGGAAGCCCAGAAGGACGATGACGTCGATTATGGGAAGCTCCAAGACGTCTTCTCTTTCGAGCATCCCCTTGAAGAGATGAATTTCAGGGATCTCTTCATCTCCATAATCTTAAAAAAGCCATTCAAGGAGGAATTCAACGTCGAAATGGCAGAAATCGCCTCGAACTTCCTGCTTATAAAGCAAGGAAGTGTCCCAGTGATTTTCTACGCCTTCGTTGTTGAAAAACTCCTTAATCTTATCTCTTCAAATGAAATTGAAGGAGCAAAGCTACTTATGCTTAATCTCCTTCAAAGATCAGAAGTTCTTAACCGAAAGCACAAATTTATTCCGTTGGATGTGCTTTTAAAAAGAATCGATGAGATAAAACCATTTCTTCAATCTACTTTTGGAGTCACTTCTCTTTTCTATTATGGTTCTTATGCCAAAAATGTCGCAAACGAATACAGCGATTTTGATTTGTTTGTAGAGGTCGACCCAAAAAGGCAGGAGGACGAAGATAACAAATATCGAATCAAGGGATACCTTGAGAAAGAATTAGGCATCACTGTTGATTGCCACGTTCGTGATAGAGGATACGTCAAAAATCCTCTTCGTGTCGATATGATCAGACACCTTAAATTGATCTTTTAACATTACAGGAGGTTAAAATTTATGAATAAAATTAATGTTAAACAATTGCTTAGGGTGAGCAAAAACACCCAACGTGTCCCTCTTGCAAAAACAGAAGGGACTATCATTTCTACTCTTCCTGCTGATAACGTAAAAGTCGAAGGAAGAGACATCACTATCTTCGGAAGCAAAAAGGACGTTGATTTGACTTTTATCAAAAATGATGATGGATTCGTTTCTAGTTCTAAACCTGTTTCCACTACTGTAAAACCTAGCGATTTAAGTGCAGATTTAAATTTCAAAGAAAAAACAGCAACTATCAAATTTTCTGGTCTTTCTGCTAAAGGAGAGGCAACTCTTAAAGATCAAAGTGTAGGACTCGACCTTGGTATCATCAACGATCAAGAAGATAAGCTTTCTATTAAATCTAAGGATGATGGCTTGGAATTCGATATTGCTATCGCCAAGCAACGTGACGAATATTCTTATGCTTTTGATTTTACAATGGATGGTTCTATTAAACCTGAACTAAAGGGAAATGAATTTGTTTTGAGTGACACAGATGGAAATGAATTATTTTCTATTAATGGCATCCACATGGTCACTGAAGGCGGTAGAATCTCCACTAATCTTGAGATTCTTCTTGGCGATGATGGCAAATGCGTAATCAATCCTGATGCTGGCTTCATCAAAGAAAATATTCTCAATGGTAATATTTCCGTAGCTTTCAACGTATCTGGTCATGTGGTCCCTATGATTAGCCTTGAGTCTTTTAGGGACGGCAAGTCTGCTCAGCCTTCAAACGACATGTACATCTTTGGTTATAAAGGAAGACAAGAATACATGCTCAAGGCCACAATCAAGGCTAAGGAAATCGCAAGTGAGTTGATTTCTAGACAAAGCGAGAACTTTGAGACGCTCTTCACTTTGAACTTCGACAAATCCCACGCGAAGAATTTTAATGAAGGCTTCAGAATCTATGATGGCGAGGATAACAACCTCATTAAATCCCAAAACTTTGATGAATCACTTGAATCAATTACCATTGATATCACCAATAAAGTCAAATCTGCAATTGAAGCTGTTAATGCAGGAAAAGAAGTAAAGGATGTTGTTTTAGAATTTAAATATTCTTGCACCCCAATGGCGGCTTCAGACGATGAATATGCTGGCGAGGAACTTGCAGACAATTACGTTGAGATTTATGGTATCTACTCTTCGGACACTTCAAAAAGGCCTTATATCGGCTCAAAATTCGTCTCTATCGGAGAAGTAAAAGCTGGCACTCCTTTCATTGAGAAAGAACTCGGTCGTTCCGGAAAGAGCAAGATCAATATCTTTGAAGGATCCTTGCAGCATGGTTTCTCATTAGGATCAATTGCTGCTAAAGCCTTTAGAATTCCTTTCAGCATGTTCTATGATTCTAGACTTTTGACTCAAAAATTCGAAAGACCAAAAACCGTTGGTTTACCAAAAGGGTGGATGTTCAATCTTTCCCAATGCCTAATTAAAGATAGAACAAATATCAACAAAACCAAAGGTATCAAGGAAGTTCTTTATATCGACGAAGAGAACAATACACATGTCTTGACCGAGAAATGGTTTTATAAGGATGAAAACGATAAAGAAATTGTCGTCACAAAGGATGAGGTCTATCTTGGCAACGACCAAAAGCTCAAATACGAAGACAAGAATGGTGTTATTCATGATGTCACCTATCAAGTCGACAATGATGATGGCTTAACTTACGTGTCCACCAATAGCAAGCTTAACTATGCCAAGCAATCAGACATGAAGATGCAATTTAGCTTTGCCCTTGTGTCCAATAACAAGAAGACGGTCGTTCCACTTACTTTTAGTGAGAAAGGAACATGGATTGCGACATTCTACAGCGAATCCAAGTCCGGTAGCAACATCGACAAGAGTAAGGCGAAATCTTTATTCCCTGAAGACAGCAAAAATAGAACTGTCAATTCCTTAAAAGAGCAAAAACTCTATTCCATCAAAGACATTTATTTCCTTGGTGATAAAGTGGAAAATCCTCGTATTAATCTTAATGGAAAACAAACCACTTTACACGAAGTTCCTCTTGAAGTAGTACCGCTCTACAAAGATGGAAAATATTATATTAAAAGTGCCACTAGCAAATTCACAATGAATTATAGCTTCAGCATCGATGGGAATACCTTTAACTCGGAAAAATCAACAATTAAGTTCGACGATAAACTCATTGAACTTCAAGCCGAACACCAGCTCGATATAGGCTCCGACACTGACATCGCAGACTATTACGAGAACGAGGACATCGCGAACGTCAACTCTCAAATTAAGCAGTGCGAGGATTACATTAAGGAACTTCAAAGCCAATGCGAGTCATACTCAAATTCTATAAGTTCCTTAAATGACCAACTAAATACACAGAAAGAGCTCAAAGACTTAATGGATCAAGCCAACGAGCAACGTGATTTGGCCTCTAAAGCAAATGAAGGCTGCGTAGCTTTGTTTACGCACGAAAAAGATGGGAAGCAAACCTATGACGCCGAAAAAACAGAAAAATATGTCGAAGCAACTAATAAGCAGACAGAGCTTAATGATGATTATCAAGAAAAATCTTATGAATTCCAAATTTCCAACATTAATAAGCAAATTGAAGAACAAAACGCTGCTTTGCAAAAGTTATATGAGAAAATCAATGACTATCAAGTTCAACTCAATAACTTGTATGAATTGAAGGAATCCTATATCGAAGCTCAAAAGGAAGGCGTTCAAGACTACATCTACGACAAAGAAGGCAATCTTCTCGGATTCGACTATTACGGAAAGCTAGTCTACCTTTCTGACCGCTACGAAAACGAAATTAGTCTATCCTATGTCGATAATAAACTAGTTGAGATTTCTTCTGAAAAACAAAGAATTGTGCTTCATTACAACAAAGAAAATGAGCTTGATTACGTTGTTGATGCAACTGGTAGAAAGACAAAATTCGAAGTTTCTTCTAATACTTTCGTTATGACTAAACGAGATGAAAAAGGAGAACTCGAATCCACCACTTTCACTTTCGATAGTAAAGAAAGACTTACTAGCATTAAAGACAAAAATGGTCAATCATTCGTATTTACCTGGAGTGATTTCATCGTCTCATCTATTATCAATAAGTCATCTGTTGCTTCTATTTCCGAAAATGGTGTTGAATCAAAGGATGAAGAAGTCTTATCCACTACCTTGATTGAGAACACTGGAGATTACATTGAAGTTGAAAACAGAGAAGCAAAAACCATCGATATCTATCATCTTGACTACGAAGGCAGGCTCATCGGCCAAACCTATCGTGATGAGGATGATAATTCTAAGGATACTGTTTCTATAAACTGCTACGATGGGGACAATCAACTTCTTGAATTATCATATGAAGTTAAGAATCGTATAGGAGAGATTGCTTTACAAGGCAATAATGTTTCAAAAATCGAAAAGACAATTGAGTTTGGCGAAGGTGGAATTGACATCTCTAGATTCACTAATCGCGAGATGTTTGCCATTGGTCTTGATTTCTCTAGTGTTGATCCAAATCAGACAAAGAACAATACTGTTGAGTTTGCTGTTGATATTGATGGAACCAAAAATTCATTCAAGTTCAATAAAATTCCACATGGAATCCTCGCGGTACCTACTCTTATCCAAAATAAGGCTGGAACTGTCATGGTCACCATTGCCTTTTCTAAGAATATAAAGCTCGACGCTTTAGGTAAAATCAAAATCTATCGTGCGGAAGCAACCATCAATAAATACGATGAAGATGATCATGTTATTTCTTCTGTCACAAAAGATGGTGAAACCACATTCTCTGACTTCGATGGTGACAATCCTACTTCTTGCGTTACTACAGATCGATATGGTGTTACCAAGACATCTAGGGCTCTATTCGATGCAAGCGGACGCCCTATCTATGAGGAAGATGGAGAAGGAAACTGCAAGGAAACTTATTACGATGAGAAAGGAAACGTCATCGAGACTAGGGAGTACAACAAAGCTAACTCGTCTTTGACTAAAGTCTCTAGAACTAAATATGATGAGGATGGAAATGCGACTGAATTCGAAGGGGTTATGCGTGATAAAAACGGCAATTACCCTCAAGAAAAAGCTACATACCTTCCTGGAAGCGACATTGTCTCATCTATCAAGCATCCTAATGGTCAAGTCATGGTCTATGGCTACGATTTCAATACCGGTCTCATGACCGAGATGGCCAGTGATGCAAATGGACAAGATAACGCTACGCAATATGGCTATGCTGCGAATCATCTGGTAAGCCTTGCACACCATGGAGTTAAGTTTACTTACACTTTGGATAACAAAGGTAGAAAGGTTTCGACAAAGTTAAACGATGTTGAGCTTGTTAAAAGTGAGTATGAAGATAACTACTTTGACGGAAACGTCACTAATGGGCAAAAAGTCACTACTACCTTTGCGGATGGATTTGATTCAACAACTATTACTGATAAAGACGGTGACCTGATTTCTACAGTTACTAATGATGGCGATTCTATTGTCTATGAATATGACGATAGAGACCGTTTGATAAAGGTCGACAGGAATTCCGGCGAGGAAACCGTAACCACTACTTATAACATCGAAGATCAAATTACTTCTAATGAGTATAAATATGATGATGTAACTACTCGTGAAGATATTACTTATGATAGCCATGGCAGAGTTTTAACAAAGACTGAAACTGCTAGTGATTCTACTACAACCACATCATTTGAATACGTAGAAGGTAAGGAAGATCTAGTCAAAGAAGTATCTATTGGCAATACCAAACATCAATTCGAATACGATGCTTTAGGTAGAGTCATTAGAAAAGAACTTCTTGATGGAGAACGTTCTCTTGTCGATGAAAGCATTGAATATCTAAGATACGGAGAAAATTCTCTAGATTTAGTTAAGGAGCATGATGCCCGTGTCGGAGGTGTCATAAGTGATACAACTGAATACGAATATGATGTATCTGGAAACATCACCTCAATTAAGAGGGATGAGTACGAAACCCGTTATCAATATGATGAACTTGGAAGACTCATTAGAGAAGATAATCCTGTTTTAGATAAAACCGTTGTTTATAAATACGATGCCGGTGGAAACATCTTGCTCAAGAAAGAATATAAATACTCTCTTGAAGACAGGCTCTATTCTCCAACTATTACTTCTTACACTTATGCATCTAAAGGTAATAAGGATCAACTCATTAACTTTAATGGTGAGACTATCGCTTACGATGTGATGGGTAGACCTACTTCTATTGGAACCCATAGTTTAACTTGGAACAAGAAAGGCAAGCTCGTTATATACGATGATATAGCTTATACCTATGGTCTGAATGGCATCAGGACAAGTAAGATCGTTGATGGAGTCAAGACCACATATTCTCTCCTCAACAACAAAATTCTTGCTGAACAATCTGATGATAAGGAAATTATTTATCGTTATTCTTCAGACAAACTTATTGGTTTCACTTTCAATGATGTTGAATACATCTACGAAAGAAATATCCAAGGTGATGTCTTAAGAATCTATCGTAAAGACAATCTAACTTTAGTTGCAGAGTATCAATATGATGCATATGGTAATCATAAAGTAATTAATCATACTGAAGATAATATTGGTGACATCAACCCATTTAGATATCGTGGCTATTACTTCGATGTCGAAACAGGTTGGTATTACCTAAATGCTAGATATTACTCTCCTTCAATAGGCAGATTCATCTCACCTGATGAGTTGTCCATTCTTGATGAAACTAGATCTCAAATCAATGGATTGAACCTCTACATGTACTGCGGAGATAATCCAGTGATGAATATTGATCCTTCGGGTCGAGAATGGTGGAACTGGTTAGTGTCTGGCTTATCTATTCTCGTTGGAGCAGTTTTATGCTGTGTTCCAGGAGGACAAGGTGCTGGAATTTCTATGCTTGTAGGAGGAGCAACTTCTATGGCAAGCAATATTATGGATGCCTGCGGAGTAAATTCCAAATTATCTTCAATTATTTCCTCAAGCTTGTCAATTGTTGCTGGGGCAATATTATGCTTTACACCATTTGCAAGTATCGGTGCTAGTATGATAGGTTCTGGCATTGGAGGTATTGCTGGAGGATTTATTAGTGAAAGCCTTGGCGGTTCATTTGAGCTCGGTGCCACGATTGGTAATATTGCTGGAGGATTTATTGGAAGTGCAGCATATGATGGCATTAAATTCTCTGGAGTTGCAAAAAAAGGAATTGTCATAGGCAAGTCTGGTGAATACGATAATTATGCTAAGCTTAATGGATATAAATACTATGAAGGTCTCCCAGGTTATAAAACGCTGGAAAAAATTTCACCAAAACTAGCGAGTAAAATTGGCTGGGCCAGTAATCATCGTTACATCAAAAATGTTATGCTATTTGGAGGAAAAATATATAATTTAGGAGGCTCAAAGACTGGCGCATACGCTAAGGAACTAGAGCTAATTGGTAAATATTGTAATTTAATCAATCTATAACTTTTAAAAAAATGGCATCGTCATTCTTGAATCTCGATGCCATTTTCTTTACAATTTAATTATGAATATTTACCAAAGATTACAAAATAACTTCAATTTTATCTCCACATTTGGATTCATTTTTAATAATATCTCTAAGCATTATATCCACCCCGGAGTACGATTTAAAAAAACAACTAATGATTATCCATATGATGAAATTTATATTAGTTATTCTTACGAAACGAAATCGTTTCTTTGTGAATATAACAAAATCAATCCAAAAGGATTAACACGAGATACTTTTATTTTGACTTCGACAACTGTATTTGACGGTGAACATGTTGAACCAAAAGGATACAAAAATCAACTCCAAAAATGTGCAAAAAGACTAGAAGAATTTCTAAAAGAAAAATAGACCACCAACCCTATTATTGTTAATAGGATCAAGCTGTCTTTTATTGTGATTTCGTTGATGTGCTCTTAAGTGTGTTTATGCTCGCCTCAATCTGGGTGGTAATCCAGGTATCGACATCACCAAAGTTAGCCTTTATATAGTTTTTGATATCTTCACTAAGTTGAGAAAGAACAATGTCTTTGGCCTTATTAAGAGCGATTAAATGCGCATCTTTTCCAAAGTTTCCTTCTTTCTTTAAGGCCTCTACATAAGTTTGAAAGACGCATTTAACTGCATCTAAAACAATTGTGGTTGCTTCAGTTATATATTTTTCCGTTTTCTCATTATCAATCTTACTAGAAATCCATTTAATAAGTTTAGATCCTAGTAAGGTTATAAGAGGAATTACTACTGCTGTAACAATACAACTTAAAACATTTAAAAGTATCTCATTCATG
>Ga0172377_10003889_pt1 | contig 15391 bp, 12 predicted proteins | sample Pumphouse3metaG_FD_119749 | JGI IMG/M metagenome (GOLD analysis project Ga0172377, IMG submission 119749) | Leachate microbial communities from a municipal landfill in Southern Ontario, Canada - Pumphouse #3 metaG | ecosystem: Engineered > Solid waste > Landfill > Unclassified | place: Canada...
CCTGTGGGAAAGCCTTTAATTAAATAGGGTTAAGTAAATATTTTTTATCGTAAGCTCTTTATTGTGAGTACTCACTCTTGTTAGGGTTTGACTATTTTATTTGCATTTTTTCATTAAAAAAACTTGCTTTTTGCAATTTTTTTTTGTAATATTGCACCCATGCTTAGGGGCTTATTGGAGGGTTCTTCTCTAAGGTGTAAATAAAATTTAGAACTCTATTTTTAGTAAAAACTGCAGGCAACAGGTTAAATACTGCCGAATATGAGATGATTACAAAATTATTACAAGGTTTTAAGAAATTAGCTTTCTTTGTTTTTATTGCCTCTGCTTTGGCTGCTGGCTTTATTGCCTGCACCAATGAGGATGATCCTCCAACTCCAACTACTTATGTTGCTCTTAGTCAATTCTTCTCCATTCCGAATGCAACTCTTGTTCAAGGAGCCATTCCTTCAACTGCAAATGGTGCAAGTATTGGTGATGTGATTATAAATAGTACTGCAATCCCTGGAGGTTCGTCTAATGTTACTATTAATAGTTTGAATGATATCCAAAAATTGTATGTTTCAATTAAGGGATCTAATCAGTATTATACAATAACTCCTTCTGCAACTAAGAGTACTGTTTTTGATTTCGTTATTCTTTTGAGTCAAGCTCTTAATAGATCTTTTGAAATTCAAATTTCTGCTCTTTTGGCTGATGGTTCTACTTCTGCTCTTTATTCTTCAAGTGTTACTTATTATCCTACTGGAACTGGTGGAACTGGTGGTCTACAAGTTAGTCTTTCTTTCAATAATGAAAAAGATGTTGACTTATATGTTATTCAGCCTGATGGTGATATAATTTTTTATGGTAATAAGGGTGCAACTATTTATGATTCAATTACTGGCCAATATGTTTATTGGTGGGGATTGGATTTAGATTCAAATCCTGCTTGTAATATTGACAGTATTAATAATGAAAATGTTTTCTATCCTGATACTCTTGTTCAAACTGGAACTTATCAGGTTTGGATTAATATGTATTCTAATTGCGATAATACAATTCCTACAACTTGTGTTGTTACTGCCAATCATGCTTCTCAGCTAATTACTAATCTAACTTATGGTGTTAATCCTTCAACTCATATTTTCCCTATTGGTGAGCCAAGCAACTCTATTGGAAGTGACACAACTGGTGCTGTTAAGATTATGGAATTCAATATGGTTGGAACTCCAGCTGGACCTAAAAAGATTTATAATTCTAAGCTTACTGAGTCTGCAAAAATGAAGCTTAACAGTGCAATTAGAAGAAGATAAACTAATGTGAATTAGTGGTTAATAAATTTTGATTAAGAAAAGGGGTAGTGTTATGCTACCCCTTTTTTTGATTAGTTATATTTTTGGTTGTTATGCAACACGTTGTTATTTTTTTGTTGGTTTTGGTTGGGTTGGTTTTTTGTAGGAATTATAAAAAGGGTAGGCAATTGCCAAAATAATTATTAGGATGATTAGTATTGAGCCTATAAGAGATATGATATTATATGTTTTGAAGGTGTCGGATTCTAATTTGAATTCAACTGTATGTTGTCCTTTAGGAACGTTTATTGCTCGCAGGATGTAGTTTGCCCTAAAATATGGGGTTTCTTTTCCATCAATATATGCTTTCCAGTCTTCTTGATAGAATATTTCGGAACAAATCATAACTGCATCTGTTTTTGAAGAAGTTATGTATTTTACATATTCTGGACTGTTATCTTTTGCTTTTTCATATATTATGGTTGCTGATGAGTCAAATTCTGATACAGGTTTTGCAATTCCCTTAAACTTTTGGTCTACAATTGCAACCTTGCGTGGATCGAAATTGTCGAGTTTTAGGATTTCTTCGTTTGCATCTTTTGCCCAATCAATTGTTGGAACAAACCATGCTGCTCCACAAGCTTCTGGGTTAGGATAGGCTTTTGGACCTTCTTGTGCTGGTAGGACTACAAATTTGGTGTTTAGCATATTCAAAACTCCAAGATTTGCTGACACTTGTCCTTTATAGGCTAAATAGAATTGACGTATTGGATTAATCATTAGTTTTGATGTATCGGATAGGTCTTTTTGAACGTAGGTTCTGTTAAGCATATAGAAGTCTATAATATCTTGGTAGCGTTGTAGTTTTGCTCCGTGATAGCCTCCAATTGAAGGGTGAAAATAGGATGTTGTGGCGTCGTTGAAGGTGTTGAGTGAGAGATTGTAAACTCTATAATGGTTTATGTTGTTTTGTTTAACCATTTCAAAGATTTCGTTGTCGGCAGTTGTTGGGTATATGGTTGTTTCTTGTGATTTTACAAAGTTTTGCTCTGTTAAATATCTCTTATCAACTCCCCAAAGGTCGAAGGTTATTAGAAGTCCAAGAATTAGTACTACAATATATTCTTTCTTGATTTTGTTGAAGGCAAAGAAAAATAGTGCAAAAAATGCAGCTCCAATAAATAGGAATGAACGCCATGCATCAGAAACAAATAATGCTTTTCTGTCTTCAAACAGTGCTTGAATGTAGCTTTGTCCTAAATAGTTTTCAAATTCAATGTCTGCAGATGAGGAAAAGGATGCAAACATTTCAGGGAAAATGGCACAAAGGAAGGTTATTCCTCCAGCAATTCCTGCTGAAATATATAATGCTTTCTTCTTTTTACTTATATCTAAATCTTTTGAAAAGAATTCTTTAAGTCCTAAAATTCCAAGAATTATTAGTGTTGTATTGGCAAGAACTAATGCCATTGAGGGTGTTCGAAATTTATTGTAGAATGGGAGATTGTAGAATAGCCATTCATTTATTGACATAAAATTGTTTCCCCATGAGAGTATGAATGAAAGAATGGTTGCAATAAGTAGCCACCAACGTTCTGGTCCTTTAACTAAAATTAGTCCTAAGAAGGCAAGAAAAATGATTATTGCACCAAAATACATTGTTCCTGCAGTGAATGGTTGTTCTCCCCAATAGGAGGCTCCAGCATATTTTTGAATAAGTTGATTTATGTTGGGATCTGATGCATTTTTTGGTTGAACGGTTTGAATCATATTGATTCTGTTTTTTGCATTTTTCTCAAACCTTTGGTCTGATGATCCTCCACCTCTTGCATCTGGAATTAATATTGATAATGTTTCTCCAATTCCATAGCTCCATGCGTATGCATAATCAATTGATAGACCCTTGTCGTTCTTTATTTTGGAGTCATTTTCTGGTTTTACAGTTATTTCTGAACCACCTCTCATTGTGTGAGAAACGTATTGAGAATTCATTTTTAGTTGTGCCGATGTTGGTAAAATTGCAATAAAGGCTCCTACAATTAGAATTAATCCTCCTAAGGCATAAGTTTTGATTTGTTTTTCTTTTATGGAATAAACCATATAGGTTAGTGCAAGAATTAATCCTCCAAGCATTGTGTAATAGCTTATTTGGATGTGGTTGAAGTAGATTTGAAGTCCAAGAGAAACTATAAAGAGAGCTGCTCCTGAGAGGTATTTTTTTCTAAATACTAACATCATTCCTCCAAAAATTGGTGCCATCATAGACATTGCCCATGCTTTGGTTATGTGTCCAACTTCAATTATTATTATGTTGTAGGACGCCATTGCAAATGCAATTCCTGCAATTATGCCAAGCCAAGGACTTATTCCAAGTGCTATGGTAAAGGCATAAAACCCTAACATATACAAAAATAATATGCCTAAGTCTAATTGGAAACCCCATAGTTTTAGAGGCTGACTTAGTGGAATAAATACGTTGTTAGTGTTTGGTCCTTGAATTTGATAAGAGGGCATTCCACTAAACAATGAATTTGTCCAAGAGGCTCCGTGTCCTGTTGCTTTTTTATAGTCAACAAGTTCTTTTGAAATTCCCTCGGCATTTATCATATCACTCTGACGAAGTTCTAATCCTTTTAAAATAGGAGAGAAGTATATTGCACTTATTACCAAAAATATTGCTATTGCAATAATATGAGGTAGGAATTTTTTAAAGGCGTTTTCTTTCTTCATTTCTATATTATTTTTATTATTATTTATCCTCTTTTTCGTAGTATTTTCTTAATGAAGGATGTATTTTTCCTGTATATCCTTTTTCTTGGTTTTCAAACAATTCTGGATTTGCTTCCTTAAATTTTCTTTTATATTTTTCAATCCTGTAATGTGTTATTTTCGGAATTATTAGGGTTGTTAATAATCTAAAAAGTATGTAGAAAACAATAAGTCCAAGTAATACATTAATCATATTTTAATCACATAAAATTAATAAATCATTTCTTGGGTTGACAAATAGGATTGGAATGTTTTTGTTGTTTTCCAATGTTTCAAGTTCTTTTGTTTTGAAAATTAGATTTGTCCAGTCTTTGTTTTTTGTTGTTTGACAAATTATTAATGATGCATTATTTTCTATTGCATAATCAATTGCCTGATGGTCAACAAAGGGTTTTTGAGTGGGTGAGAGATGAAGTTTGTAGTTTAGGTTGAAGTTATCAAACATTTTCATCAAAAACTTTATATTATAGTGTAGTTGGTGTCGATGAAATTCATCTCTATATGTGTGGTAGAATACTATTATTTCACTTTTAGCAAATCTTCCAAAATAGGAGCCCCAGAGAACCTTTTCTTTGCTTTCTCTCATATTGTTGATTGTTAGAATTATTTTTTCAAATTCAAGAGTCTGTGGTTGGGATTGAGGAACTATAAAATAGGCTGCTCGAGATTCGTATAGATTGTTTAATAGAGTTTTAGGCGAATTTGCTTGTTTTTGCTTCCTATCAACTATATCAGTATTGGAAGATGTAACTATTAGAACTCCAGATATTAGGTTGGGAATTTTGTTGATAATTTCTTTTGATTTGCCTTCAATTGCACAATAGGAGTGGAATGGGATTTCTGTGATTTTACTATTTAATTCTTGTAGTTTTATTTCAGACTGTTCAACCGAGAGGTCTGTGTATTGTTTGTCTGATATATGTAATAGAATAAGACCTTTGTTGAGCATTTTTGCAAAACAAATGGAATTCTTAATTATTGCATCAGTATTTTCAAAATCTGTTATGTAGGCAATAATAAATTGATCTTTTTTTTCTTTCTGTCCCAAGGCTAAAAGTTTAAAATCTAAATTTCCCTTTTTTCCAAAGCATAATTAAGATAAAGCCTGCTAAGGCTCCTCCAAGATGTGCAAAATGAGCAACTCCGTCTGAGGTTCCAACAACACCGTTAAATAGTTCTAATACTATGTAGCCAATAACAAACCATTTGGTTTTGATTGGGAAGAGAAAATATAGGTATATGTTGGCATTTGGAAACATCATACCAAAGGCAAGCAGTAGCCCAAAAACAATTCCTGAGGCTCCAACTGTGTTGATTTGATTTAAAAAATCTCTTATAGGAACTCTTTGAACTCCATCACTAACCATTAAAACTCCATTTGATAGTGCTTGAACTAAATCTCCGTACATAAAATAATATGTGATTTGTTGAACAAAGGCAGCTCCAAGGGCAGCAGTAAAGCAGAAGAATATGAATCGTTTTGTTCCCCAGATGTTTTCTAAGGTGTATCCAAACATCCAGATTGCAAACATATTAAAGAAAAGATGGTTGAAATTGGCATGCATAAATGAATAGGTGATATATTGCCAAATATAGTGATTGTCTGCCATAAAGAAATGTAGGCCAAGATAATCTTCTAAGTTTATACCCTTTAGTTTTAAAACATAGGTGGTGAAAAAAGCTAATACATTTATTATTAATAAATTCTTACAAACAGGTGGTAAGAAATTGAATTTATGTGGGCTATATTGGTCGTTATACATAGGTAAAAGTTCTATTTTAGCTTGCAAATGTACATTTTTTTTTAAAATATATGCTAAATTTAGATTTTATTAGTATTAGAATATATTTTGTGAAGTTATATTAATCTTGTTTCAAAAAAAAATCGTACCTTCGCACTTTAAAAAAACTAAGTAAAGAATAGGAAAATGTACTCAGAAAACGAAAAGATAGTAAAGGTTGACATTGAGAAACAAATGAAGTCTGCCTACATTGATTATGCAATGAGTGTGATTGTTTCTCGTGCCCTGCCTGATGTTAGAGATGGAATGAAACCTGTTCATCGTAGGATATTGTATGCTATGAACGATATGGGAATGTTTTACAACACTGCCACAAAGAAAAGTGCCAGAATTGTTGGGGAAGTTCTTGGTAAGTATCACCCTCATGGTGATAGCTCTGTTTATATGGCAATGGTTCGTTTAGCCCAATCTTGGTCAATGCGATACAAATTGATTGATGGTCAAGGTAATTTTGGTTCCATTGATAATGATCCTCCTGCAGCAATGCGTTATACTGAGGCTCGTTTAGCAAAAATTTCTGAACAAGTTTTAGCTGACATAGATAAAGATACAGTAGATTTTCAAAATAACTTTGATGATAGTCTTAAAGAACCTACCGTACTTCCAACACGTATTCCTATTCTATTAGTTAATGGAACATCGGGAATTGCAGTTGGGATGGCAACTAATATGGCTCCTCACAACCTAACCGAAGTTTTAAATGGTACAATTGCATACATTGACAATAATGATATTACTATTGATGAATTAATGCAATATATAAAAGCACCAGATTTTCCAACAGGAGGAATCATATATGGTTATGAAGGTGTTAAAGAGGCCTACCAAACAGGAAGAGGTCATATTGTTGTTAGAGGTCATGCTAACATTGAAGAGGCTCCAAATGGTAATGATCAAATTATAGTTACCTCAATTCCATATCAAGTTACTAAATCAGAAATGATTCGTCGTCAAGCTCAGCTTGCTGATGAAAAGAAAATTGAAGGCATTGCAGAAATTAGAGATGAAAGTAATAAGGATGGAATTAGAATTGTGTACCGATTGAAAAAGGATGCAATGACAAATGTTGTTTTAAACAAATTGTATCAATATTCCGACCTTCAGTCTTCTTTCTCAATAAACAGCATAGCATTGGTTCATGGAAGACCAAGAATGCTGAACCTAAAAGAAATTATAAAATATTTTGTTGAACATAGAATTGAAGTTGTTGAAAGACGAACAAGATTTGAACTTGCTGAGGCAGAAAAAAGAGCTCACATATTAGAAGGTTTATTGAAAGCCTTAGATTTTATTGATGAGATTATTGCCCTAATACGTTCTTCTCAAACTGTTCAAGATGCAAGAGATTCAATGTCTGAAAAATGGGGTTTTTCTGAACTTCAAACAAGGGCAATTGTTGAAATGCGTCTTCGTCAACTTGCAGCCTTAGAAAGAGAAAAGCTTCAATCAGAATATGATGAATTGATGAAATTTATCCAAAGATGTAATGATATTCTTAATAATCACGACATCTTAATGCAGGTTATTAAAGACGAGTTGATTGAAATTAGAGAAAAATTTGGAGACGAGAGATTAACAAGGATAGAATATTCTTCTTCTGACTTTAGAATTGAGGATATGATTGCAGACGAGGAAATAGTTATTACAATTTCTCATCTTGGCTACATAAAACGTACACCACTATCAGAATTTAAAGTACAAAATAGGGGAGGTAAGGGCTCAAAAGGTGCCAACTCAAGAGATGAAGACTTTATTGAGCATATTTACACAGCAACAATGCACAACTATATCCTTTTCTTTACTGAAAAAGGAAGATGCTATTGGATGAGAGCCTTTGAAATTCCTGAAGGAACAAAAACTTCAAAAGGAAGAGCAATTCAAAATCTAATTAATATAGAACCTGACGACACCGTTAAGGCATACATTAACACAAAAGACTTAAAAGATTTAGATTATGTTAATAGTAACTACATAATTCTATGTACTAAGAATGGAATAATCAAGAAAACAACCCTTGAAGCCTATTCACGTCCAAGAATTAATGGAATTAATGCTGTTTCAATTCGCGAAACAGATGTGCTTTTGGAAGCAAAACTAACAAATGGAAACCATGAAATATTTATGGCTCTTCATAGTGGTAATTGTATTCGTTTCTCCGAGAGTAAGGTTAGGCCGATGGGAAGAAATGCCTCAGGAGTTAAAGCAATTACTCTTAAAAATGAAGAAGATTTTGTTATTGGCATGGTTTGTGTTGAGAATGCTGAAAAGGACATACTTGTTGTTTCTAAAAAAGGATATGGAAAACGTTCTGCAGTTGATGAATATCGCCACACAAATAGGGGAGGTAAGGGAGTTAGAACTTTAAAAATTACTGAGAAAACAGGTAACCTTATTGCAATAAAGGACGTTGATGATACAGGTGATTTAATGATTATTAATAAATCTGGCATAACAATAAGAATTGCAGTTAGAGATCTTAGAATTCTAGGTAGAGCAACTCAAGGAGTTAGACTTATTAAACTTAAGGGAGATGATGAGATTGCAGCAGTTTGTAGAATAGATATTTCTGAGGACGAAAACATTGAAACAGTTCCAATTGATGGTGAAGAATTGGTTGACGATGGAATTATTGATGTTGAAGAAATTGAAGAAGATGAAATTGAAACAGAAGAAATTAAAGAAGAGAATCCAGAAGAAAACGAACAAAAATAATTTATAAATAAAACGAACAAAAATGAAAAAAATAATTTTATTTGTTGCATTAATAGTATTTGGTTTGAGTGCATTTGCTCAAACTATGAAAGTTCAAAGTGCATACGCCGACATGAAAAACAAACGTTTAGCTGAGGCAAAAAAGAATATTGATGCCGCTTGTGAACATGAAAGCACAAAATCTGATGCAAAAACATGGCATTATACTGGATTAATTTATGCAAAACTTGTTGAAGTTTCTCAAACAGACCAAAAATTATATAAAAAGCAAAAAATAGAAACTCCAATTCCAGAGCTTGCAGAAATTTCAAAACAAGCAATTATGAAATCAATGGAGATTGAAAAAGCTGCTCAAACAAATGAATACACTGCAGCAAATTCTAATACTCTAAACTACATAACAATATATCAATTCGATATTGCTCTAAATACATTTAACTCAGGAAAATATGCAGAATCAATACCCCTTTTTGAAGATGTTGTTAAGGGTGCTGTTGCTTCAAGAAACAAAGAAGTTGAAATGAAATCCAATTTCTGTATTGCAATGGCTTATGATGCTACAAAACAAAAAGATAAAGCAATTGAGATGTATCGTCAACTTGTAAAACAAAACACTAAAGAAGAAGCTGTTTATATTAACTTATTTATTGCAAACAAAAAAGCAAATGAATTGGATAAAGCTATAAATGTTTTGAAAATTGGTGTAAAAAATCTTCCGTCAAACTATAGATTATTAGGATTACTTTCTGGGGCTTATATCGAAACAGGAAATAAAGTTGAAGCAGACAAAACAATTGCGACTCTTAAATCAATATCTGATACAATAACTGAAAATAAACCTTCTGTACTTGTTATAATTGGAGATGTGTTAAGAGATGCAAATAATACTGAAGATGCTATTGCAATGTACAATAAATCACTTGAATTAAAACCTGTTCAAACAGAGGCAAATTATGGTTTAGGAGTATTACATTTCAATTCAGCAGTAGATTTAAAAGAAAAGGCTGACAATCTACCATTTGATGCAACAGAACAATACGACAAACTTCAAAAAGAATCTAAAGAAAAATTCTCTTTAGCAATACCTTTCTTTGAAAAAGTCTTAACCAGCAAACCAAAAGACATTAATACACTAAACGCCTTAAAAATAATTTATTCAAGACTTGAAATGACTGAAAAATATAAACAAGTTAGTGCAGTTTTGGATTCTTTAAGACAATAATGAATTGAAATAATTCTAAACTATGATAAAGCCTCATAATTGAAATAAATTATGGGGCTTTTTTGATATAGAAATACATTATAAAATTGTTTATAATTGAAATTATGTTAACTAAATATTTCTAAATACTCTATTATTTCTTATTTGTTTCTTATTTGAGAGAGAGTTTTAAATTGCTTATATTTATAAAAAAAGCTAAACATCTGTATGCTTAGCTTTTTGGATAAAATTTCAGATTAATTTATAATTGAAATATTGGATTAATCTGTTTTCTTTTATTGAATTTTATTTTCTTTTGATTGCCTTATGGACAGCTGAGATTATATTTTCGGATTTAAGACCATATTTTACCATTAAATCTTCTGGCTTTCCTGATTCTCCAAATTTATCATCAATTCCTATATATTCAATTGGTTTAGGATTATTTCTTGATAGTAGTTGTGAAACAGAGTCATTTAATCCTCCATTATATTGATGTTCTTCGCAGCTAACAACACATCCAGTTTTATTTACTGAACGAAGAATTGCTTCTGTATCCAATGGTTTAATTGTGTGGATATTGATTATTTCTGCATCTATCCCCTGCTCTGCCAATTTTTCTCCTGCAACAATAGCTTCCCAAACTAAATGTCCTGTGGCAATAATTGTAACATCTTTTCCTTCATTAAGAACTATGGCTTTTCCTATTTCAAAAGGAGTATCTTCTGATATAAATATAGGAACCTTTGGTCTTCCAAATCTTAAATATACAGGACCATTATGTTCTGATATTGCAATTGTTGCTTGTTTTGTTTGATTGTAGTCACAAGGATTAATAACAACCATATTAGGTATCATTTTCATAAGTCCGATATCTTCAAGTATTTGATGAGTTGCACCATCTTCTCCAAGAGTTATTCCAGCATGTGAACCACAAATTTTTACATTTGTGTTTGAATATGCTACTGATTGACGAATTTGATCATATACCCTTCCTGTTGCAAAAGCTGCAAATGTTCCAATATAGGCAACTTTACCACTTAGAGCCATTCCTGCTGCTATGCTAACCATATTTGATTCTGCAATTCCAACTTGAACAAATCTATCTGGAAACTCTTCCTTAAATGCTGTCATCTTAACACTTTCTGTCAAATCAGCGCATAGGGCAACAACGTTTGGGTTTCTTTTTCCTGCTTCCAATAATCCGTCTCCAAATCCTGAGCGGGTATCTTTATTTCCTAATACGTTATATTTCTTCATTATATTTTTTATTTATTTTCAATTAATATTACTGTTGTTTGTCCTGATTCTATTTTAAATTCTTTAGATTTAGACTCATTTGTTTTTTTACTATTTTTTGAACGTGTAACAATCAAGTATTGTCCTGGCAGTAATGTTAGGGTTTCATTTTGTTTATCAGAAAGATTTGATACAAATTCCAATTTATTATCATTCTTATAAAATAGAGTTGAAATATTATCCACTGGCTTTGTTAGTTGCAGATTTCCAATTGATGGAATTTCAATTGTTGTTGTTGAGCTCTGCCCAATATCAACATTATAGAGATAAAGTCTGGGTTGGGTTAAAACTTCCAAATCATATTTTCCTATAAGATATTTCTCAAATGAATTAATGTTTTGAAGATTTATGGATTTATTATCTCCATGTTTCTTAACCAAAACTCCAATTGGTTTTGAATTGGTTAGTTCTTTACCCTTATATTTAATTGACATTGTTCCTTGAGGTGTATTGGCAGAAATGATGGTGTGTGCCCCCGCTTTAAGCGATACATTCTCAATTATTGTTGTTGGAATAGTGTGTATTTCAACATTATAATCAACCAATGGATCAATTTCTAATGTGTCGGAAAGACCTTTTTCATTAAAAGTATGAACAAAAGAATAAAGCAGTTGATTACTCTTTGATTCATAAAATATCATAGGAACATTTGTTTCTGTTGAGGATTTGTAGCTATCTAAAAGATTAACTTGACATGTTGTACTATTTAGTGCCTGATTAACAATATCGTTTAGAATGATTGAAAATTCAATTTCATTATTTACCTCAAAATAGTTCCCAACACATTTAAAATGATCTTTATAACCTCTCCCTATCCCAATAACAAATGGTTTTATAATATTCCCTTCATTCTGCATCTTTTGTGATATTTCGCAAGGATCATCTCCACAATCATCAACTCCATCTGTAATCAATATAATAATATTTCTACAATTTTTACATTCAGGAAAATCTCCTTTCGATGCAATTAGTGTATTTGTGATTGGAGCAACACCTTTTGGAACCAAGGACTTCAATTTATCTTTCAATAGTTCTGTATTATTATTGGAGAATGGAATTTCAAGCCTTGTATCATTGCAATCTTGAGGAGGATAAGTTTTTGTGTGACCATAGGCCCTTAAAGCTAATTCGAGATTAGGCTGATTTCTAAGAGAATCTATAACGTTTGAAAGAATTGATTGGGTAATCTTAATTTTAGTATCACTTTGCCATTTACCATACATACTATATGAACAATCAAGAATAAACAAAATTCTTGTCTTTTGATTTGTTGTTTGGGCTATTTGTCTGACATTTCTTTGTTGTGCATTTGAATTTACAACAAGATTGAAAGCCAAAACAAATATTAGTATTGTGGTAAATGTTCTCATTAATAATCCCCTAAGGTTTCTTTCAATTGAGAAAGTGCATTTGTGGCTTGTTCATCTGTTGGTGCTGTCCCGTGCCATTTGTTTAATCCTTGCATAAAATCAACTCCATATCCCATTAATGTATGCATTAAGATAACCACAGGTTTCCCATTTTTAGTCAGGCTTTTAGCATCATTTAATCCTCTCAAACAATCTTCCATATCATTACCTTGCATTTCTACTACTTCCCAGTTGAAAGCAAGAAATTTTTCCTTAAGATTTCCAAGAGTCAGAACATTATCAACCTTACCATCAATTTGAGCATTATTATAATCAATAATGGAAATAAGGTTATCAACTTTATTTGAACCAGCAAACATAACTGCTTCCCAAATTTGACCCTCTTGCAATTCCCCATCACCATGAAGAGTGTAAACAAGATGTCCACAACCATTCATTTTCTTTGCTAATGCTGCACCAATTCCAACTGACATTCCTTGACCTAAAGAACCTGAGGCTACTCTTACTCCTGGTAGATTATATTTTGGGGTTGGATGTCCTTGAAGACGAGAACCTAATTGTCTAAATGTTGCTAATTCTTCGGTAGGGAAAAAACCTCTACGTGAAAGGACGCTATACCACACTGGAGATATATGTCCATTGGAAAGGAAAAACATATCTTCTTTATTTCCTTCAATTGTGAAGTTTTCTGGTTTTATATCTAATTCTTTAAAATATAAAGCACTCATTAAGTCAGCACAACCCAACGAACCACCCGGATGTCCAGAGGAACAACCATTCACCATTCTTATTATATCCCTTCTTACTTGCGAAGAAATACTTTCTAACTCTGCTATTGTTGCCATAAAATCTTTTCGTTAATTTATGGTGCAAAATTAGTCAAAAAATACTTAGGTAAATAATAATTCTAAATGAAATATTAACAAGTTACTAATAATAAAGCTCTATCTATTTATCTTATAAGATTTACAATGCCCTTTTGATTAAAGCTTTTTCCCTTGAGATTTTCAAACTTAATAACATAAACGTATGCACCAAGATCACATAAACGTCCTTTGAAATAACCATTCCAGCCTAATCTGATATCATTTGAAGTAAATAATAGTAGTCCACTCCTATTGAATATCATCATTTGATAATTTTTAACCTTAGTGTATTCAGGTTTAAATACATTATTTTCAGCTTCATTTGGAGTAAATGCATTTGGAATAAATAATTCTCTACGTGAAGAAATAGTGTCGTCAACAATAATTTCAGACAATTTATCTTCAACAGACTCTTGCTCCTGTGTTGATTGGTCGATGATGATTGTAGCATTTTTTGGAGTAACAACATTAGAAATAATATTGTTTGATGATGCCTTAGGGGCTTCTTTATGTTGAATTTTATTTTCAGGAATAATAGTATTGGAGCTAATTTGATTAATGTTATTGGATTGTTTTGCAATATTATCTGTTGAATTATCTAATTTTGATTCAATTTGAATATCATTTTTTTGAATATCATTAGTTCTATCAACATTATTGGTCGGTTGGTTGATTTTTGAAACGTTTGAAACAATAGATGTTTGATCAATAATTATTTGATTGTTGGTATTTTGGTCAGGTGAAAGCATAATAGTGGTTACACCTGCAACTAAAATAACTGCGCCAGCAATTGTAAAAAAAGCTAACCAGTTAAATTTAGGTTTAGGGAGTTGAGATTTTATTTTACTCCACGACTCAATAGGTGGTGTTTGTTCAAAATCTTCAAATCTATTTTTTAATTCGTTTGACATATCTATATTTCTTTATTATCAATTTATTATTATTCGCTCTTTTTGATGTTATATAACAATTCTCTAAGCTTTTTTTTTGCATTGGAGTTTTGAGATCTAATACACTCCTGCGAAACATTCAAAAACTTAGCAACATCTTCATAAGATTCTCCTTCAACTTCTATCATATTAAAAACAATTCTTTGTTTATTTGGTAGTTTTTGGATGGAGTCTAAAATCTTTTTTGTTGAATAGTCATCAAACAAAGCATCGTTGGAATTTTCTTCAGAAATTAGATTTAAATCATCAGCTGAAACCTGCAGAAAAACTTTATTATAGCGATAGAAGTTTAGAGCCTGGTTAACAAAAATCTTTCTTATCCAACCATCAAAAGAACCAAAATTATCATACATAATTATATTGTTAAAGACCTTAACGAATGCGTCCTGAAAAACATCTTTAGCATCATCCCTATTTCGGCAATACCTTAAACAAACACCAAAAAGCCTTCCAGAAAACATATCGTAGAGAGCTTTTTGGGCCTTAGGTTTTCCCTCCTTGCAGCCTTCAATTATTTCATCCAAGTCCATTCAATTATTATAACACTATAACTATAAAAAATGTTTAGATTTTTATCAAAAAAAAACAAAGCAATTCTCTATAAGCCGGGTTCTGTACCTTAAAAAAGGCTTCTATCATTAATCTAGGACTTACTTCACAATAAGCCTCCAACGACCTACCCCTCAGCCATAACGAGCGAGCCACTCTATGCTGATATATTTGGTCTTTCAACCCATAAGGTTTACCCCAACAACCTATCACTAAGCCATTGTGTGAGCTCTTACCTCACATTTTCACCCTTACCCTATTGCTAAGGCGGTAATTTTCTGTGGCACTTGCTGTCAATATATATAATATTGCCTACCCGTTAGGTAGTATGGTGCTCTATGTTGCCCGGACTTTCCTCTCGTAGAAAAAAATCTACCAGCGATAGAACAAGAATTGCTTTGCAAGTGCAAAGATAGAAAGAAATAATTAAGATAGATTGAATTTTACTCAAACAAACAAAATAAACACTAAAGAACAATAAAATTAATCGAAGTATAATTCAATTATGTTGCCAACATATGACTTGTATGTTGGCAACATAGTTGTGATATGTTGGCAACATACCAAAATTATACCTTATATAATTTCACTTAAACCCA
>Ga0172377_10003893_pt1 | contig 15384 bp, 19 predicted proteins | sample Pumphouse3metaG_FD_119749 | JGI IMG/M metagenome (GOLD analysis project Ga0172377, IMG submission 119749) | Leachate microbial communities from a municipal landfill in Southern Ontario, Canada - Pumphouse #3 metaG | ecosystem: Engineered > Solid waste > Landfill > Unclassified | place: Canada...
ATGTCGTGTTGCGAGCGAAATGCTACAGTTTCCGTAAGCCTGTTGTGAAGCAATTACACTCATTTTCGTAAGCGTGTTGTGAACCGATTACACTCATTTTCATAAGCGTGTTGTGAAGCAAATACACCTCTTTGTTAAATTTTAACAAATGAAACAATGTCTTTATTAAGCCGACAATTAAACTAACGTTATTATTTTATTTATTTAAAAACATTAATATTTTATGAGTTTGAAGGCTGTTCAAATCATCACCTAATTACGTTAGGAGGCTACTCGAGTTTCCTGTTTTTTGCAATGCAGGAGGGATTCGAAGCTTCACATATTTTTGTTTAGAGGCTATTCAAAATGATTAAATGCTGTATTAATTTTACTTAACAATAATATTTATAGATTCGCTTTCCAATTCATACATGTTAAAATATCCATCTCCAGTATAAAACCTTACAGCAACGGCAACCTTAAAACTTCCCTCATCATTAAATAAATATTCAAATGTTTGCGTTATAGCTGCGCTAGCTTCAATAGTATTATTTGCTAGTTGCTCAACCGCTACACTAATTTCAGCAAAAATGTGCTCGTCTTTTTGATCTCGTATATCAAAAATAAAAATATTTTCTAACTTTCCACCATTATATGTTTGTGCATCGGTATGTTGAATAGGAATATCCTTATCACTTTCATTTGTGAATGTTACACTTATTTTTGCCTTATCTCCAATTTTTAATTCAGTTTTATCAACTAATATAGACAAACTAAAATTATCTCGTCTTACTGTTGCTTCCTTTGAAACTCCACTTTCGCAAGAACTCACAACAAAAAGTGATACTGCCATTAATAACGCCATTAATATTTTTTTCATAATAAATCTTCTCCCTTCAATAAATAATACGCAAAATATAGTATTTTGCCCAAATTATTTTACAATAAATATATTTTCATCTTTACTATACCACATTAACTTTAATTTATTAACTATTTTCTAACCTTTCTTTGCTATATCTTCATCAAATAAGGTGCAAATAGACATGTTTTATTCGCACAAACTTGTTTTTATGATACAATTGTAATTTGTAAACTAATTAAAGGAAGTGACAGTATGCCAAATACAAGAATAAAAAAAGATGTTATTAGAGACTTTAAGAAAGGTCTAACAACTAATGATCTAATTGATAAATACGATTTAGCTAAATCAACAATTAATAGATGGCTTAGACCAATTAGAGAAAATATCGCACATTTAAATAATAAAGAATTAACTAATGAGCACTTAAAACTCTTAAAAGAATTTGAACAAACTAAACTAGAACTAGAAATATTTAAAAATTTAAATTGCCTTCCTTCTACTTCTAGAATTGATAAACTAAATGCTATAGAAAGGTTTTATAATATTTATCCAGTTAAAACGATGTGTAGATTACTAGATGTTAATGTTGGAACTTTTTATAATCATTTAAATAGAAGAGTAAAGGAACCTGAATATATTAAAAATGATAAAATGTTAAAATCACTAGTTCTAAAAGTCTTTAACGATAGCAAACAAAGACTAGGTGCAATTAAAATTGCTCAAGTTCTTAGAAAAGATGGTTATACTATTTCAGATAAAAAAGCTAAACAACTTATGAATGAACTAAATATTAAATCACTTTCAGGTAAAAAGAAAAAAAGAGAACCCGCTCCAGTTGAAAGTAAAAATAAATACTTAAAAAATAGAGTGGGTAAAAACTTTACTAGAAATAATCCTAATGAAGTTTGGGTAGGTGATGTAACCGAAGTTGATATATTGGGTAACCCATTTTTTATTTGTATAATTTTAGATTTGTTTTCTAGAAAAGTGATTGCTCATAGAGTCCACCCGAAAGATAATATCAATTTAGTAAGTAACACATTAAAAGATGCGTATGAATCTAGAGGGTTTCCTGAAAATGTTATTGTACATAGTGATCGTGGCTCAAATTATACTTCTTTTAGGTATAGAAACCTTTTATATTCACTAAATTTAATACCTTCTTATTCAAAAACAGCTAGACCTAGAGATAATGCAGTTGCGGAATCTTTCTTTTCGCATTTCAAAAAAGAGGAAATTTATAATATTGATTATCAATCTCTTGAAGAATTGACTGAATCAGTTGATGAATATATTGAATATTTTAATGACTTCAGACCTCATCACCACTTAAACGGTAGGACCCCAAATGAAATGGAGGCCGAATATATAAAGAAAAAAGTATTGACGGCTTTACTAAGCAATCAGTCCTATTTAAGTTTACAAATAAAAAAGACTTTCTCCTTGGGTCAAATGAGCCTAAAGGGTTCGAAAGTCTTCATATAGTCAGTTTTTTTCTATTTTTGTTTTTCGTTTTAATTCTAAGTTATAAATTGTTAAATTAAAACTTGCAAATAAAATAAAGATTAAAGAGCCTATTAATGAAAAGTCTTTAGCATCTAAATTAATATTATCATTATTTGCCGTTGTTCCATAAAGAACAATGTTTAAAAAGAATAAAACAACAAAAATTATATTTATTGTTATAAAAATATTTTTAGTTGTTTTACTGTAATATTTTAATTCTTTAATCATAATATACTTCCTTAGTTTAATTATGCTTTTAAAGTTACTTTTATTGTTGTGCCTTCATCTATTTTTGATTTAACATCAATTTCGCCGTTGTACTTTATTACTGTATGCTTTACTATTGCTAAGCCTAGGCCTGTACCTTTTCCTATTCTTCCTTTATCTACACGGTAAAAGCGACCAAATATTCTTTTAATATGTTTTTCTTGGATACCGATGCCTTCATCACCAACAATAAAGGTAATAATATTATCCTTTTTGTATAGTTTAATATTGATAGTGCTTTGTTTATGGCTATATTTTATTGCATTTTCAATTAGATTTTTAAATAGTTTATTGATATCTAATTCAATACATTTATAATCAATTTTTTCTTCATCAATATTTAAATGAATTTCTTTTTCATTTAAAAAAGATTCTAAAGTATAACAAACATCTTTTAAGATTTTATTTAAACTGACTGTTTCATATAGTTCTTCTTTTTCTGTAATGGTTTCTAGTTTTGAGAGTGTGGACATATCATCAACTAATAAAGACATATGTAAGGCTTGGTTATAAATTCTTGTAACGAGGTCTTCGTATTCTTCAGGTTTAACCATTTCTAACTTAACTAATTCACTGTAGCCTAATATTGCTGTTAAGGGGGATTTTAATTCATGGGATGCATGGGAAAAGAAATCTTTTTTAGTTTCTTCTATTTTCCTTTCTTCTGTCACGTTATTTAATATAATTAATAAAGCAACATTATTTTTACTAAAAGTTTTTTTAACTTTGTATATTTGTACATCAAAAATCTTATTTAAAAAGTTAATTTCAAAAAAGTTTTGTTTTTGTCCTTTTTTGATTGGCTCATTAAATTTTTCGTCATTAAAGATTTTATCTGCTTTTTTACCTAAGTCTTTAACTTTTAATGAAAAAACAACCCCTGCATAAAGGTTGTAAAACAATAAGTTATTGGATTTATCAAATAATAATATTGCTTGTTGTAGTGAGTTTAAAACTTCATTGAATTGTCTTTTCAAATAAAACTGGTTGTCCTTTTTTTGTTTTCTTTTATAGTTTATTAAAAAACTTAAGCTGACAATATTAGTTATTATTAAAAATATAATTATATATAATTCCATTATTTATGTCCTATTTTGTATCCTACTGCATAAACAGTTTTTATTTTAACTATTGAGTTGGCTTTTTTTAGTTTTTCTCTTAAAGCTTTTATATGCATGTCTAAGGCTCTACTTTCACCCATAAAATCTGAGTCCCAAACATTAAAGAAGATTTCTTCTTTAGTTAAAACTTTTTCATTGTTGGAAATCAAATATTTTAAGATTTCATATTCTTTTGTTGTTAAAACAAGTTCTTCATCTTTGATAAATACTTTATATTGTTTTAAATCAAATTTAATATCTTCATATTCGATAATTGACTTAGTATCAACTTTTCTAAGTTTTGCTTGTATTCTTGATGTTAATTCTAAAATTCCAAATGGTTTAGTAATATAATCATCGGCTCCACTATCTAAAGCTAAGACTTTATCAATTTCATTAAAAAGGGCTGAAATGATAATTATCGGTATATCTTTGTTGTTATTTCTAACAAATTTCAACAATTCAATCCCGGAAGTGTCAGGTAACATTAGATCAAGTAATATCAAGTCAGGTTTTTCTTTTTCATATTCTCTAACAAATTCAGCTCCTGTACTAAAACCTTTTTTGTTAACACCAATTTTTTCTAATGTTTTATCAAGGATATAAGAAATACTTTTGTCATCTTCGACAAAATAAACTAACATAACATCACTCCTTAAATTAAACTAACTTCACGGTGTTTACCGCTAACAATATAAATTAGCCACTCGCAAATATTTGTTGCATGATCAGCAATTCTTTCGATGTATTTTGCGACAAAAAGTAAATACACTCCAAACTCTGCGTCAATTTCTTCTTCTTTAAATTCAGCTATAGCTAGATTTGTAACTTTATCAAATAAAGCATCAACTTCATCGTCTTTTTTTATTGTTTTTTCTGCTAAACTAACATCAAATGTGAAAAAAGCATCAACACTATTTAAAACCATCTCTTTGGCAATTGTTGCCATTTGTGTAGTAATAGGTATTAATCTTTGGTGATCAAGTTCAGCTGTTTTAATTGTAATATTTGCTATATCTGTAGCATGGTCGCCAATTCGCTCTAAGTCTGTGATTAATTTATAAATTCCTGTTACTAATCTTAAGTCGCTTGCTAGAGGTTGTTCTTTCCAAATAATCTCTAAAACTTTTTTAGATATTTCATCTTCTAATTTATCAACTTCTACATCTCGTTTTTTTATTTCTAATGCTTCTTCTAAGTTGTTTTCTTCAAAAGCTTTTAAGCTATCTGTAATATTTTTGATAACTAGCGTTGCCATTTTGTTAACATCCTTTTTTAGTTCTTCGATAGCAAGTTCTAACCATTTTCTTAAAACCATATTTATTCCCCTCCTTAATTATAACATATTAACCGAATCTACCTGTAATATACTTTTCGGTTTGATCATATTTTGGTTTGTTAAATATTTTTGTTGTTTTATCAAATTCAATTAATTCACCCATATAAAAGAAAGCTGTTTTATCCGAAATTCGGGCTGCTTGTTGCATGTTGTGAGTAACTATAATTATTGTGTAATCATTTTTTAACTCTCTAATAAGGTCTTCAATTTTTTGTGTTGCAATAGGATCTAGAGCACTTGTTGGTTCATCCATTAAAATAACTTCTGGTTCCATCGCTAAAGTTCTAGCAATACAAAGTCTTTGTTGTTGTCCACCTGATAGTTTCATAGCAGATTCATTTAAACGTGAGGAAACCTCTTCCCAAAGTGCTGCTTGTTTTAAAGCCTTTTCAGCAATTTCTCTTAAAGTTTTTTTGTTTCTTACGCCTTGTCTTTTTGGCCCGTAAACAACGTTTTCAAAAATTGACATTGGAAAAGGGTTAGGGCTTTGAAAAACCATCCCTACTTTAGTTCTAAGATCAATAACATCATATTTTTTATCATATATATTTTCTCCTTTTAATTTAACTATTCCTTCTATTTTTGCTTCTTCTATCAGGTCATTCATTCTATTTAAGCTTCTTAGAAAACTAGATTTCCCACAACCTGATGGGCCAATAAATGCTGTTACTTCTTTTTCTTTTATTTCTATATTAATATTATCTAATGCCATTTTTTCACCATAATGTAGTGACATATTTTCTACTTTAAACATTTTTTCACCTACTTGTATTTTTTCATAAAACTATTTGTAATTAATTTAACACTTATATTTAAAATTAAAACAACTATTAAGATTACAATCGCGATTGTACTTGCTAAGTTAATGTTTGGTATTTCTCCACCCATTACTGACCAAATATGTACTGCTAAAGAAGTTGATCGGCCTGTAATTGTAATATTATCGCCAATAAATGTTCCCATTGCAAATATTAATGCTGCTGACTCACCAATAATTCTACCAATACTTAATATTGCACCTGATAGTATTCCTGGCAGTGCGTTTGGTAACATTATTTTAAATGTTGTTTGTGTTTTTGTTGCTCCCAGTGCTAATGAGCCTTCTTTATATGATTTTGGAACTACGCTAAGTGCTGATTCTGTTGCTTTTATAACAACAGGTAAGATTATTACAACAAGCGTTAATGCACCAGCTATTACTGAACCTCTTTTCATGTCTGGGTTATTAAATAACAAAGAGGTAAACGGTATGAAAAATGCTGCTCCCATAAGCCCAAAGATAATTGATGGTATTCCAGTTAACATATCTATAAATGATCTTAATAGATTTGTTATTTTGTTTTGTGGTGCTATCTCATGTAAATATAAAGCGGTTAAAACACCAAAAGGAAGACCTATTAAAAGTGTTAGGCCAATTAAATAAAGTGTTGTAATAATTGAACCTCTAATACCTCCGCCTTCAAATTTAACATTTGCAGCCTCAATTTTTATTGCCCCATTTAAGGTGTCTACAACATTTTTTGCTCCATCTTTACTAAATATCGTTGTTGTACTACCGTCTTTATATACTGCTCTCATAGTTGAATCAAAGATAAAATCTACTTTAAACGGTTCATTATCACCTTGTTCATTCACTGAGGTTTTCAGTGGTGAGTTTTCATCTATATAAACAAATCTAATAGTCTCTGTACCTTCTAATGTATAATCATCTTTAACAGCAAAACCAAAATCTTCTGAAAAATATGCATCTGTTATGTTTGGATTGGTAAAACTTAAACCTTCTACATCTTTTGTTGTTTTAAGTCGGTAAGGCTTAGAATTATAATCTGTTGTTAATATTTTAAAACTTAATAGCTTACTACCATTACTAAAAACAAATATCAATATTGCTCCTAATATAATTACTGAAATAAATGATGCTAAATATGTTATTATTTTTAAACTTAAATCAATAACTTGTCTTTTTTTAACTTTTCTCATAATATTTACCTAACCTTTTTTTAACACCATTAAGTATTAAGTTAACAACTAAGATTACAACAATTAAAACTAAACCTATTGAAAATCTAATATCATATTCTAGTGAACCTAGGTTTGCCTCATTTATACCAGTTAAAATAGTAGAAGTTAATGTTCTAGTTGTACCGAACAACCCAAATGTTGGACCACTTCCTCTACCGCCTGCTACCATAGTTACTGCTGTTGCTTCGCCAAGAGCTCTTCCGACACCTAATATAATTCCAGCAAATATTCCTGGTTTAGCTGCATTTAAGCTAATGCTAAACATTGTTTGCGTAGAACTTGCACCAAGAGCAAGTGATCCATGTTCCATGTCTTCTGGGACTGATTTGATTGCAGTAATTGACAACATTGTTATTGTTGGCATAATCATCATTGCTAAAACAATAACCGTTGCAATTGTTGATTGTCCACCAGCGGTAACAATCCCAAATTTATCAGCAAAATTTCTGACTAATATAACAACATACCCTTTACCAAACATCCCAAAAATAATCGAAGGTATTGAAGCCAAAACCTCAATAGTTGTAGTTAAAAAATTACTTAAAAATTTCGGAGCCATTTTTGCGACAAAAAGTGCAGTTAACACCGATATAGGAGCACTTAATAAAATTGCTAATAAAACAACATATATAGTATTAACAATAATATAACCGATTCTATATTCTGGTGCATAATATTTAGTTCCTGTAATAAATTTAAAAAAGTTTACTGTTGCTCCATCATAACTGAGAAAAAACGGTCTTAGACCGCGGATTGCAACTATTCCAATTATTATTACTATAAATACGGCTGATAAAACAGCCGTAACAAGTAAAATGTTTTTGACTATTTTATCAGCTCTTTTATTTCTTAGTTTTATCTTTTCCATACATTTAACTGTTTAAATCATTCCAGTTTTTCAGTTCTCCTAAATAGATATCTTTTATTTGGCTAGTTGTTATGTTTGTTAACTCGTTTTCCTTATTAACAACAATAACTACAGCATCCCAAGCAACACGATCATAATTACCCGTTACTTTTTCTTCTTCTTTTAATTCTCTTGAAGCAAAACCTAAATGTAAATTACCATCACTTCTTGTTCCACTGTAAGCTGCTCCTGAACCGCTATGACTATGCATAGGTTTAAACCTTGGCGCTAATGAGCTAAATGCTTCTGATAAAGCACGACCAATTTTTTCTACTGAAGTTGATCCGCCAAAATGAATCTCAACTGCAGCTCCTGTAGCTAATGCTTCGGCGTGGTCATCTTTAATATTATCCCATGTTGGTGCACTATTTAAACCTTCAACGATTCCATCGTTATTAGCAATGATTTCTTTACCATCTTTAGAATTCATAAAAGCAATAAATGCATCTACTAATTGTTTTTCAATCAAAGTTTGAAGATCAGCTTCAGCTTTTCTTATATACATAAATGGTCTTTTTAATTCATAATCACCACTTAATACATTTGTTTCACTGGCTTCTACATTATTAAAGCTTAATCCTTTTAAGTTTGAACTAGCTAAACCAGATAAGGAAATATAGCCAATTCCGTTTTTATCATTTCTTATTGAAGCCATCATCTCTCCATTATTTGGTGCTTCAACAAATCCTTCCACTAATTTTTCATTAGAACTACCTAATTCACTTAATCCAATAATATCAAAGAATGCTCCTCTAGTACCACTAGTTGTATCTCTTGTATAAACGGTTATTTTTTGTTCTTCTGTTTCGTTGTTATTACAACCAACTAAAATAAATCCTAAGACTAATACTAAAATACTTACTATACTTTTTTTCATTTTTTATTTCTCCTTTTTTATCTTTCGGTTTTATTATAACAACCAAAATTAGGACAAACTATCATAAAATGTAATAAGATTGTAAAGAACTTGTAAAGAAAAAACCTTTATCCTTAATATATAAAAAACTCAGCAAATTTTGCTGAGTTTTAACTGTTTTCTTTTTCTTTACTATCTTCTTCATTTGAAACTTCATCTTCTGTAATAATCTTTTTAGGCTTTATCACTTTATAAAGCGCATAGATTATTTCTATATTTAAAACTATTAAGACTAACATAAAAGGGGTTTTAAATATATTTTGAATAAACAATATTATAAAACCTACCTTAGGTATCTTAAAAGCATACTTGCTAACTATATCATTATAAGTTATATCTGTTTTTTGTTTATTTTCATTTATTGCAATTGGAATATCATATGAATTTGATATTCCAACCGGTGCAACAATTGTTGTAATATATACTATAGTTCTTGCTTTATCTATAATTTATAACCGATTCTTTCATAAAACTAATTAAAAAAACAGCAAATGCTGTTTTTTTTAACTTTCAGATTTAATTTTCCTTCTACTTATTATTAATGCTATAACAATATATAATATTCCAAAACCTATCATTATCATTAAATTAATATAATAACTACTAATGTTTGAAAAACTAAAATTATTTGTTACAGCTAGTAATTCATTATTCTCAATTAAAAAATACATTGGAAATACCTTACTAATGTTTAAGACACTTTGACTTAAAAGATTTTGAGGAATAAAAGCACCTGATATAAATGCTGCTCCAAGTGATATAACAGTTGCAAGCCCAGATATTAACATTTTGTTTTTAGTTAAAATTGAAATAAGATAAGATAATGTAATAATTGGAATAGTATATACTAAAACGTTCAATAACATTAATAAACCTACCTTAGTAAAAATTAATTCTTTAAATAAAATAAAGGCTAAAAATCCAAATAATAATACAAAGATTAAGCTAGTTACTATTGTTCCACTAACTAATGATAAATTAAATTTATTATTTGATACTTTAGAAATAATGTTTCTTCTTCTAATTTCAAATGTGGTAAATGAAGTAATTACTAAACCAGTAATTGTAATAATTAATACTGCAATTACATATCCTAATGTATTAAAATATATTGTAATAAATCTAAAATCTTTTATTTCACCTTCTGGAAAAAATACATTTGTCTCATTGCTAGCAGTTTCAGCAATTTTTTCACTAACATTATTTAAATCTGCTAGATTGTTATTTAAGTAAGTATAAGCAAGACTTAAATAGTTCTCTAGTTTACCATCAATAAAATATCCTGAGGTTTCATCCGGTATTAATCTTCGTTCAATTTTTAAAGGATCATTTGCTAGAAATTTATCAGTAAAACCCTTAGGAACCCTAACAATATATTGAATATCACGGTAAAAGAATGCATCTTCTAATAGATTATCTTCAATTTCAATATAGTCTGCATATTGTTCTAAGTATTGTTTTAAACCTTTAGTTAGTTCTGTATTATCTTCATCGTAAAAAGCAACTCTTGTTTTGCTAGCTTCAAATTTAGGAACTCTTTCAGTACTAGAGTTCATAATTAATAATATTATTAATATAAAGATTCCTAAGTATAAAAGAATCGTAAATATCTTTTTAAAAAATAGCTTAAAATACAGCTTAAATACTGTCATATTTTTCCCTCCTAACTTTTAATACTACAATTGTAATCATAATAACTGAGAAAATAGATAATAGTAATATATTAAAGTAATATTTTGATAAATCACTATAATAATAAAGACTGTATAATGCATCAGTTATTAAGTTAGCAGGGTTAATGTAACCTAAAATTGGAACTTTGCTGTTAATAAAAAACTTAACATATTGATTCATTAATCCACTCATTGCACTAAGTAATAAAATTACCCCACTCATAATACCTTCTTTTACATCCGGGTTTCCTTTAAAAGCAACACCAATAAAACCGCCAAAGGACATGCCAGCTATCGTACCTAATAAAACTACTAATATTACTAATAAAAAATTTCCTAAATCAACACCTAAAATAAATTTTAAATATAGTAATAATATCATGTTACCACTAAATGAAATAATAAAAGCAGCTAGTAAATAAATTAAAATTAGTTTGCTTTTTTTAGTAGGGGCAACACTTACTCTAAACGCTAAATCTGATTGATCAGCTTGTATGTCTTTTATTAAATTAAAGCCCCATAAAGCGCTATACATACATACCATGGCTATTAAAGCGTAAAAATATATAACCATACTATTACCAGCTGAATAGGTGTTTATCTGTTCATCTATAATTAAATTTAATTGTAGATTCAAATCATTTAATATTTGATTTAATTTTACTGGATCACTACTATTAGCTTTAATTATTTGATAGTATTGTAAGTATTGGTCAAAGATAGACTTTACAATAGTTTGGTTAATACCATTTTGGTAAATATGATAGTTGATTTTTTCATTGTTACCATCTATTAATATATAACCTTCAATTGTTTTATCATCTAATTTGTTTATTAATTGATCTTCTTTAAAACTAATGTTTATAATAAATAAGTTTTCATTTTCAGTAATTTCAATTTCTTCTAGTAACTTTAAAAATTCATTAGTAAATAGTGAATCATCTAAGCTTTCACTTGCAACATATAAATCAATTACCTGTGGGGGACTATCATAAGATAGTCCTCCAAAGCTTATTTGAAAAAAAGTTCCTAGTAATAAAGGGAAAATAAAGGCCCAAAATATATTAGCTTTAGTTTTTAATAAAACTTTTAGTCTTGTTGTAAATATATGCATATTAATCTCTTAATTGCTTTCCAGTTATTTCTAAGAAAACATCATTTAATGTTGGTTGAGTAGAAAGTATCGAGTCATAAGTAATATCGTTTCTACTTAATATTTGTAGTACTTCTGGTATATTTGTTTTGCCTTTACCGCTTTTTATTATTAATTTAGTATTTTCATATATTACATCGTATACATTATTTATTTCTTTAATATCATTAAGTATTTTTCTATTTTCTAGTTCTAGTATTTCCACTTCAATCATTTCACCTAAATCGATACTTGCTTTTAGTTTTTCTTTTGTTCCACTTGCAATTACTTCTCCTTTATCCATAATTACAATATAATCACAAATTTTCTCTACTTCTTCCATATAATGAGAAGTATAAATAATAGTCGCACCATTTTCTTTTAATTCAACAATGTTTTCTAATATTTTATTTCTACTTTGTGGGTCAACTGCAACAGTTGGTTCATCTAGTATTATTAATTTCGGTTTATGTGCAATTCCGCACGCTATGTTTAATCTTCTTAGTAATCCACCAGAGAGTTTCTTAGGTAAGAAATTACGAAATTCGTGTAATGATACAAATTCAATTGCCTCTTCTACTAATTTTTTTCTTTTATTTTTATCTTTTATATATAATCCACAAAAATAATCGATGTTTTCATAAACAGTTAATTCGTTAAAAACTGCAATGTTTTGCGGTACTACACCTATTTGCGCTTTTAGATCATATCTATTTGGAGTCATCTTTTCGCCGAAAATTTCAACTTCTCCCTTATCATGGTTTAAAACTGATAACAAAACATTTATTGAGGTTGTCTTACCACTACCATTAGGTCCAAGTAAACCGTAGATTTCTCCCGGTCTAACTTCATAACTTAAATTGTTTAAAGCTTTAACACCATTTTTATATGTTTTAGTAACATTTGTTAATTTAGCTATCATAAAATTAAATCCCCCTTTTTTATATATTATACTATATATTTATATCTTAATTTTTATATTAAAGTAATTTATATGTAATATTTTTGTAAAAAAATAAATTATTTTCAAACGAATAAAAATTATGAATAATTTTCTTTATAAAAGTATTTTTACCTTCAACTTCAGCTAGTATATTATCACTTTCAATATAATCTAGTAATTCTTTCGCTGTAAATTCATTTTTTATTGGTAACCCCACTTCACCATTATTACCACTAATAAAATTACATGTTATAGGATTATTAGTTGTATCAAACAGAAAAAATATTTGTTTATCATTGTAAAATAAAATGTCTTCAAAAACATTTAATTGATATTTTTTTCTATAAATTCTTTAATTTCATAATTAATCATAATATCGCTTCTCTCTTAAAATTATTTAATATGTAAGTATTTGACTTATTAAAATATGTAAAATGTTTTGGCGTTTACTTTTTAGACTGTGCATTGTAAAAAATTTCTTTTCTACAGCTGCCCATGTAAATACCCAACTAACGATTAGTATTATTTCATTAATGATTGTTGTTCTAAAGATAGAAAAAATAGCTGGAAGTGATAATAAAGCAATTCCTGATATAAATAAAATTAATGCAATAATATTAGTATCTTTCATATCAGATTTTATTCTTAACAATTCCTTAGTAGCCATTAATTCTAATTGTTCTTTAAATCCTTTAATATATGCTTTTGGCACTTTTATTTCAACATCTTCATTTACAGCAATATAATCAGATTGAAGTTTCAAACTAATATAACCAGTTCTAGTTAATTTTCCATCTTTAAAATCTTCTTCTCGTAAAACTACTTCATTTTCTTTAATGTTTATAAATTTTTCTTTTAAGTTTTTTTCTAAATTTTTAAATTGCTTGTTTCTGTTCATATACACCTCACAAAATAACTTTATTAAGATAATTATAACATATATAATTAGTTATACGATTATTATAATTTAGGTATTTAGTATAGAACAGTAGACATGAATAGTAAGAATCCTACTTTATGATAAACTATAAAGAAAGGAGGAAATCTCATGTCAAATCAATACCTGCTATAAAGGTTGTCTTACCATTCTTTCTAGCAATCAATAACAATACTTCATTAAACCTTCTTAATTTCATATCGGCCATCTTAAAACCATAAGCTGCTTGAAGGACTGCATTCTCCCATAGTTCTAATAAGAATGGTTGTCCATTAAAAGGACTTTTAGTATGTTTACAAAATTTTTCAATAAACTCAATTCTAATGTTGCCTGGTTTTTCATCAAAGATATATGTAGGATTTTCCATATCATTAATTAATGATTCAATTACTGTAAACAGTTCTTTACCAACAACAATATTTCCTTTTTGAATTTCATTATAATAATCTAACAAATAATTCATTCTTTCATCTTAGCCATAAATTTATCAAACTCATCATCTTCATCCATTACGTTTTTACCCATAATAGCATTTAGAGTTTTAATGACTGTTCCATAACTATTTACTAGTTTTGTATAATACTTAGCTGCTTCTGTTTGTCTTTGATTTCCTTTTGAGGATACTTGAATTGCACCATACTTTTTGATTTGTTCTTGCAAGTTAGATAATTGTACTTTCATAAATGCAGCTTCATTTAATAAATTATCGACAAGTTCAGTTTTAGTTTGATCTACTGAAGCAAACAGTTTCTTTAATCTTTCATATTCAGTTTTAATCTTTTTATTATTATTCATTTTATTTACCTCAAAACTTACTATAATAAAGAAAAAAGCCACCAAAAGTGACTAATCCGTTTACATGTTTTCTAGATTTTCAAAATTTTTGCCTCACATTTTTTAAAGCCCCCCCTTACGGTACCCCGAGGGGGCAGAAACCTTTGATATGGGGGGATCTCTTTCTTAAAAAATATTTAAGGTTATATATTTTCTTTTATTTTTTTCACTTCTTCTAAAATAGTTTGATTCTTATCAAATCTTTTTTTATCTTTATTTCTAACTATTATAAAAGGTATAAATCCTATTAATGCTGGAGCAACTAACAAGTTACCAATCATGTAAGCAAACCCTTCACCAGAGCTACCTGAAGAAGCACTGCCTATTCCTATTAATCCCAAAGCAATTATTGATGATACAATCCATATTGCTATAGTGTTTTTTTTCTTACCAAAATAATACTCATCACCTAATGACTTTAGTTGATGATAATTTTCAATATTTGTATCTCGTTCAAATACTAGTTTTCTTTTATCCTCTTCTACCAAAACCCATCCAAATGTCTCAAACATTTTTATAGATGAATAATCAATATCTTTAAGCAAAACGGTCTTTTTTTCTATCATTAATAATCACACCTTTCATAAAACAATTATATCACTTTCTATTGATAATACAATATTAGCCGATAAAATTGCCTTCATCATCAAAAGGGTTGTGTTTCTTTTGAAACCTATCGTGTTCTTTATTGTGGCATTCCCTACAAAGTAGTTCTAAATTCTCTTGATTCAAACTTATTAATGCATCTTTAACATTCTCAACTGTAAGTGGAATCTTATGATGAACTTCCTGACCAACACTTCCACATCGTTCACACTTACCATTAACATTTTGTATTTTAACAGTTCTTGCTATGTACCATTGCTTTGACTTATAAAAGTTATGTAGTTCTCTTGGTTTTCTCATATGCATCCTTTAATGCTTGTGCTTTTTCATCTACTTGTTCCCATTTAACATTTAGATC
>Ga0172377_10003894_pt1 | contig 15384 bp, 12 predicted proteins | sample Pumphouse3metaG_FD_119749 | JGI IMG/M metagenome (GOLD analysis project Ga0172377, IMG submission 119749) | Leachate microbial communities from a municipal landfill in Southern Ontario, Canada - Pumphouse #3 metaG | ecosystem: Engineered > Solid waste > Landfill > Unclassified | place: Canada...
TAACTCCATTTTAAAAGAAGCTTATAACCAAAAATTGAGTCGGCAGCTTTCTATTTTGCCAATGCTATTTTTTATAACAATTTTAATCAATTTTTAAAAACCTACTTTTAAGAGTGGGCTCAAAGTTATATTTAATTATTTCTCTGCCAGGCCTTTTAGTTTTTTTTCAATATCAGAAATACGATTTTTAGATACATAAGGACGATCTGCATTAAAATCAATCAGATTACCCTGTTTGTCAAATATCATATAACATGGAATCCAGTTTATTTCCATAAATTTATATAACCTTGAATCAAATCCATTTTCCAAAAAATATTGATTTTTGTCAGTAAAAGTTACTTCAAAAACTTTTGCCCAGTTTTTATTTCTTATTTTCTCTACAGACAGGTACACAAATTCTATTGGTTCATCTTTGAGCTTTTCTTCGAGCTTTTTTTCATATGGCATAGCAGCTCTGCAAGGTCCACAACCCATACCCCAGAAATCTAAATAAACCACTTTCCCTTTATACTTTTCCATCATTTCTCCAAAAGACAAACTAACTTCTGCAGTATCCTTAAGCATTGTATTTGAGAATTCAGGATGCAATGGCTGCCCGATTAATGACAGCTTTTCATTATATTTATTAAGGGCTGAGTTAAAAGTACTCTGTGATAATTCTCCTTTTTCAATTTCATTAAACTTTTTGATAGCTACAGTATCATAATTATCTCGTGAAAATTCAGTCAAAATCCATTTTGTTAAAACATACTCTCTTGTTTTCCCTGATAAAGAATCAAAAAGCGCCACATATATAGCATCATTCCATCTAATTGAGGTGTCAATTTCCGTTATTTCTCTTGCTTTATTATATAATTTATTTCGAAGGTTAAAAACGTATCTGGAACTTACAATTTTAGAATCATCAACAAAATTTGAAAAACTGTTTAATTTTATAAATTCATCAGGAAGTTCAAGTGAATCCTGAGGTATTTTAGACATATAGGAATATCTTAAAGGATATCCCTGAATTAGATTTTCATAAACTACTTCAGTTTCTATTTTGTAAAAATCAACAAACTCTTTTTGAAGTTTAACAGAATCCATATAGGAACTAAGAAAATTCAACCTTTTTTGTTTGAAATTATTTAAAGATTTTAAAAATTCAGCAGGTGTTAATTCACCTTTATTTGATTCACTATAATAAGTTCTGTCATTAACACTATTTAGTTCAGTTTGGTATAGGTAATTGTTTTTTTCTGCACCTTCCCCCGTATATTTTATAGTATCTTTATCAACGCTTATAAAAAAGTTATCTCCGGGAATTAAACAAATATCATGATAGAATCTACCAACAGTGATTCTCCCGTTAGCTATTCTTTCCAAAGGTATTTTAATTGAAAAATTTGAATTACTATCAATTTTTGCAATATATGTTTCTCCTTTCCCGCTAATAGGATTATCTACAATCCATTCAAATTTTACATCTTTTGCCTTACCCGAAAGAACTTCACCTTTTATTATAGCAAGATTGTTATTTTGTTTTTGAGTGCAGGAAATTGTTAGAATAGTCAATAGTAAAAATAAAATATAATTTTTCATGTTTTTTATTTTAGTGATTGTAAGTTCTTTTTTATGTCCTGTTTATTTCTGAAACGCAACAATAAAGTAGACAATATGACAATATATCTATACAAACTTACAACAATTAAAGATTAGACACAACAGACATACACTTAATTTTTATAACTTGATTTTTAAGCCTCAAGTATGACACATATTGTTTAAGTGTGTTTTTAATTCACTTTTTGTCTAAAAACAAATGACAAGGATAAATAATGAATAAAAATCGTATTTTTAAGATATATAAATACCAGGTAAGAATAATAGCTACTAAAGCCGTAAGTATATGGTAACAAAGTTGAAAAAAACAGAACCTGAAAAAATTATAGTTGCTAATAATCCTGGTAAGTGAATAAAAAGATATAAAATGAATGATTTATTTTCCTATACATTAACGGTATTTACAGCTTTCTTCGCAATAATGAATCCTATTGCAAACACTCCTATTTTTCTGGGGCTGGTTGAAAATGTAAAACCGGAACATAGGGGAAAAATTGCAAGGACTGCATGTATTGTGGCTTTCATTATTGTCATATCATTCATCTTTGCGGGCAATTATATTTTTAAATTGCTTGATATTACAATACCTGCATTTAAAATAACGGGGGGCATTTTGATCTTTTATGTAGGCTTTGAAATGCTAATGTCTAAAAAATCAAAAGTACAAAATGCAGATGTCTCAGACGACGATAAAGGGATTGCCATTTCACCTCTGGCTATACCTGTTCTTGCAGGGCCCGGCACCATTGTCACAGCAATGAACTTTGTTACTAATGCCAGATATATTAAAATCGGTATTGTTATTGCCATATTTGCGTTGATGATTCTTCTAACATATATTGCCTTTAAATTAGGTGAAAGGATTATAAAACTATTCGGTCAGAATCTGATCGATGTCATAGGAAAGATTATGGGCCTTATAATCGCAATAATGGGCACAGGAATGGTTACCGAAGGTATAAAACTTTCATTCGATATATGATAAATATTATTCTAACTTATATTTATACAAAAGTTTTAATTTATATCTTTCTTATTATCATTTCAGGAAATTACAAAAAAAGGAGATAAAATATAAATATCAATGGCATTTTTAAAACCATGTAACAATTAACTTCACATGGAGCCATTTTCATAAATAAGGATGTATGTTTTTGAGTAAAACATAGATTTAAAATGCACCTGTAATATTGCAGACTGGCAGAACTGTCCTATATAATGATCCCTTAATTTTATACTTCTTCATAAAACAACGTCCTTTCACCTTCACGTGAAAAATAGTTAAAATTAGGTTGTTCTATCTCAGGTTACGCTGTAATTACTTTTGAATTAGAATCTTCTGCATTCTTTCGCCAGGAGTGGAATGCTCTAAAAAACAATCGTCTTACTTATATTCACAATACGTATTATATCTTTGCTTTCCGGATTAAGGATTATAAGTCCGTCGCTGAAATATTTAACATTTCCACCACCAAACTCACCAGTAACGTATGCAAGTTTATTATTTTGCATAGCATATATTTCATTTAGTGTTGCCATATATAGAATGTTATTAGTAGTATCAACTGTCATTGATTTGATTTGATTCTCTTTTTGAAAACCGGCGACCAAATTTAATACATTGCCAATAGGAGAATATGAGAAAACACAACTTCCGATAGCGATGTAAAGAGAGTCATTCATTTCAACCGTGGTAGTTATGGGTTTGGGTGATACTAAAAGTTGCTTATATCTTGCTCCCTTGGCAAAAGCATATAGTCTGTATTGCTTGTCGTTCCTGTTGCGGTCGAAAAGATATATCACTTTTTTTCCGATAGCTAATCCCATATAGGAAGTCGGTAGCTGAACAAGCTGAATGAGATTGCCTAAGGTATCCATATAGCACAATGATTTGTTTTTAATAACTAATAAAATGCCTGCAGATGTATATCCGTAACAACCTAAACTATCGTTTATATCTTGCCCGAGTTGTTTTATACCACCCCAGCCTATCTGGTACATTTTATTGCCCGTGGAAAGTGTAATGTATTTATCGGGAGAAACATCGATTCCATTATAAAAACGTATGTCTTTCATCGATGCGTTCAGCATATTCTTATTTAGCATTATCTCATAACGTAAATCATTTTTTTGTTGGGCAATGTTTTTTTGCGTGAAAAACAAACAGAAACACAGGATCAATATAGATAGAATTGTTTTCATGGATTTTTTTAGAATATTACATCAAGGGCAACTTCATTCAAATCTTTTGGCAATTGTTCGCTTACTAATTTATAATTTGGAAAAATGTTTTTTGCTTTTGCATTAATTATCTCAAAATTCTTACTCTTGACACCTTCTGTCAATTTATCTTTCATATTTTCATAATTTGCCTTTATTGTTTTTACTCCGGTTTCGTACAACGCGTTGGATGAAAGTTTGCGCAGATCCATTTCTCCCACTTCTTTCATTTTCATCATATCGCCGCTAACAGCCGCTTCGGAAACATCTTTGAGATAAGACATGGTGTTGTTTTTAATGCCCACCATATAGCGGCCGGCCATGGCGGCAACTCTTCCACCTTCGAAAGTTTCTATCTTATTGATTGCATCGTATAAATATTTATCCGCTCCGCTTGTTTCAGGCACGTAGGGAGGTTCTTCCATTTTATAGCTATTGGCTGGAACCTGCGCCCATGCTGTATAATCCCATGTAATGCCAATCCCTCTTTTTTTAAAATTTTGTCTTTCTTTCTCTTCCATAGTCATTGCAGCCCCCCCACTATCCAATGATTTGAATTGCAAGCTGGATGTTGTTATCGATTTATATTGAATGTTATTAGCATCATTCAGGCGTTTATACGATTGCATCATTTTCTCAAATTTTATCTGGACTATGGAATCATTAATGCGTTTTTCTTCTGCTGCTCTTTGAGCCAGCATAACAGCTTGTTGCTGTTGTTGCTGTTGTTCTATAGCCTGTTGATTACTCTTTGAGTTCTCGTTGAACAGAATACCGAAAAAAGCGCCGGCAAGGCTACTTGCAAGCTGCATTTTTACACTATTTTCTAAACTAATGCCTGATGAAGAAGATGAAGAAGAATTGGAGCTACTATAATACGGGCATCCCTTTTTATGATGTTGACCAGCTTGAATATCTGCACCACAGTATGCACATACAGCATGTGTTACCGCAGGAACAGTTTGGCTATAACTACATATACTTACGGTTAAGAATAATAATGCGAATAAATAAAATTTCATTTCTGGTTTCATAGCGTTCGGATTTTTATTGGGTTAACTTGTATTCCCACGCGTAAATTTTATCCTGCGCTACACAGGCATCTGAAGCATCGGGTACTAATAGCAGGTATTTCTTCATACTGAAAATGGCATACTGAAAATCATTTTCTGCTTCCGCTATTAATGCCATGTTGTAATATGCCTGAGTATAGGAGAATTCATCAATTTTTATCGCCTTTCGATATAAATCCAGCGCAGAGTCATATTTCTTATCGTCATTAGCCACATTGGCCTGAACAATTAATTTTCGTTGTTCTTCCGAAATAGTCGGTTTTTCTGCCTGCTTTTTGTAGTAATTGGATAATACTGTCTTAAATTTTTCAATGGCATCGTCATAAAGCTGCTGTTCTACAATCATTTTATAGCTAACCAACAAATGATAAAATGCTTTGGCACAGCTTACTCTCTCTTCTATTTTCCCTGTTTTATAACCAAAATTGCAAGGAGAATAAAGTATTTGTAAGTCGGAGAAATCTATATACTCTCTACTATCATTAATATTGTTGCTACTAGTATTCTCTTTATGTTCATAGTTAAGGCCAGCAAATTCTATTGGAGCATATCCGATGGTTTTTGCTTCAAATGTACCTCCTTTAGGTGGTTTGGGATCAGTGTATGAATTGTAACCGACAATGTATTCATTTACTTTGAAGCAAAGAGTATCATGCGAAAAATAAATGAGATCAATCCCTCCATTATCTTTCGATTTTTTATTGGCATACGTTCTACGGGTATCATACCTCGTTTCGGAGGATTCCCCAGTGGTTTGCTTATTTGTAATCACTTTCTCTTTAAAAAAATAAATGAATTTTTCATTTTCTAATTCATTCAAAATTTGTGTCTTCAGCTCTTCCTTACGGGAGGTATCGATTTTCTGAGCGGTTAAATGACCGGCAAAGGTTATGCACAGGACGGCTAATACAAATTTTTACTTTTTTCATAGCATCTTTATTTTTCAATTTCAACGTTCCCATTCATAAATCTTATCCTGCGCAGCACGGGCATCAGATGCACCAGGGACAAGCAGTAAGTATTTTTTCATATTTCTGATGGCTGATTTGTAATATCCTTCTTCTGCATAGATCAACGCCATATTATAATACGCTGCCGGATAGGCTACCGCATCAACAGATATTACTTTTTTATAGAATTCAATGGATTTTTCGAAGTCTTTATCTTTACTATTATAAGCATTGGCTTGAATAATGTATTTACGTTGTTCCTCCGTAATTGTAGGTTTTACTTTCATTTCATTATATTTATCCGCCAGACCATTAAATAGAATGCTGTCTGCCTCACTTAAAGATTCTTCAGCTAAATTTTCTGTATGAAGAATCCAATAGATGTTTTCCGCAAACTCTTTTGCAAAGACCTTTGATTTAAAAACAAATCGGTACATCATAATTTCTTTATCTTCGTTTAGGTGAATATCAACGAACGAATTGCAATTAGAAATATAATCTCCATAAAATAATTCTATCTTTTCATCTGCAATTTCATTATAATAAAATAGAACATCCTTTTGGTCCTGAAATCGGTCATCATACACCACTAAATTCTTTACATTATCATAAAAAGGCATTTGATACCCCTTCTTTCTTTTATAATAATTAAAGCCTGACATATTGACTATATTCTTATTTATTTTCGCGATTAACTGTTCTCTGCTAATCTGCTGTATATCCGGATAATAGCTTTTTTTTAATCCATTATCATTTTTCTCCTCTACTTGAGCCTGAACAAAGGTGGTAACTAGCAAAAACACCAAAAGCACAGTTAAGCGGGTAATCCTGATTGTTTTCATAATAGTAAATTAAGTTGTTAACGTATTATATTCAAATTTATTATCGTAAACTATTAATTAGCATGACCTCAACAAAGAGGTGTCCAGTCCTAAAATATGACTACAGGTTTATAAATTAATTACGTTACATTTTCAAATTCCGTATCTTTTATTTCACATCCTAAAGATATATGAAGTATTTTATTGTTATATAGCTTAATAGCATATATATTTTTTGCTGCCTGCTTTACATATTGTACACTAAAGAATCATTGGCCGAGATAAAATTAATCCTTTAATTAATATTCCCTTAAAGCTTACACTTCTTCATAAAACGACCTTCTTATATTTTCCCCGAAGATAAATGACCGGTAAGACAAAAAATCTTTTACTGTTTTTTTAACATGCTATAAACAGACATATTAGCTCAATTTTTACACCATTTGTTTTAGACCTTCACGTGAAAAATAGTTAAAAGTCTGTTTTTTTACTACCTTTGTAGCAATATGATAATGTCCTAAAGGAAAGTGAACCATGAGTTTAATTGAAAAATATAAAAATTAAATTCCTGGAAAATATGAAAAAACATACCGCAAATTTAGCTCCTCCTTCAAAGTCAGAGTTACTATTTAATAACACATAAAAATAAAGACTCTTGCAAAATTAGCTTAACTTCACAAACTCCATCTCAATCAAGCATCTTAATAAAAACAGGGGTTTCCGGAAAAACCAAGAGGTTGGTTAAGACAAGTTAAATTTCAGGATTGGTAAATTGGAAATGGGTAATAATTTGAATAAAATATATTTCTTTGCTATGAGTAATTCCTTCGGGCTTGCAAATAACGGGGTTAGGATTAGTGTTATCCGTCTGCCCTTTGGAACAGACATATAATATAGGGTTAATATAATTTGCTGCGCAAACTAAACCAACCATAACCATAATTATAAAATAATAAATTCTTATATTAACAATATGGACTTAACAGAAACATTTAAAAAGATAAAAAGGACTTCAAGAGATATAAATTTCATTGATGATTCTCAGAAAGCTAAAGTACTCCTTGAAATAGCCGACTCTATTGAAAACAATTCTGAGTCTATTCTTACAGAAAATAAGAAGGATCTGGATAAAATGGATATCAATAATCCAAAATATGACAGACTTAAACTTACTGATGAGCGATTAAAAGATATTGCATCAGATATGCGTAATGTAGCTAAAATGCAATCTCCTTTAGGCAAAATAATAGAAGATTACACCAGACCTAATGGAATGAGACTTAAAAAAGTTACCGTAGCTTTTGGAGTAATCGGAATTATTTATGAATCCCGTCCTAATGTAACCTTTGATGTTTTCTCTCTTTGTTTTAAGGCCGGAAGTGCATGCGTTTTAAAAGGGAGTAAGGACGCTCAGTTTTCTAATGCAGCCATAGTTTCTCTTATGCATAAAACACTAAAAAAACATAACATATCAACAGATGTATGCACTTTATTACCTGCCGGCAGAGAGGCTACCTCTGAACTATTAAAAGCTCAGGGGTATGTCGACATTCTAATTCCACGGGGAAGCGCAGGTTTAATAAATTATGTAAGGGATAATGCAAAAATACCGGTAATAGAAACCGGAGCTGGTGTATGTCATACCTATTTCGACAAAGACGGAGACCTGGGGAAAGGTATAAATATAATCAATAATGCAAAAACCAGAAGAGTAAGTGTTTGTAATGCACTTGACTGCCTGGTAATTCATAAAACAAGATTAAGTGATTTGCCTGTTCTTTGTAAAAAGCTTAGCCAGAGCAAAGTAATTATTTATGCAGATACCCCTTCGTACAAAGCGCTTAAAGGTAATTATCCTGATGAAATGCTAAAAAAAGCTACTCCTGATAATTTCGGACACGAATGGCTGGATTATAAAATAACCATAAAAACTGCAGACAATTCAAAAGAAGCAATAGAATATATAAGTGATAATACTTCAGGACATAGTGAATGTATTATTTCAGAAAACAGCCAGATTTGTGATACATTCGATCAATGTATTGATGCCGCCTGTGTATATAGAAATGTATCAACTGCCTTTACAGATGGTTCTCAATTTGGTCTTGGAGCAGAAATAGGAATAAGCACACAAAAGCTTCATGCACGGGGACCTATGGCACTTAAAGAAATCACTACATACAAATGGCTGATTTCCGGTGACGGACAAATCAGAGAATAATCAGTAACTGGTCTCCTCTATTTTTACTTTTCCCCTAAAAGTATGATAAACAAAAATAGTATATGCAATTACCAGCGGAGAGCCAATAGCAACCATAGTAAGCATAATTTTAAGAGTTTTTAAAGAAGAAGCTGCATTGTATACTGAAAGGTTGTATTTATCATCTATAGATGATAAAAGAAGAGTCGGATAAAAATTAATTCCTGCTATAACAAGTAACAAACAAATTGTTAGCGATGAAAACAGAAACGCTGATAAATACTTCTTTTTACCTGTTAGTCTGGGAATATTGACAATACATAAAAACACAAAAAAGGGAATTATAAATAAAACAGGATTAGCTATAAATCTTTCTATAAGGCGAGGAATGAAAATCACGGTATATATAGTAGTTATTCCGAAAACCACAATAAATAATATAACTGATCTGTTTACAAAAACAGTTAACTTATTATACAAGTTACCCTCTGTTTTCAAAATAAGATAAATAGCACCATGGGTCATGAAAAGTAATAGTGTACAAGCTCCTACCAAAAGCGGATAGATATTTAGGAACTCAAAAAATCCTTTCCCCTGATACATAAAATTTTCTCCTACCGGAATTCCCTGAAGAACATTTCCCAGCACAACACCAAGTAAAAACGCTAACATAATACTTGAAATGCTATAGCTTATATCCCAGGTTTTTGCCCACCAGATCATTTTTTCTTTTCCACGGAATTCAATGGATACTGCTCTAAAAATAATAAAAACAAAAAACAGAATAAACGGAATATACATAGATGATAATAAAGTGGCGTAAACAACAGGAAATCCTGCGAATAACGAACCACCGCCTATAACCAGCCATACCTCGTTGCCATCCCATACCGGTCCTATTGCATTTAGTGCAATCCGGCGCTCTTTTCCCTCATCTAAAAAAAGATGCCAGGCACCTGCACCAAAATCAAAACCATCTAATATAGCATATACTATAAACAGAAAACCAACCACAAGAAACCACCATGTCTGAAAATCCAATCCAAGAAATATATCCATAACTATTGATTGATTATTATGTTTGAATTTTTATTCTCTAAAAAATTGTCATTGTTATCTTCCACAGGACCATGCATTATTTTTTTGTTCAGCAGATAAATAAAAATAACGAATAAAAGAATGTAAACTGCAGTAAACATAATCAGGGAAAACAATAACTGGTTAGCTGTTACGCTTTTAGAAAATGCATCTGAAGTACGCAACAGCCCATATACAACCCATGGCTGTCTTCCCATTTCAGCTGCAAACCATCCAACCTGATTTGTTATCTGTGGAAGAAGCGTTGCAAAGATAAAAACAACAAGGAGCCATTTTTTACTAAAAAGTTTGCCGCGCCACCACAAAAAACATGAGAATAAGGTTAATAAAATTAAAAACACCCCAATTATTATCATAATATGATAAAACTGAAAGACTGCATTAACCTGAGACGGCCTGTCTTTTAAGGGAAACGATTTTAAGCCTTTCACAGGTGAATGAAAATCAAAATCTATTAGATAGGAAAGTCCTCCCGGTATTTTAAGGCCTGTGGTTTTTTCATTTTTTTTATCCACATGCCCTACGATATACATATCAGCCGGAGCATAAGCAGCAAAATGACCTTCATATGCAGCAAGCTTTGCAGGCTGATCTTTTGCTACACCTTCTGCTGATCGTTGTCCTATATAAAACTGCAATAAGGAGAATACAGTTGCAGCTACCAAGGCTATTTTAAAAGCCCTTTTGGACATATCTGTATACCTGTTTTTATAAATATAATACCCGTGTACACTAAGCACAATAAAAGCCCCTGCCAATAATGCTCCAAGCCATACATGTAAAACCCTGTCAACACTCGATGGATTGAAAACCATAGCCCAAAAGTCGGTTATCTCGGCCCGGGCATTCATCCCTTTTCCCACAATATGATAACCCGCCGGGGTTTGCTGCCAGCTATTGGCTATAACAATCCAGATAGCCGAAAACATGGAGCCCAGAAATACACCAATGGCAGAAAGTAAATGAACCCATGGTTTTACTTTATTCCATCCAAAAAGCAATACGCCAAGAAATGCACTTTCCAAAGCGAAAGCAAACAGACCTTCAGCAGCCAGGGGACTTCCAAAAACATCACCTACATATCTGGAATATGAAGCCCAGTTGGTTCCAAATTCAAATTCCATAATTATTCCTGTAGCAACGCCAATCGCAAATACAAGGGCAAAAATTTTTATCCAGAATCTGGTTAATGATTCATATACTTTTTTACCGGTTTTTATATATAAGCCTTCAAACATTACCAACATAAACCCAATACCAATACTTAACGGGGGATATATGTAATGAAAGGAAATAGTTAAGGCAAACTGAATTCGCGCAAGTATTTCTACATCCATAGTCTAATCTTTTATTTAACTTTTCTTATCGTAACATTATATAAAACATTTTCTAATACTCCTGCGAATTACCGTAAAAACAATCAAAAAGTTCCTTTATTTTATAATTTTAAATGCTCACGAAAATTTAATTATCAAGATAAGGAACATTCTATCTTTTGTACAATTTTTTTGTAATTTATTTCTTAATAATTAGGAATATGAAAATAATACAATGAAACCTCAGATATAATTAGGATAGGTAACTCCTGAAATAAAAAAGGTTGTATAGATTATCACGAATGATAAAGAATACAACCTACAGAATTAAGAATTAAATCAATTAAAAATTTACTTTATGTTCAACCATAAACACAAAGTATAAACCGATCAATATTACAAAACTCTGTTGTACAAAATTATGTATAATTTGTACAGCAACAAAATTAATAATAAAACATATCACACAAAACAACAATTATTAACAGTAGACAGAATTCATTTGACATTCTCAGTAAAAACAAATAATTTCACTACAGATTAACAGATATTTTACACATTCTCCTAATGATTATAATTTATATATATAAATAGCAAATTGTATAAAAAAGATAAAATTAACTGCCAAAATTTTAATATTTTATTTACTTTTGTAACAATTTTAAAAAAACGATAAAAAAGACAGATGAAAAAAAGATGGATTATTATGATGTCAATATTAGTCATCATAAGTGTAATTGGCCTTTTTATGCCCGAAAATCCCGAACTTTGGATCCCGGATAAAAATTTCAATCCTGCTAATGTAGCATGGATGATTACTGCTACTATTTTTGTATTAATGATGACTCCGGGACTCTCTTTCTTTTATGGAGGCATGGTCGGTAAAAAAAATGTTATATCAACTATACTGCAGAGTTTTATTGCTATGGGCATTATTAGTATAGTATGGGTTGTAATAGGATTTAGTCTTGCTTTTGGCACTGATATATATGGTTTTATAGGAAATCCGGGTACCTTTTTCATGTTTAATAATGTAGGAGCGAAAGTAGATACATTTCTTTGCCCGTCTATTCCGCTGGCTTTATTCGCTTTATTCCAAATGAAATTTGCAATAATAACGCCTTCACTTATTACAGGCTCCTTTGCTGAACGTGTAAGATTTTCGGCATATATGGTATTTATGATTTTGTTTTGCATCTTTATTTATTGTCCTCTTGCTCACTGGACATGGCATCCTGATGGATTTTTAAATCAACTGGGGGTTGTGGACTTTGCCGGGGGTTTAGTTGTTCATGCTTCTTCAGGTGTAGCAGCTTTAGCCGGTGCAATATTCTTAGGTAAAAGAAAACATAAAATTCACAGACCCGCTAATATTCCTTTTGTGGTTTTAGGTGCCGCTTTGTTATGGCTGGGATGGTTCGGTTTTAATGCCGGTTCTTCTTTTGCTGCAGACGGTATAGCGATAAAAGCCTTTTTAAATACTAATACTTCATCAGCAACGGCTATGATGACATGGGTTTTCATTGATTGTCTTATGGGTCAAAAGCCATCTGCAATGGGAGCTGCGATTGGAGCTGTTGTTGGATTAGTTGCCATAACTCCTATGGCAGGATATGTTACAGTAGGCGAAAGTATTTTCATTGCACTTGTAGTAACACTTATTTGTCATACTGCTGTTCACTGGAAAAATAAATCAAATGTTGATGATGCCCTTGATGTATTCCCTACTCATGGAATAGGAGGTATATTTGGTGCTTTACTGACCGGTATTTTTGTTAATGGATTAATAGCCGGAAATATAAAAGGGTTTTTAATAAATATTTTAGCTGTAGTAATTGTCTTTTTATATAGCTTTTTTATGAGTCTTCTTTTGTACTGGATTACAAATAAAATGATACCTATGCGTGTATCTGAGGAGAATGAAAGGATAGGACTGGATATGAGTCAGCATAATGAATCCTATAACTTTGCTGATTTCGGTGAAAGAGAATTAAAAGAATATCAGGAAAGTGAAGAATCTTCAGACGATTCTTTAAATGATTCTAAAAATAAATAGTTCTAAAATATTATAAAAACTCAACAAGAAAGGATTAACTCTAAAATCGGGTTAAGCCTTTCTTATTATTAGACACAGCCCTTTCTATTATAGTAACTAAAAGTGAACATAGAATTAAAAACATACCTGAAAATGCTACACCGTGCCACTGATCAATTTTCCAGGCAATACCGGCCATAAGAGTACCCAATGAACCTCCAATAAAATAAGTAGTCATAAAAACAGTATTAATACGGCTGGAAGCTTCAGGATATAATTCAAATATGGAAGCCTGATTGCTTAGCTGAATACATTGCATACCTATATCCAATAATATTATACCTGAAATTATTCCGGCATAATTATTTTCCCCAAATACAAATATACACCATGCTGTAAACATTAAAGAGCAACCAATCACATTGAAATTCCTTACCCCTACCTGTTTTACATATTTGCCTATAAAAGATGCAGATAAAGCTCCGGCTATTCCGCAAAGGCCAAGCATACCTACTATATCACTGCCTGCATTAAACGGAGACTGATGCATTTTAAAAGCTAATGTAGACCACATTCCTAAAAATGAACCAAATGCCAATGCTGCTCTGGATGAATATACCAATAAACGCGGATATGAAACTATCAAAGTTATAATGGACTTCATTAGTCCTTTATAATTACCCTTGAATGAAGGCTTTATTTCAGGCAATTCAATTATTATTACTATAGTAGAAATCACCATAAAAACTGCGGCTATAAAAAACACAGCACGCCAGCCTAAATATTCACCAACAATACCGCTAAATACCCTGGAGGCCAATATTCCGGTAAGTAATCCTGATATAATAATACCTACATTCTTTCCTCTGTTTTTGGGAATAGAATACTGAGCCGCTATGGGCACAAATATTTGTGGTACTATTGAACAAACGCCAGTAATAAAGGAAGCCAATAAAAGTACCCATATATTACTTGAAAGACCTATGGTAATAAGAGATAAAATTAAAAGAATGAAATTGGTAAGTACAATATTCTTTTTTTTAATCATATCCCCCATAGGAACAATAAAAAAAAGACCTGCAGCATATCCTGTCTGAGTAACCATAGAAATAAAATTAGCATAAAACTCCGTAATATGAAGATCTGCACGAATCATATTTAATAAAGGCTGACAATAATAAAGATTTGCAACCGACACTCCCGCTACAATCGCAAGGGTCAAAAGCATCTTAGATGAAATACCCTGATTAATTTTTAAACTTTCTTTCATTTCGAAAAAATACAAAAAAAATCTAAATACTCAAACAGATCCTGAAATATGAAAATATAAAACAAACTCTGTCTAAAAGTTTAAAAATCTTAATATTGAGCGCACTCCGAAAAGTAGGATATGCAAATATTTATAAGTTTTAGTTAAAATATTTGCTTTAAACTTTACATAAATTACCTATCAATAAATATGTTGCATATCGTTACTTATAATCATTTTTTAAAAACCTGCTTTTAAGAGTGGGTTCATGTATAAAGTTCATTAGTTAGCTGCATGTCCATTATGTTTGATAGATTTTATCAAATATAAATATTTTGCTAATTAACTAATTAAGTATATTATCTTTTATTTGCGAGCGATTAATTATATAGCCCAATTTATCAATATAACTGATGACAATGTATTCACTTACCACAATACGAGTTGTTTGAAGCTATGATTTTACATAATGTGCATAGCGTATAAAGTATTGAAGTTCAATCCATGATTACTTTCAATTTGGGCAATATGATATTGCTTCACTAATGATCTATAACCTTTCCATTTATCTTTAAATGCATACGCTCCTATAGAGACTTGCTTTTCAAATATTTTCTTTTATTAGTGTCCGCTAAAAATCAGTAAAAGACATAACGCACCTCTCAATCACTCATGAATAGGTGATCGAGAGGTGTTTTTTTGATTCCATGCCCCCTTCATCAAACAGTGATAGATTATTTGGTGGTCTGATGACTTTTTCAACCATCATATCCCAATCTTTTTCAGGATACTCGAGGATGCTTTTATAGTTTACGTA
>Ga0172377_10003895_pt1 | contig 15384 bp, 13 predicted proteins | sample Pumphouse3metaG_FD_119749 | JGI IMG/M metagenome (GOLD analysis project Ga0172377, IMG submission 119749) | Leachate microbial communities from a municipal landfill in Southern Ontario, Canada - Pumphouse #3 metaG | ecosystem: Engineered > Solid waste > Landfill > Unclassified | place: Canada...
CAACTGCCAACGCTTACAGCTATCAACTTCTGGGTGTTTGCTGTTGTACCATTTCAGTTTGCTACGCATATCATCAACTATTGTACGCAAACGAGCTACAGGATTGTCGAGGCCTTTATTTAAAATGGCTGAAGCTTGTATTAATGTCCCTATATTCATTTTTGCTCCTCCTTTTTAAATAAGTTTAGTCGTTTGTCGTCTTTTGCTAACCAATACAATTTGCATCTATTAGGAAGTAACATGTCGGTTATCTGCCAGCCTTTTCGCCGAAGATTAGATATTCCTTTTCTTGCGTCGTTACTCCCTGTAATCTCATTAATCTGCTTGGCTGTTAACTTTCTACCCGATAAAAATAATCCTTTGATTGTAATAATAATTCGCTGATTATTATTATCTTTGTAATGCAATTCCTGTTTCTCGGCGGCTGTAAGGGTCGCCTTTTTCTTTTCTTCCATATCAGCAGCCCTTCTTATTTGTTACACAATATTTAATTGCCTGTTGTTCAAGCTCGTCATTTGAAAGCTGTTTGCCTTGCTCCATCCAATTCTCAATCTCCTTTCTATCGAAATATAGCATCTTCCCATTGGGCTTATAATGTGGTATCTTCCGGTCACATGTAGCTTTGTAGAGCCAGGATTTTGATAAGCCTGTAAGTGCGGATACATCGTTAAGCGTCAACACATTTTTCGCTGCCAATAGAGTGTTTTGCTCTATTCGGTCTAATTGTTCCAAAATTTTATCTTCCATTTACTTTATTATTATTAAAGGAAGTCGGATTTTATTGTGCTATTTGGCAATAGCACTTATTCACCCATCACGCAAAACTGCCAATTATTTTGTTGCTGTGACAGAGGCAAAATTATGGATGGAAAAATTGAACGGCATGTTGTAAATTAACAAACAAAGGAAAAATCAGAAAAAAAACACACAAGAACAGAAAATAGAAATTCTCGGAAATTATGCTTATATTTGCGCTAAAGAAAGCCCACAGATAAGCATTTAGTGCTATTTTGTTACTGATTTGTTACCGACCATCTTAACAATGTGGGCTTTTTAATTGATTATTAACTAATTAACAGATATGTACCATGTTTGAAGGACAACCTAAAGGTCTATATGCCCTGGCTTTAGCCAACACAGGCGAGCGATTTGGCTATTATACAATGCTTGCTATTTTTACACTATTCTTGCAAGCGAAGTTTGGTTTTGCCGAAACATCCGCACTACAAATCTACGGCGGTTTTTTAGCTGCTGCATATTTCATGCCATTGATTGGCGGTATCTTAGCCGACAGATTTGGTTTTGGGAAGATGATTACTACGGGGCTGGCCATAATGTTCATTGGCTATGCGCTGTTGGCTATCCCGTCCGGAATGGGAACAGTCGGCATTGCCAGTATGTTCGGAGCCTTGTTTCTCATAGCTTGTGGTACAGGTTTATTCAAAGGGAATCTGCAGGTTATGGTTGGTAATCTTTACGATAATCCAACCTATTCACAAAAAAGAGACACAGCTTTCTCTCTTTTCTATATGGCAATCAATATAGGTGCTTTGTTCGCTCCCACAGCTGCCGAAAAAATTACCGACTATTTTATGACAAAGGCTCATCTGATATACGATCCGGCTATTCCTGCCTTGGCACATCAGTTACAAGAAGGAACCATCAGTGAAACCGGACGGCAGACATTGTTAACGGCGGCCAATCAGATGAGTGATGCATTTGCAACACAAGGAAATGATTTGGCTCAATTCGGCAATTACTATATCAGCCAGCTCTCCACCTCCTATCATTATGCTTTTGCTGTTGCCTGCATCTCGTTGATTATCTCGGCTGCAATATATTTTGGATTCAGATACACATTCAAGAGTGCCGATTATAATTCGAAGACTGCCAAAAACACCAATCATGTTGAAGAAGTCCTAACTCCCAAAGAAACTAAAGACCGTGTCGTAGCATTATTGCTGGTTTTTGCGGTTGTCATATTCTTCTGGATGGCATTTCATCAAAACGGAGGCACAATGACGCTGTTCGCACGTGACTATACAAACAAAGCTGTAACCGGAATTACTCGATTCGGATTCGATGTATGGAATCTTGTCTTGCTGATTATCGTCATCTACGGCAGCTTTTCTGTCGCTCAAGCTAAAGAAACAAAAGGAAAACTAATATCCGGTATTGTAGTTCTCGTTGCACTAATTGCATTCTTTATAAAATATGCCAATATGCCCGAAACGATGAACATACAGCCGCAGATCTTCCAACATTTCAATCCTTGCTTTGTCGTTGCTCTGACTCCTTTTTCCATACTGCTTTTCGGAACTTTGGCTAAAAAAGGAAAAGAGCCGTCGGCGCCCCGTAAAATCGGATTGGGAATGTTAGTAGCAGCGATCGGATTCAGCATCATGGCTGCAGGAAGCGTTGGGCAGGTCTCGCCTGCAGACTTGAAAGATGTTGGCGGTGTAAGTCAAGCACTTGTTTCTCCAAGCTGGTTGATATCCACCTATCTGGTACTCACATTCGCCGAATTATTGCTTTCGCCGATGGGTATATCTTTCGTATCGAAAGTAGCTCCGCCCAAATATAAGGGAATGATGATGGGAGGTTGGTTTGTTGCCACAGCCATAGGTAATTATGCAACCTCAATCATCGGTCACTTGTGGTCATCACACTTGGCTTTGTGGATGGTTTGGAGTGTTCTCATAATTCTCTGCTTGTTATCAGCTCTGTTTATGTTCTCCATCATGAAAAAGCTAGAAAAAGTAGCAAAATAATCTATATCGTTTCTTTTAAAAACGGCGTTTAGAGGGCTTAAAAAAAACCTTTAGTCGCCGTTATCCGATTACCATCAAAAGCTAAATTAGGTGAGAGAGCTATATAATCGGTGAAGAGTTCATGGTTGATCATAGCTTCTAGTATAAAAGATGCTCCCAAAGAATGACCTACTGCAATGTTCAGGCCGGTAATGTTCTAAACAGGTCTTTCATATCTACTATTTAAATGCTATGAACTCATTAATATATACGCAAAAAAATAACGCCAACAAGATTAAAATAAACTTGTTAACGTTATTTCTAGGGGTGAAAGATGGGACTCGAACCCACGACCCTTGGAACCACAATCCAATGCTCTAACCAGCTGAGCTACATTCACCATGTTATCTTGTCAAGTATTGCTCTTTCTAAGACGGGGACAAAAGTAGTACTTTTCCTTTAATCTGCAAACATTTTCGTTCTATTTTTTATCAAATTCAACAAACAATATGTTTTGGGTTAGAAAGTATATACTTTTTTTAATTAATCATATATGGCCTTTTTGCCAGCCAATAATGTATTGCGCATCAATGAGACAATTGTCATTGGTCCTATTCCGCCGGGGACAGGAGAGATATAGGAACATTTAGGCGCCACTTCATCAAACTTAACATCTCCGGTAAGCTTAAATCCACTCTTAGTCAATGTACTTGGCACACGTGTCGTACCTACATCAATAACTACTGCACCTTCTTTAACCATATTTCCTCTAAGAAATTCGGGGACACCCAAAGCAACAATAATAATATCTGCACTGAGACACATCTCTTTCAGATTCTCTGAACGACTATGGCAAACCGTAACTGTACAATCACCAGGATAGGCTTTTTGCAGCATCAGTGTTGCCATTGGCTTTCCAACAATATTACTGCGTCCAAGCACTACACAATGCTTTCCTCGTGTAGGTATCTGATAGCGACGAAGTAACTCGAGTATCCCGGCAGGCGTTGCCGACACAAAACAAGGCAACCCTATTGACATTCTTCCTACATTGATTGGATGAAAACCATCAACATCTTTATGATAATCAATAGCTTCAATAATCTTTTGCTCATGGATATGTTTAGGCAACGGAAGTTGAACGATAAACCCATCGACATCATCATCGCGATTTAGTTCGTCTACTTTACCTAAGAGCTCTTCTTCTGTCACATCGTTTTCATAACGAATCAACGTCGACTTAAAGCCTATTTCATTACAGGTCCTAACTTTGTTAGCCACATAGGTTTCGCTACCTCCGTCATGTCCTACCAATATAGCGGCCAGATGAGGAATCTTTCCACCCGCAGCCTTAATCCGAACTACTTCTTCAGCCATCTCTTTCTTCATCTGAGCTGAGACAGCCTTCCCATCTAATAACTTATAACTCTGCGCTTCCATATTATTCACTTTTATTTCTTCACTGTCGGAAACTTACGACTTCCGGGTTTGACGGTTGTAAGCATATGCATCATTTTACGTGTTTCGTCAAACTGCTTAATTAATTTATTTACTTCCTGGATAGAAGTTCCACTTCCATTGGCAATGCGTTGGCGACGCGAACCGTTCAATATAGCCGGATTGCCACGTTCACCAGGAGTCATTGAATAAATAATAGCCTCAATACTCTTAAAGGCATTATCATCAATATCCACATTCTTCAAAGCTTTGCCAACACCCGGGATCATCGAAGCAAGTTCTTTCAGATTACCCATCTTTTTGATCTGCTGAATTTGTGTGATGAAATCGTTAAAATCGAACTGATTCTTGGCAATCTTTTTCTGTAAACGTTTGGCTTCCTCTTCATCGTATTGTTCTTGAGCGCGTTCGACCAATGAAACAATATCTCCCATACCAAGAATACGATCTGCCATTCGTTCGGGATGGAATACATCCAATGCATCCATCTTCTCGCCTGTACCAATAAACTTTATTGGTTTATCAACAACCGTACGTATAGACAAAGCTGCACCGCCGCGAGTATCACCATCTAGCTTTGTCAATACAACGCCTTCAAAATTCAAACGTTCATTGAACTCCTTTGCTGTATTAACAGCATCCTGCCCGGTCATTGAATCGACAACGAACAAAGTTTCATCCGGTTGAATAGCTTTCTTGATAGCAGCAATCTCGTTCATCATCTGCTCATCGATAGCCAAGCGACCCGCCGTATCAACAATCACCACGTCATTGCCTTTGGCACGAGCCTCTTCTATAGCATGTTGAGCTATCTTAACAGGATCCTTACTCTCCAATTCCATGTATACTGGAACACCCACCTGCTCACCAACAACACGCAACTGCTCAATAGCGGCAGGACGATATACATCACATGCAACCAACAATGGCTTCTTATTCTTTTTAGTCTTTAATAGATTAGCCAGCTTCCCAGAAAAGGTAGTTTTACCGGAACCCTGCAGACCGGACATTAATATGACTGCCGGTGCTCCTTTCAGATTCAGTTCTGAAGCTGTACCACCCATCAGAGTAGCCAATTCATCATGAACAATCTTCACCATCAACTGGCCCGGCTTTACCGAAGTAAGCACATTCTGTCCCAAGGCCTTTGTTTTTACGGTGTCAGTAAAACTTTTTGCCACCTTAAAATTAACATCAGCATCAAGCAACGCCTTACGAACATCTTTCAAGGTTTCGGCAACATTGATCTCGGTAATCTTACCTTCGCCTTTTAAAAGTTTAAACGATCTGTCTAACTTTTCGCTTAAATTCTCAAACATAATTGTGTATGTATATTTATATTATTCTAGAATAAGTCGCAAAGGTATAAAAAAGGATGCAATCCTCTAAATCTTTTTGCCTTGCCAATTACCTTTTTTCAAATAAATCATACTCAAAAACAACATTCCCAAATAATATACAAGCTCCACAGTAAAACAAATATACACAGGTTTACGTAAATACATTCCTAAATAATAAATACTTATAGTATAAAATACAAGTGTAACAATCTCAATCCACAAAGCCGTACGTGTATTTCCGGTGCCTGAGACGCCACTGAAAGCGATTGTACTCAATGAACTGATCAGCAAAGCTGCGGATATGACATAAACAGATAAAACGGATTCATTGATCAATGCCTTTTCGCTTGTATATATTAAAACAATGGACTCAGGAAAAAGACAAACAATTACATCGATCGCTGCAATGATATAAAAGGAAATTTTTGCTATATGCCTAATTACCGAAATAACCTGATCCGTATGCCCGGCTCCAATAGCATTACTGACAAGCGTATTTGTAGTCGTCGCCAAAGTATTAATTGGAATCATCATGACAATATAAATACTGCGAACAATGTTAGCAATAGCCAATTCGCGTTGTCCTAAACGCTCCACGGCAATGAAAAACATAAAGAATGTGCTCATGGATATAAAATACTGCATCATCGTATATATGGATATGCCAAGTACACGCTTTAGTAGTCCTATCTGAAGGGATCCAAAACGATTAAGTCCATATTTCCTAATGTCGACTGTCTTAAATGTGCATACCAGCAAAAAAATCATACCGATTGCCTCCGACAATACAGAAGCTATAGCCGCACCTTTAATGCCCATCTGGGGTAAACCTGCATGACCGAAAATCAGCAGATAATCGAGCAATACATTCGCCAAAGCCATAACAATTGCACCGTAAGTCAGCACCTTCGTACGCGTAATACCCACATACAACGCCCTGAACATGATATTTACAAAAGCAAAAAAGAACCCAAGAACACGCCAATCAAGATATTCCATCGTTGCACTCCAGATCACATCCGATGAAACCAATACGCGCATAATCTTTCCACCAAAGAGCTGAGACAAAACAAATAAAAACGCAGCCAGCAGCTCAAGGAACAATACTCCCTGAATCATTACCGGACCCACATCCTTATAATTGCCTTCGCCATTTCTGCGAGCCATAACAATCTGAGACCCTGTACTAAATCCAAAAGCAATCGTAAAGATACAAATATAGTACAATCCACCCATGGCCGATCCTCCCAAAGCAACCTCACCGACTCTTCCTAAAAAGGCTGTATCGGTCACATTAATCACATTCTGGGCAAGAAGGCTCAGGAAAATCGGATAGCTAACATCCCATATCTGCTTATTGGTATACATACTTGTATTTTCTATATTCACACTCAAAATTCCACAAAAAAAGCTCGCCATCTTCGGTGAGCTTTCTTTGTATTCTATAAAGTCTGCTCCGACGTCAAATCAGTTTATTCGTTAATGTATCAGGGAATATGATGGTCGGCTTAAAAATTTTCGCCTCTTCAAAATCCATCAATGCATACGACATGATAATGATCACATCGCCAGGCTGAGCCTTGCGTGCTGCAGCACCATTCAAACAAACGACACCCGAACCACGCTCCCCTTTAATAATGTAAGTTTCAAAACGCTCACCATTGTTATTATCCACAATACTTACCTTCTCGTTGGCAATAAGATTTGCAGCATCCAGCAGATCCTCATCTACAGTTATACTGCCGATATAATTCAGATCGGCTTGAGTAACTGTCACACGGTGAATCTTTGATTTAAGCACTTGTATCAACATAAATATTGCTAATAAATTTAGAACATCAATATCACTTATTATATTTTATATTATCTATCAGACGAACGTCACCACAATAAACCGTGATGCAACCAACCGGATAGGTTGTGTCAGACCAACTATTTATGGCATTCATCGTATTCCCGTCCACAATTTCATAATATTCAACTCGCATTACAGGATCGGCGTTTATTGTATTTATGACATATTCTTTAACCTCCTGAACGCTCTTTTCGGGTACAAAGTTAGTACTTTCTTTTAACGTACGTGCAATTAATGGTGCTTTTTGACGTTGTTCCGGTGTTAAACGCACATTTCTACTGCTTAAAGCAAGTCCGTCAGCTTCACGTATAATCGGACAAGCATTAATTAATACAGGGATATTAAGCTGCTTTACCATTGCCCTAATAACAGCCACCTGCTGAAAATCTTTTTCACCAAAATAAGCATTATCCGGTTCAACGATATAAAAAAGTTTGCTGACGACCTGCGCCACACCATTAAAATGCCCCGGACGATAAGCACCCTCCATAACCGAAGAAACTGTACCGAAGTCGAACTTACGAACATCCGGTTCCGGATACATTTCCTGCTCAGATGGCGCAAACACATAATTACAACCAGCTGATTCTAAAAGAGCGCAATCCTTATCCAGCGTACGGGGATAAGTGACTAAATCTGTTTTATTATTAAACTGCGTCGGATTGACAAATACACTGACCACACACACATCGTTATCTTTTCCACAACGTTTTACCAGACTTATGTGCCCATTATGCAATGCACCCATCGTGGGGACCAAGCCGATCTTTCTGTTTTTCTGTCTTTCTTGGGCAAGATAACCCTTCAATTCTTTAATGTTATTTACAATTTTCATCTTTCAGATGCTTTTTTTGACGGTACAAAGCAAGTAAATAATTACCGTAAATGAAAGAAAATTTGTATCTTTGTGCCGTTTTTATAAATCAATGTTAGAATGGATGCAAAAAAAATCTTGTTTATTACTCAAGAAATAACGCCATATCTTCCCGAATCTGAGATTGCTACTTTATGCCGGAATCTGCCGCAAGGCATTCAGGAACGTGGTCGCGAGATTAGGACGTTTATGCCAAAGTTTGGGAATATCAATGAACGGCGTAACCAGTTGCATGAAGTAATTCGTCTTTCTGGTATGAATTTAATCATTGATGACACCGATCATCCTCTGATTATTAAAGTTGCGTCAATTCAAGCAGCTCGCATGCAAGTATATTTTATCGATAATGAAGATTATTTTCAACGGAAACATGCTATTTGTGATGAATCTGGAAAAGAATATGAAGACAATGATGAAAGATCGATCTTTTATGTACGTGGCGTTTTGGAAACTATAAAGAAATTAAGATGGATTCCTGACATCATTCATTGTCATGGTTGGATGTCAGCTCTTACACCACTATATATTAAGAGAATGTATGCAGATGATCCCGGACTGAAAAATGCAAAAATCGTCTATTCGGTTTACGATGATGACTTTCAGACTCCCTTTAGAAAAGAATTTGCCACTCAACTGAAAACAGATGGCGCAAAAGAAGTTGATATCAAAAGTATAAAAAATAAACCTACCTTTGTGGGTCTTAACAAGATTGCAATAGATCTTGCTGACGGCGTTATACAAGGCAGTAAAACTATCAATCCCGAATTGGAGGCTTATATTGAAAAGAAAAAAAGTGAATACTTTTTACCCTATCAGCCTGCAGATGCTTATATTGATAAATATAATGAATTTTATAACAAAGTCTTAGAGAGATAATCAGAATGTAATGTTGTCGTTTAGCTTCAAAATAAAAGAGAAATGAAAATCAAGCTCGTAGTACTACTTGGCCTAATTCTTGGAATAACGATTTTAGGTGGATGTAATGATAATCTGACAGAGGTGGGGATTAATACTATGCCTCCGACCGACGGCGTGGAAGCTCGTGCCGATACATTTTATATGACATCCAAAACGCTGATGTCCGATTCTGTCTATGCACGAACAACAGCAGGAGCATTGGGCGAATTGGTTGATCCCATGTTTGGAACATTAAAATCCGACTATTTATGTCAGTTTTATTGTCCGGATAACTTCAGTTTCAATCATAAACCTATTAATGGGAAAATTGATTCAGTCGAATTCAAAGTTTTTTATAGATCTTGGACGGGTGATTCTTTAACACCTATGCGCGTACAATTATATCAAGTCACTACTCCTCTTCAAAAAAATTATTATACGAACATTGATCCCAAACAGTTTTCCGACATGAAAACCTCACTTGGAAGCAAAACCTATACAGCTCATGACATGACGGTATCCGATTCTATTCGTACCTCGGGTTCGTTCATGCCTAATATAACTGTACGTATGCCAAAAGACTTTGGACAACACTTTTATGATGAGACCATTAATCATCCGGCTTCATTTGCCAATCAGGATGCCTTTAATAAGTTTTTCCCCGGCATTTACGTAACAACAACTTTCGGCACGGGCAATATTATCAATGTCTATTCGTCCGAAATGTTTATTTTCTATAAATATATGACCACCGGATCAGCCGGACAAGACTCTATTGTAAAAACATATGAAAACTTTAATGTAACAAGTGAAGTAATTCAGCTCAACAGATTTAAAAACTCTAATATTTCCCACTTAATACAGCCTAATGATTCGGTTTCCTATTTACGTAGTCCGGCCGGTGTATATACAGAATTTACTATTCCCTCAAAAGCTATCGCCACCGTAATCAATGGAAGAATCTTAAGCAATATGAATCTTACGCTGAAAGCTTTTCCTCAAGACGATTGGGATTTTGCCTTTGAGCCTCCATCGGATATATTGATTCTGCCAAGCGATTCGGTTGATAAATTCTTCAAGAATAACCAAATAGAAAATAATAATACGGCATTTCGTGCCTCCTACTCGTATTCTTCGCGTTCATATGACTTTAGTAATATTTGCAATATTCTTAAAGATCATATAGAAAAAGCCCCGGATAAAGACCTCCGGGTAAGTATTATACCAATAGAGCGTAAAATCGGGTCTACTTCCAGCTATTATGGCAGCTCTACTTATACAGCGGCCATTAATAATTACCTGGAACCATCCGGTGTGAAGTTACGTACCAATAAAGAAGCGATGAGACTTAGAATTGTTACCATCAAATACAAATAACTTATAAGACTTATAAATAGTTAGGCACAGAATTGAAAGTTACTTTTCAATTCTGTGCCTAAACTATATTATACAGTAATAACTTTATTATACAATAACAGTTTTCACTTTAGAGCCGTTTTTTCTTTCTTTTCTACCTTTTCCCTTTTTTTTAGTCTATCAATTTCTTTGTGAAGACTTTCTATCTCTTCTCCTTGATTTTTGATTGTAGTAAGTAAAGAATTCAGTTCCTCGTTTTCTATCGTTTCAGGGAACTCAGCCTTAACGCGAACAATGAAATCAGACAACACATTCATATAATTATTAAATGCATCATAAGGATTATCATATGGGCTGAAGCCTGTCCCCAAATGCTTGGTACTCATATAATAGAAATGATCACTACTCTGAAGATAGTACCAATCCTGACGAATACGCCGTGTTTGGCTTAGACGGACGCGTCCACAAATTTCATTTAATTTACGAAAAGCCTCCTGTTGTAAAGTGTTACCTAGCCATGAACTACAATCTCTTTCCTCATCCACCCATGAAATAGGATATGCGACAGAGATTGAATCAACCGGTTTCATTAATGCGAATACTTCTGAAGGAGTAGAAAAACTAATTCCCTTTTCTGCAGCAAAACGCGGCAAGGCTTTAAAGAACTCAAATATTCCCGTTTCAGCAGGATGTAATGAACCGAGCACCTCATAATTCATAAACAGGTTTATAACCTGTTCCGATTCAGGAGTATCAGCAATCCATCTGATATATTTATCAGCCGTTAACGGATACTCGCTCCAATTATAGTTTGCAAACCTGTCGGATAGATCCTCGCTGAAACGATCATTTTTCAGCAACAATTTTAAATTTGACTCCACCATTGATGAATAAACGTAATTCGGGCTTTTCCATCCCAAAATATGCTTAGCACCTTCCGTTAACATTCCTCTATAACCCATCCCATACACCAACTCTGAAATATCATCCGAATATATTAATTCGGTATTTCGAAATACCTTTGGCCTAACCCCAAAAAGCGTCTGAATCTTATCTTCCTGTTTTTCAACCTGATGCTTGAATTCTGCCGGATCACCCAAAGAAGCAAGCGAATGCGCGTACGTCTCAGAAAGAAACTCAACATTCCCCGTTGCCGCTAATTCTTTAAAACTATCTATCACTTCCGGTGTATATATTTCCATTTGCTCCAAAGCCATTCCTGAAATAGAAAAAGAAACTTTAAACTTGCCACCGCTCGACTTAATCATTTCTAGCATAGTCTTATTCGCCGGCAAATAGCATCGATCGGCTATACGGTGAATAATTTCTTCATTCTGAAAATCATCGTAATAATAATGATCATTACCAATGTCAAAAAAACGATATCTCTTCAGACGAAACGGCTGATGTATCTGAAAATAAAAACAAATTGTCTTCATAATATATCAATGTTTTATTACTATCAATTATTTGTTTACCAATGTGTCATATATGCGACGGATCTTTTGACCTGCATATTCCCATTTGATATTATCAACTTCCTTTTTCCCTTCTTCCTGCAAAAATTTATGCAAAGCCGGATAAGTAATGATAGAATACATGGCATCTGCCAGTGCTTCAATATCCCAATAATCGACCTTGACTGCATAATTTAATATCTCGGCACATCCCGATTGCTTCGAAATAATACTTGGTACGCCACACTGCATAGCTTCCAATGGCGATATGCCGAATGGTTCCGAAACCGAAGGCATCACATACACATCACTGGCTTTGAATACCTCATAGACCTGTTTCCCTTTCATAAATCCGGTAAAATGAAATCTATCGGAAATATCACGCTTAGCCGCCAGCTGAATCATTTGATTCATCATATCGCCACTTCCAGCCATAACAAAACGTGTATGTGGAGACTTTGCCAACACTTTTGCTGCTGCTTCTACAAAATACTCAGGTCCCTTTTGCATCGTTATACGGCCAAGAAATGTAACAATCTTATCCTTAACACCTTTTTTATCCGGAATTGATAAAATTTCCGGATCCAGCGGTTCTACGGCATTATGCACCGTTGTCACTTTGGCCGGATCCTGATGATATTTTTCTATCACAGTCAGGCGAGTCAGGTTGCTTACCGTTATGATATGGTCGGCATTATCCATTCCATTCTTTTCTATGGCATACACACTCGGATTCACACTTCCCCGACTCCGATCATAATCTGTAGCATGAACATGTACGACCAAAGGTTTGCCACTAACATTCTTGGCATGAATACCCGCAGGATAAGTCAGCCAGTCATGAGCATGAATTATATCATATTGCTCTGTCCGAGCTACAACACCCGCCACTATTGAATAATTATTAATTTCTTCCAAAAGATTATCCGGATAGCGTCCGGAAAACTCCAGGCAACCCAAATCATTGACATGCCTGTAACTAAAATCAGCATAAATATGATTACGGAAATCAAAATACTTCTGTGGATCCATCACCTTTGACAGCCTGTTCCGTACATAATCCATATTCACATCACGCCAAACAATCGGAACGTTATTCATTCCTACTATTTTCAAGAAACTCTGGTCTTCATCTCCCCAAGGTTTTGGAATACAAAAAGTAATATCCATGTCAGGCTGTAAGGCCATACCACGAGTCAATCCATAACTTGCCGTTCCTAACCCTCCCAGAATATGTGGAGGAAATTCCCATCCAAACATTAATGCTTTCATATCGGGTACTTTTTATTCAGCACTACATTTTTTCAATAACTCAACCACACGCAAAATTGCCGCTACATTCGTTGCAAAAGAAACAGCACCTCGTCCTGTGAATGGCGGGTTGCCATCAAACAACTCCGGTATTGTACCTATACAATGCAATGACATTTCTTCTTCCATACTAATCAACATCCGCTCGGCAAATGATACTCCGCTCATTCCAAACACCCGCAGATAAGCTTCCAGATAAGCGCCCAGCAACCAAGGCCAAGCGGTACCTTGATGATATGCCAGATCTCTATCATTGGGCGAACCAAGATAATAAGGCTTGTATCCTTCACTCTTCGGACTTAGCGTTCTAAGTCCCTTAGGTGTACGCAACTCTTTTGTTACGATATCCAGCACAGCCCGCTTCTGTATTCGAGACAACGGAGAATAAGCAAAAGCGACTGCAAATATCATATTCGGGCGTACACTCCAGTCTACTATCGAACCATTTACATAATCATACAGGTAATTGTAACTATTTACAAACGTTTCCACGAATGAAACATTCATTTTCTTAACCAACTGATCATATTTTTCGACCGGTTTATCGGCATACATTTCAGTATAAAAACATAGAGCATTATACCAAAGCGCATTAAACTCAACAATATATCCACTTCTTGGAACAACAGGTTTTCCATTAATCGTTGAATTCATCCAAGTAATAGCCTTGTTGCGTCCGTCTGCAAACAGCAATCCGTCGTCCATCAATCTCATATCCGGATGTTTCTGATTATAAATATATTCCAATATCTCATAAACGAACGTACCGTATAAATCACGGGCTCTATCTAGAGAAACATCTTTAGCATATTGCTGTATCGCCCATATTGCCCATAAAGAGACATCCGGTTGATCGATTTCTTTAATTACCGAATCAGGTTTACCCTCTTCCATAAATGTCCGTATAGCAGGCATAGCCGTATTCATAATCTTTTCGAATCGCACAGAGTCATCTATAGAAAGCGTACATCCCGGTAACGCAATAAACAAATCGCGTGCTCTTACCTTAAACCAAGGATAACCAGCCAGCAAATAAGCATCATTTTCAGTGGGGCGAAAATAGAACTGCTGTGCCGAATTCTTTAAACAATTATAAAAACTGGTGCGTGGAGTACGTACACTCACCTCCGTTTCATAAAGGCTTCTCAATTTGTTGGTAACGACCGAAGTATCGCCTGCACTGAATATAATGGACTCTCCTTTTTGAATAGGTAACTCAAAATAACCGGGAACATACAAATCCTCTATATAAGGATATCCTCTTTCCTGTTCTTTGGGATATTCAATGCCTTTATACCAATAAGGTTCAAACACAAATTTCAATTTTTTGCTGAACTGCATATATAACTCAGGGAATCCTTCATACATGCAAGTTTTAATCCCATTAGGCACTTCCGAAAAAGACTTGTTTACTTTATCATTCTCATGCGTCAAATCATTTACACTTCTAAACGCCAAAAACGGACGAAAGCGCAAAGTCGTTTCCGAATGAGCATCTTCCAACGTGTACTTAATCATAATGCGATTCTCATATAAAGAAAAGACCTTTTCTTTTGATAAAATAACACCACCCACACGATAGACCGTACGCGGAACTGTATCACAACTGTATTCACGAATGTATTTATGCCCTTTAGGACTGAAATTATTGCCTTCATACTTATGCAAACCCAGATTGAACGGTGCGCCATGCTGAATAACTGTTTCATCCAGCGAGGAAAGCATAACAAAATTATCGTCGCCCAACTGAGGAACAGGCATAACTAACAATCCATGGTATTTTCTTGTATTACAATCGACGACCGTTGTGCAGTGATAAGCTCCTTTTCTGTTGGTTCGAAGCACTTCACGCGCTAATGACTCCTCGAGATTTATCATTACTGTTTTGTCAAATTTTAGATAGCTCATCTCCTTTTAGTATTAAGTAATATACTATTTGACGAATTTAAACGTCCTGATTATTTTGACCAAAGTTATCACATAAAAAACAAAAAAACAAATTCATTTTTATTTTTATTCAGGACTATCATGCCGGATTAAAAATTAAAGTCATGATCTATAAACAATTCCTTGAATAATACGACAA
>Ga0172377_10003899_pt1 | contig 15375 bp, 12 predicted proteins | sample Pumphouse3metaG_FD_119749 | JGI IMG/M metagenome (GOLD analysis project Ga0172377, IMG submission 119749) | Leachate microbial communities from a municipal landfill in Southern Ontario, Canada - Pumphouse #3 metaG | ecosystem: Engineered > Solid waste > Landfill > Unclassified | place: Canada...
CAATAACATTACCAGTAACACCAGCACGTTTCTTAGCTTCGTAACAGCAAAGCATTCCAGACTTTCCACCAGCACCAATAATAAGTACAGTGTCTCCCGGTTTCACCATTTTTGCTGTTTGTGCAGGAGCGCCAGCTACATCAAGGGCAGAAAGTGCTAAATTTTCAGGCATGTCTGTTGGAATTTTTGCATAAATTCCACTTTCAAAAAGAATAGCTTTACCATCAATGTCAACTTGATCTATATCGGGACGAATATCCTTAATCTTGTCAATTCTAAGAGGAGTTAATGAAAGTGACACTAATGTTGCTATTTTATCACCAACTTTAAGATCTGTCTTTCCAATAAGAGCATCTCCTATTTTTTCTACGGTTCCCAACAGCATACCACCCGATCCTGTAACAGGGTTGCGATGTTTTCCCTGTTTTTTAACAATATCAAGCATTATTTGAGCTATTTTCTCTTTGTCTCCTCCTGCTTGCTCTTCTATTTGAGTGAAGCTCGCTGAGTCTACATTTAATGTTTGAACATCTATAAGAATTTCATTGTCGAAAATCTCATCCATGTTATTGTCTATTTTATTTGCGGGTTGAGGGAGAACACCAATAGGTTCTATTACTCTGTGAGTTCCATATTTATTGCCCTTTTTCATTCTTTGTGATATTAAATTAGTGTAATTGAGATTAATTATTTTTTTGGTTTTAATCCAAGTATCTTTCTAGCTTCGGTTGGTGTTGCAATTTCACGGCCAAATTCACGTGCTATTCTAACAACTTTTTCAACTAGCTCGCCATTTGATTTAGCAAGAACTCCTTTAGATAGATAGACATTATCTTCAAATCCTACCCTTACATGCCCTCCATCTATAATTGCAGCTGCTGCAAGAGGAAACTCAAACCTACCTACACCAGCAACTGTATAAGTTGCATCAGCAGGTATACTCTCTCTCATGAATATAAAGTCACGGAGTTCGCCAGTTATTCCACCATTTACACCCATAACAAAATCAAAATGCATAGGTTTAATTATGAAACCTCTTTTATGAAGCCTTAATGCCATATCTATCATGCTTTTATCAAACACCTCAAGCTCTGGTTTAATCCCTCTTTCAATCATTTTTTCACCGAAATACTTAATGGTATTCTCGGTATTAATAAAAATTTCATCTCCACCAAAATTTAACGTGCCACAATCAAGTGTAGCCATCTCTGGATTTAATTCAATTGGTTGTAATCTTTCATCGTCTGTCATGCCAACAGCGCCACCTGTAGAGGGTTGTATAATAACATCTGGACACACCTTATAGATAGCATCCATAACCTCTTTGAAACGATTTTTATCTTGAGTTGGAGTGCCATCATCAAAGCGTACATGTAGATGAATAACACTAGCTCCTGCATCATATGCGCTTTTAGCTTCTCTAGCACACTCTTCTACAGTATAAGGGACAGCAGGGTTATGTTCTTTCAATACTTCGGCCCCACTGATAGCGGCTGTAATAATTAATTTCTCCATATTTTTTTTATTTGTTTTTTCTTTGACAATCCTTAGGTGTTATACAAGTTCCACTTGCTTTGCACACAATTATAGGCTCCTCTAACAAATCTGCAGCAGAACCCGAAATATCTGATCTAGGAACTATAACCTTTTTTGCCACGAATTCCATTTTTCTAGAACTGTTACCAGCCTTTACTATCTCTCCTGTAGCTTCTATAAAATCGCCTGCATAAACAGGGGCTAAGAACTCTACACTATCGTAGGCCCTAAAAAGCCCTTCGTCTCCATCTTGACGTATAAGCAACTCTGTTGCTACATCTCCAAATAGTTCAAGTAATTTAGCGCCATCAACAAGGTTTCCTCCATAATGGGCGTCTTTTAAGCTCATCCGAACTCTAATCATTGCATTTTGAGACATATCATAAAATTATTTAGTGAATATATAATCTACTAATACGGCAGGAGTATGTACGTTTTCTGGTAAAATAGAGCCGGTTTCTACCATCTCTTCTACCTCGGCAATTACTAAATCTGCCGACATTGCCATAATAGGGTTAAAATTTCTAGTTGTTCCTTTGTAATAAAGATTACCTATTTCGTCAGAAATAGATGCACCTACAAAAGAGATATTTGCTTTAAGAGGCTTTTCTAAAATAAAATCTTTGCCATCTATATTTATAATTTGTTTTCCTTTCTCTACGACAGTACCTAAACCGGTAGGTGTCAAGACACCTCCAAGCCCTGCACCTCCTGCTCTTATTCTCTCTACAAGGGTTCCTTGAGGTGAAAATTCAACCTCTAGCTTAGAGTTATTCATAAATTCAACTGCAGCTGAGTTTGAGCCTATATAAGAAGTTATAAGCTTTTTAACCTGTCCATTAGAAATTAATTTTCCAAGACCTTTATCGGCAAAAGCAGCATCATTGCAAATAAGTGTAAGGTTTTTTACTCCCGATGATGCCAATGCATCCATAATGGTGTTTGGGCCTCCATTTATAAGGAATCCACCAACCATAATGGTCATTCCATCTTTTACTTTTTCAACGATTTGACTCAGATTAATTGACTTATCCATTTTTTATAAAATTTGTAGATTAATACGAAAGATTCGATTTTGCAAAAGTACTAATTTTATGGAGTTAAAACAATAGATAATAACATATAATAGTAATAATATAAGATCTTTGCAAACTGCTTCTTGCTTAGTTGTACTAAATATCTTAATTTTGTGACGTTAACTTTTATTTATTGCAAATAGCTTTATATTAAAACATATAACATTGTTGTTATGTCGTAAAACAATAGTGTTATAAATCAAAATCAACCTTATGTTATTAAATTTTACATCAGTACAAACAGATGCTCTCAATTCTGCAAAAATTGATCAACATTTGTCTTCGCTAACATCATTGAATACCAATGAGCTGCTTTCATCTTTAATGGGAGTAGCTATCTCATTAGCTATGAAAGTGTTAATTGCCATCATTATATTCTCTATTGGGGCGTGGCTAATCAAAAAGACTAAAAGGCTAACAGAGAAAATGATGCATAAAAAAGATGTAGAACAATCTTTAAGAGGATTTATAATAAGCTTTATCTCTATTTCTCTTAACATACTACTTATCCTCACAATAATAGGTATACTCGGCATAAACACTACCTCTTTTGCTGCTCTGCTTGCAGCAGGTGGTGTGGCTGTTGGGATGGCTTTAAGTGGGACTCTACAAAACTTTGCTGGTGGAGTAATGATTTTGCTTTTCAAACCTTTTAAAGTTGGTGATTTTGTTGAAGCCCAAGGTTATATGGGAACTATACAAGAGATTCGTATTACTAATACTTTTATGACTACCCCAGACAACAAGATGATTATTGTGCCTAATGGACCTCTCTCTAATGGTATTATTAATAACTTCTCTAGAACTGGAGTAAGGAGAGTAGATTGGAGAATAGAACTCTCTTATGGTGATGATTTACAAAAGGCAAAAGAGCTAATATTGAATATGCTAAATGAAGATTCAAGGGTTTTAAAAGAACCAGCAGAGCCCTTTGCAGCTTTAGATAAAATGGGAGAAAGTGCTATTGTTATTGTTGCTAGAGCTTGGGTTAAAACAGAAGATTTTTGGAGCCTCTACTTTAAAATAAATGAAGATATATACACAAAATATCCAGAAAATGGATTCCGATTTGTATTCCCTCAATTAGATGTAAATATTAAGAAAAGTTAACTGTTCTTTTTTATTATAGGATTAGCGTAAATAGAGAGGAAAATCTGTTTTAACTCCTCCTTATCACCATCGAATTTAGATATTTTGTAGTTACAATAATCATTAAATGCAGTAAACTCTTTTTTTGTATAGTTATCTGAGTACTCAGAAGAGGAGTTTATTAAGTCAAACGCAATCATATTTGTTTTCCATATATGATATTTAGAGTAAATACGTGAATCAATAACCTCTGCAAGCCTTTTAAACTTTTCATTTTTCCCCATTGATGCACAAAAAGATAGCTCCTCTTTTTTTATGGGGTCACAAAAATGAATATGGATATTTCCTTTATATTGCATTATGCCTGTAAGAATACTATTAAGGTCTTCTCCAGGATGTTTTTTGTATTTAGTTCTTTGTGATATATATAACTCTCTAGCTTTCAAAAAATCACATGGCTCATATTCATAAGAAATAGAGACAGGAGTAATTGATAATTCTAAAAAGTCATTTTCAAAATTACCAGAACCACTCATGTCCAACATTTTTAAAAGACCTTGCTCGGTTATATCTACTCCATCTTTAGTTCTTCCGTTTCTTTGAGCTATCCATACAGAAGATCTTTTAGTGGATATAGAATTTCTAATATACTCCGATAAAAGTAGAGATGAATTATACAACTCTCTAGGATTTGTGCTCCTTACCACTTTAATCATTTTATTAGATCTTGCTACATCCTCCATAAAAGAGTCGGTAATTAAATTATCTCCAACAGCCATCTCAGAAGTTGTAAGATTATTAATAAACAAAATTACTTGAATCATTGCAGAGTCTAATAGTATATCTCTGTGATTGGAGACAAATAGCTCTCTCCTATTTTCAGATATTTTTTCTTGACCCGAATATGTCAACTCTTTTGCTGTGTCAGAAACAATTTTCTGGATTGCATGTAGCATAACTTTAGATTGGAACTCATCTACACTATTGAGTGAATAGATTAAATCCTTTAGCATTTTTGGACTTTCATTGGGAAAAAGAAATGCCGAGATATCTTTTAAAATTGGATTAGCTGCAATTCTAGCAAGAGCAGGTGCCTCCTCTTCTCCAGTATAAGGTCTAATATCTTTAAACTTATCTTGAACCATTATAAATTTCGTTTAAGAACAAAGTTAAAAAAATATTAATAATCTAACCTAACCTAACAAACCTTTTAAAGATAAGCAACAATGAACACAAATTTTCTTTTATGCATCTAAATTATATCTATTATAAATATCTCTCCCTTCGGCAGTATATGCATGCAAAATCCTTTCTTTGTATGCCTGTTCTACTTTTGAGCGAACCATTTTCATAGTAGAATTTATCATTTTATTTTGCTCGGTAAATGGCTCCTTTGCAATAATAAAAGTAGAAGGGAGCCATCTTTCTGGAAACATTCCGGCAAATTCACCACCACTTTTATATCTAGCAACATCTGCTTCTACAGCATCAACTAACTCTTTTGATTTAAATTTAGTTCTATCGGCTACAATAATAGCTATTGTATATGGTGATTGATTATTATAAAGCATAATTTGTTGAATTATACTAGAGTTACCTGTAATAGCCTCTTCTATTCCTTCGGGTGAATACTTCTCTCCGTCACTTGAGATAAGTAAAGATTTATACCTCCCTTGTACATATAGAAAACCATCTTCATCCATATATCCTAGGTCTCCAGTATGTAACCATCCATCTACAATAGTTTCTAAAGTAGAAAGTTCGTTTTTCCAATATCCTGCCATAACGTTCTCTCCTTTAATAATAATTTCACCAGGAACCCCTCTCTCCATCTCTTCTCCTTGAGAATCTATAATTTTAAGCTCCATGGGAGAAACAAGAATTCCAGAAGACCCAAGTTTGTGTTTATCAGGCGTATTTGTAGAGATAACAGGAGTTGCCTCAGAAAGTCCATAACCCTGAAACATTGGAATACCTATTGCATAATAAAATTTTTGCATCTCAATATCTAGTAATGCACCACCTCCAACAAAAAACTCCAAATCTCCACCCATAGCTCCTTTCACCTTTGAAAAAATGAGTCTATCGGCAAGTTTAACAAAAGGGTATAAAATAAAAGAGAGTCCCGATCCTCTATTCCAGCCTTCTTTATTATATCTATAGGCTACTTTAAGGGCAAAATTAAACAAGCCTTGAGTAGTTTTTCCTTTAACTCTCACACTATTTTCTATGTTTTTCCTAAAACTTTTTGCAAGAGCTGGTACCGATAAAAGTATGTGTGGCTTAACCTCTTTAATGTTCTTAGGTATATTTTTTAAAGTTTCTAGAGCTGTTTTGCCTACCTGTACAGTAGCAACAACAGACCCAGTAGCAATCATTATATAAAAACCCACAACATGTGCAAAACAATGGTCTAATGGTAATATAATTAGCATTCTCCAATCTGTAGGTATAGACATGCATGAGAGAGCCTGCTCTACATTTGCAGTGTAATTTCTATGAGTCAATATTACTCCTTTGGGATCAGCAGTTGTACCAGAAGTATAAGTAATGGTTGCAATATCGTTGTTATTAATAGATTGTGATATTTTATTAAATAATTTTTGATTCTCTTTCAAATACTCTTTACCCCTCTCTATCACATCTCCAATAAAAATCTCGTCTTTTTCATAAAAATCCATTTTGTCAAAAACGACTATTCGTTTAAGAAACTTTAGCTCTTCTTTAATTTTTCTAATTTTTATAAGCTGTATTGAAGAGACTAAAAAGGTATCTACTTCGGCATGATTAAATCGAAATAGAAGATCGCTATTCTCTTCTATTTTTATTGATACTGGAACATTAATACCTCCAGCATAGAAAATACCCAGCTCACTTAAAATCCAATAATTTCTGCCTTCAGAAATGATCGAAGCGTGAGCTCCTTTGCCAAAACCCATTGAACAAAGCCCCGCTCCAATTTGTTTTGCGATTGACTTAGACTCTTCATAAGTTGTTGGTAAAAAACTATCTTTTACCTTTTCTAGAAGTAGAGTTTTATTTGAATAATTTGCAACAGACTCTTCAAAGAGGTTAATAATTGTTCTTTTTTTCATAATAAATTGGTTTTAGTATAGCAAAAATAGATAATAAATGTTCAAAAGTTGTTCTCCATACCTAAAATTGTTTCGCGATAAGGAAATTAACTGGCACCTTTCGCTTACTCCTGAGCTTTTAAACAAGGCTCAAGAAGAAGATAAACTTCTCTTTCTTCATATTGGGTACATAAGTAATATAGTAGTAAGAGAGTCTTCTGAGCTGCTTTTTTCTAATAAAGAGATACAGAAAATCCTTAATGATAACTTTATTTGCATAATTGAAGACAAAGAAGATAAACCCGAATCTTTTCTACTAGCATTAGACCTCCTTTTTCTAAATCAAGATTTCTCTTATGGTCCCATGAATATTTTTATAATGCCAAATAGAAAACCTATTATAGCTTTTTCTGACTGTGATGCAGAGGGTTTTATAGAGTTGGCTAATTCATTACTCCTTGCTAAAAGTGAGAAAAGAGATAAGTTGGAACAACTATCCAATGCCCTATCGGAAAGAGCTTTGCATACTGGCGTTATATCTAACGTAGAAGTTGATTCCGAAATTTCAATTGATATTTTAAAAAAATATATAGATCTATGGTTCAAAAACATGTTTAGCAAAGGTTTTATGTATAAGCTTAAGCCCTTTACGCCTAACCCATCTAGCTTATATACCATAATTGAATATCTTAGTTATAACAACGATAATGAGTACTCATCAATAATTGAAGATATATTGGATCATCTCCAGTATTCTGCTTTATTTGACCCTATAGAGGGTGGATTTTTTTGCCAAGCAAAAGATTATTCTTGTATAGAAGCTCTTTATGAAAAAACTTTAGAAGAAAATAGTCAATTCTTATTACTCTATTCGGCGGCATATAAATTCTTTGGCAAAGAGTCATATAGAAAAACAGCGTATATGACTTATAGCTTTATAATAGACCAATTGAGTAACGAAAAAAAGGGATTAATTAACTCTACAACTATTACAGGAAAATTAGAAGATGTTGTTTACTATTCATGGTCTATAAATGAGCTCTCTATTCTTTTTCCCGATAGATATTCAGAAATAGCCATTGCTTTAGGCATGGATATGACATTGAATAGAAAGAAAAAACAGATACCTATAAGATTTGCAGATACTTATGCCATTATATCTAAAGAAGAAATTGAGAAGCTTCAATTAAGAAGAAAGGAGCACAGAGGCTACTTTAAAGATATAAGAGCTATCTCATCTTCAAATGCAATTGCTGTCTCTTCTATTGCAAAAGCATCTAGATATCTTAAAGACGATTCTCTTTACACAAAAGCTGTAGAAATTTTTGAATTTATCATCTCTAATAACATAAATAAATCAGATAATAGATTATATCGCTACACTTGTTTAACAGATACATATCTTTCTGGCTATTCGTCTGATTACGCACATTTTATTGAAGCATCATTAGATCTATATAAAATTAGAAAAGAAGAGGGGTATTTAGATATAGCTATTGAGTATACTCAATTTGTTTTAGAAAATTTTTATAAACCTCAAAATGGAATGTTTAGCAAGTCCGAAAAAAACTCCGATTACAATATAGTTCCATTTAGAAGAGAGTCTAACATAGATTTAATTAAACCCTCGGCAAACTCTGTTATGGCTGGGAACTTACTATCTATTTTTGAGATAACTAAAGACAATCAATATCTTAAAATTGCACATAAACAACTTAATAATATAGTTCCTAACCTTTTAAAATCTGGCCCTATGTTATCTAACTGGGCCCATAAAATTTTAAAATTAATATACCTAGATTCAAATCATATTTCTGAATAAGATAGAGCTATCTCCATAACTTAAAAATCTAAAATCTTTAGATAACGCATAGTTGTAAATATCTTTCCACTTTTCACCAGTAAATGCTGCAATCAGCAGTAATAAAGTACTTTGTGGCTGATGGAAATTTGTAATTAAAATATCTACTATTTTAAATTTATACCCTGGAACTATTATAATTTCTGTTTTCCTCTCTACTATTTCTACATTATTACTCTCCATCCAGCTAAGCAAACTATTAAGTGACTCTTTTATTGATGGATTTACTCTTTGGCTATATGGTTCCCACTGAGTTACATCACTAGGGTATCCCTCCTTTAAACATTTAACCCCCAACCAGTAAAGACTTTCTAGAGACCTGGCTGTTGTAGTTCCTACAGATATTATTGGCTTATTATTAGAAAGATGCTCTAGCAATTTTTTAATAAGTTGTATTGATATCGAGAAAGGCTCAGAGTGCATTTTGTGATCCTTAATTTCATCTGATTTTACAGGTACAAAAGTACCTGCACCAACATGTAAAACTATTTGAGCTAATTCTATCCCTTTTTTTTCTATGTTACTAAGCACTCTATCAGAAAAGTGTAATCCTGCAGTAGGCGCCGCTACAGAGCCTTTAATTTTAGCGTATAATGTTTGGTACCTCTCCTTATCTTCTTTTACAATATCTCTTTTTAAGTATGGTGGTATAGGAACTTTACCACAAAGTTCCATTACTTGAGAGAAAGTATGGCCACCTTTCCAGGTAAAATTGACAATATATTTATCACTGATTTTTTCTTCTAAACTAGCTCTTAAATCTAAGGCTAAAAGATTAGTTTGATCTCCGAAATCAAAGAGAATTTCATTTTTTTTCCATTTTTTAGCATTTCCTACAAAAGCAAGCCAACTGCAAGAACTAGTAGAGGCAAACGAATTAAAATACTCAATAGGATCATGTGGCTTAAGACAAAACACCTCAATGTGAGCACCTGTTTCTTTTTTAAATAATAGACGAGCAGGCACCACTTTAGTATTGTTAAAAATCATTAATGAATTACTAGGTAACAACTCATCTAGGTTAGAAAATTTACCATCCTCTATAATATTGTTCCGAAATATTAAAATTTTAGAATCATCTCTTTGCTCGAGTGGGAATTTCGCAATCTTATTTTCGGGGAGTATATAATTATACTCCTTTAATTTAATAACAGGCTCCACAGTCAATTATTTTTACAAAAGTATATAAATATGCTCTAAAGATAAAATTGATCAAATTCATATGTCTGGTTACATTTGTAAATGACAAAAGTAACTACTGCTGCTTACATTTGTAATCAAAGTTCCTCTCTTTGATGCTTTTGTAACTAATATCAGTATCGGCTATTAATCTTACATAGAATTTATCTATAAGAGATGTATAATACTAATATCCAATTATTTATAGTAGTTATATAAACCTTTTTTAGAGCATATATAACCATTTTAATCTCTCTTTGCATTATATAGTAACAATAAGGAGCCTTTCAATTTGTATCTACTTATATATCAGTTATAACTGATAATTTAACTAAACTTCTACTATAGTATCGTCTCTCTATTAATATTTCAATAACTAAATGCTCTATATGAGGTTTTTAATACCTATTATACTTTTACTGAGTTACAGTTGTAATCTACATATCTGTTACAAATGTAACCAAATAATTGATTACATTTGTATAATTAAAGTTTACAAAAATGAAAGATCGTTTACAGCGTTTTTTAGAGCTTGAGCAACTAACTCCAGCAAAACTTGCCGATATATTAGATGTGCAAAGGTCTGGATTATCACATATTCTCTCTGGCAGGAATAATCCAGGATTCGACTTTATTAATAAGTTACTTACAAAGTTCCCCTCTTTAAACTCCGAATGGCTTATTACAGGTAAAGGGAGAGTGTACAAAGAGTTTGAAAATTTACAAATTGATAAAAACAACAGATTGTTACATGAGCAAGAAGCTTCTAGATCTCTTTTTTCTATTGATAGTGAGAGTGTTAAACCCATTTTAAAGGAAGAACAACTCCCAGAGAAGCCAATATTTGAAGATCAACCCACAGTGGATAGCAAAAACAAGACTCTTAAGAAGGTATTAATGATCTATTCCGACAACTCTTTTACAGAGTACTTTCCTGGAGAAGATAAATAATCTTATTATTGCTATATTTGCATGAAATATTCGGAATGATGTTTAAAATTTTGAAACCTATTCTTTTCTCTTTTTCACCAGAAACAGCTCATAATATTATTGTAAACTTACTCAAGTTTATAAACTTTCTACCCTTCTCGGGTTGGATGTTGAGGGTTATATATAATTATAAAAGTCCTAAACTTGAGAAAGAAATTATTGGGCTTAAATTTCCTAACCCAGTGGGACTAGCAGCTGGGTTTGATAAAAATGGTGAAATCTTTAATCAGTTGGGGAATTTGGGTTTTGGGTTTATAGAAATAGGCTCTATTACCCCTAGAGAACAGATAGGCAATCCAAAACCAAGATGTTTTAGATTAGTAGAAGATAAAGCCCTTATTAACCGAATGGGTATCAATAATAGAGGCGTTAAGTATGCTGTATCTAAACTAAAGAGTAGGAAACCTGGTCTTATCATTGGAGCAAATATCATAAAAGGTACTTCTACCCCTAATGAAAAAGCATCATTAGATTATGAGAAAAGTTTTGCACAACTATATGATTTTGTAGATTATTTTGTAATAAACGTCTCTTGTCCAAACGTAAAAGGGATAACCAATCTTCAGGACATTACTGCTTTGTCAGAAATAATTGATCGTGTAACTACACTAAGAAAATATTACGACGAATATAGACCAGTACTACTAAAAATATCTCCCGATCTTACTTACGAACAGTTAGATGAGATTATAGGCCTTATTCTTGTTTCGGGTATAGATGGAATTGTAGCAACTAATACAACTACTACGAGAGATAATTTAAAAACAACTTCAGAAAAGGTAAAATTACTGGGAGATGGTGGTTTAAGTGGAGCTCCGCTATTTAATAGAAGCCTTGATATGGTTAAATATATATTCGACAAGACTAAAGGATTGCTTCCAATAATCGCTGTAGGAGGTATTATGACTCCACAGCAAGCAAAAGAGATGTTAGACTCAGGAGCTTCACTTATTCAGATATATTCTGGTTTTATATACAACGGCCCAGGGTTTGTCAAAAAAATACTTAAATATCTAAATAAGTCTAATTAAATATGGTAGAAGCTTGTATCTGCACAATAGGAGATGAAATTTTAATAGGGCAAATAGTTGACACTAATTCTGCCTTAATATCCAGAGAATTAAACAGTATAGGAATAAAAATTGGCTCAATAGTATCTATTGCAGATGATTCAAAGCAAATCGTATCTATTCTAAGAGATCTAACGGATAAATATAGCATTGTTATAGTAACTGGTGGCTTAGGCCCTACAAAAGATGATATTACTAAAATAGCACTAGCACAACTTACAGGCGCTTCGGGATTCACTTTTAGCCAAGATCAATATAGACATATAGAAGAGATATTTGCCAAGAGGGGAATGATTGTAACAGAACTTAATAAAAATCAAGCAATGGTGCCTAATAACTGTAGAGTTATTCCCAATAAAAGAGGTACTGCACCCGCAATGGTGTTTGATTTACAAAGCAATCAAAAGGCTTTACTATTTTCTCTACCTGGCGTTCCTTTTGAGATGGAGTACCTCCTACCCGCTGTAATAGAAGTTATTGAAAATGAATTTGTTTTAGAGAGTATCACTCACAAAACCATTGCAACTTTTGGAATGCCCGAATCTACTCTTTCGGATTTTCTAAATGATTGGGAAGATAATCTACCTAAAGATATCAAATTAGCCTATCTACCAAACCCAGCCTTAGGAATAAGATTAAGACTCTCTGTATATAATGGCAGTAAAGAAGAGTCTATTAAAAGAATCAGTCATTACGCCAAGGAACTTAAGTCTCTTCTAACAAAAGAGCTCTACTATGGAGAAGATACCGATACGCTAGAAAGTGTCATTTCACAAAACTTGAGAAAAGCCAAAAAGAAAATAGCTGTTGCCGAATCGTGTACAGGAGGGAGAATCTCTTCTCTTATTACATCAATCCCTGGCTCATCCGAAATATACAATGGAGGAGTAGTATCATACAGCAACAATTCAAAAATTTCTATCTTGGGTGTAAAAAAAGAGACTTTAGAGAACTATGGAGCAGTGAGCATACAGTGTGCACAAGAGATGGCAGTGGGCGCAAGAGAAATTTTCAAGAGTGACTATGCAGTAGCAACCACTGGTATTGCTGGGCCTTCTGGAGAGACCAATGAAAAACCTGTTGGCACCATATATATTTCTGTTGCTGGGCCTAAAACAAACCATACAATGGAAGCCCATTTTTTTGGAGATCGAGAGAGAAATATCGTTAGATTCTCTTCTGAAGCACTCAATTTTGCGAGAAAAATTCTTGAGGAAGAAATTTAGATTAATTGTCTAATAACCAACAGATGCAACATAAGTATTACATTTTATAAAAAGCCTATCATTAACTCTAATTAACACCTCTATGAAAAAACTAACTTATTTAATATTAATTACTTGTACTATGCTTAACAGTTGTACTAACAAACTTAGCGACACAGTCAAAATAATTACAGAATGTGACATTATGTTTACCGCTCTCTACCCAGAGAATGAACCTGGAGCTGCAGTTTTAATAATGAAAGGAGACTCTATTATATTCGAAAAAGGATATGGAATAGCAGACATGGAAACTATGACTCCAATAGATGGTAACACCTTTTTTAATATAGCATCTGTATCCAAGCAGTTTTCTGCTGTGGCGCTCATGATTCTTGCACAAGAAGGGAAACTCTCTTTAGACGACACTGTAGATAAGTGGTTTCCCGAATTTAAATCTCCATTAATGTCTAAGATAACATTGAGACATTTGTTATCACACACATCTGGAATTCCAGACTCGCGAGACAGAACAGACAGGAATTTTGTTTTAACATCTACTGACACTCAATCGTATGCCTATATCTCACATTTAAAAGAATTAAACTTTGAACCAGGCACAGACTATGAATATATGAACCCAACGTTCCAGCTCATGTACACTATTATTGAGAAAGCTTCAGGTAAAAACTTCGACTCATTTATGAGAGATAGAATTTTCACTCCTATAGGAATGGAAGAAACCACATATTTTGAAGCAGATAAATTTATCCCACGTATGGCTCATGGTTATCTTTATAATAAAGAGACTAAAGTATATGATGAGTTTGATTATGGAGAAGAGTCTTTTTTTGCCTCTAAAGCAGATGGGGGGCTTTACACCTCTGTAAGAGAATTTACTAAATGGGAAAAGGCGTTGCGAGATAATTTATTAATATCTCAAGAGGCAAAGGAAGAAGCTCACACTCCTAAAATAGAGATAAAAGAGACTCCTCATAATTATTATGGCTATGGATGGTATATAGAGCAAAGGCCAGATTACCCAGTTAAGGTATACCACACTGGAGATAATGGTGGTTTTCAAATATACGCTGGAAGATATCCAGAGCAAGAAATTTTATATCTTATATTTTCTAATCGAAACGATAGGGACAGGGAACATACCGCATACGAAATGGATAAAATATTTAAAAAAGAGGGATGGCTTTAGCCTCCCCTCTTTTTTCTTAACAACTAACAAAATCTTAAAAAGATTCTTTATTTTAAAAGTCTTAGGAAATTCCCCCCAAGAATTAATTTGATATCATCATCGGAATATCCTCTTGTTTTAAGTTCTTTAGTAATAATAGGAAGCTTATCTACACCCTCTAATCCTTCAGGCGTAACCTCAATGCCATCATAATCAGAACCAATCCCAACATATTTGGCGCCTACTAATTTAACTACATGGTCTATGTGATCTACAACTTCTGTAAATGATGGTCTCGGCAAATCATTCATGGCCTTTTCTGCTGCTCTAAACTCTTCTCTGTGTTTAGCAGGATTTCGCTTAAATTTCTCTTCGGCTTGGTCAAAAGCATCACATAAAGGCCAAAACTTTTCGCCGTAATCACTGTTAAGAAATGGAGGATAAAAGTTAATTTGTATAACTCCATCTTTTGCTGCCAAATCTTTAATCATTTGATCTGTAAGGTTTCTTGGGTGGTTTGCAATTGCCCTACAGCAAGAGTGTGTTGCTACAACTGGTTCTGTAGAATATTTGAGCACATCGTAAAAAGAGTCGTCAGAAATGTGAGACACATCTACTAACATTCCCAAGCGATTCATCTCTTTAACAACCTCTATTCCAAAAGGACTCAAACCGTTCCACCTTTTTTCTTTAGGTGCACAAGAGTCGCAAATTTCATTATTTGCAGCATGAGAAAGTGTCATGTATCTTATTCCCATGTCATAAAAAAGCCTCAAAAGGCTAAGATCTTTTTGAATTGGAGATCCATTTTCCATACCCAAGAAAACAGAACCAAGACCATTCTCCCTATTTTCCAGCGCTTCTTGTGCATCTAATGCAAAAGCAACTTTGTCACTATTTGCTTCTACAGAGTCGTAGGTTCTTGATATTAGTTGTAAAGCTCTCCTGGTGGAAGCATCGGGTTCTAAACTACCCGATGTATAGATTGCAAAGAAAACTGCATCTAGCCCACCCTCTTTCATTCTAATAAAGTCGAAATGACCTTTGCGTAATCTCTTACTTAAATTGGAACCATTTATTAAAGCCAATGGAGTATCACAGTGAGAGTC
>Ga0172377_10003901_pt1 | contig 15373 bp, 9 predicted proteins | sample Pumphouse3metaG_FD_119749 | JGI IMG/M metagenome (GOLD analysis project Ga0172377, IMG submission 119749) | Leachate microbial communities from a municipal landfill in Southern Ontario, Canada - Pumphouse #3 metaG | ecosystem: Engineered > Solid waste > Landfill > Unclassified | place: Canada...
CTTCTGAAACTGCTAAAAGAGCATTACCATATTGATTAGAAGATAGTAACCTACTATATACAGAGATAACGGCAGCTTCAATCCCTTCTTTTGATTTTAGAGCAATAGAGGAGTCTATAGATTGTTTTGGATTTACTTCTAATATTTTATCACAACTTGCAATAAGAATAATAAGAATCAATCCTAGTAAATAAATTTTTCTTGTCTTCATAATTATGTTTTTACAAAAGATATATTATAATTATTAATATTGAACTACAGGCCAATGTGAACACTCATATTAATGGATTTCATCAATGGTATAGCACCAGTGTTTTCTGTATTATACTCAGGATCGTACCCAGAAAATTTGGTTATTGTAAATATGTTATTTGCCTGAAATTTTATTGTAGCATACGCTAAGTTTAAACTTTTGATATATCTTTTTGGGATATCATAGCTCAGACTTAAATTTTTTAAGCGGATGTATGATGCATCTTCTAGGTATCGAGTAGATGCCAAATCTCCACGTGACGAACCAGCTTCTGCAGCACCATCGTAAGGCCTAGGGACAGTTGTAATTTGGCCAGCTTCTGTCCAACGGTTATCATAATACCACTGTAGAGTATTAATATTTGAATCTCCTTTTCTTCCTAATGTACGTCCCATATTGTTATATAGTACCCTTCCATAATCATATTGGAAGAAGATGTCAAGTGTAAAGCCTTTATAGGAAAATTTATTGTTGAATCCACCAAAACTATTAGGCATACCATTGGGGAGTCCGTATGGTGCATAGTCATCACCTTTCATTGCTGTAGGTCTGTAGGTTGGATTCCCATTTGCATCATACCAAAATGCCTTACCTGTAGCTGGGTTTACACCCGCGTATTGAGTATTAACATGGGTTAACAAAGAGTACCCAACTCGTATACCCTCGTTACCTGGTAGTACTGTGTGACCGTCGTAGAGTTTTGTCACTTCATTTTTTTGAAATGTAATATTGAAGCTACTATGCCATTCGAAATCGTTACGATCTATTATGCGAGCACCAATTTCGAGTTCTACTCCTTTATTGGTTAATTCTCCTAAATTTTGAGTAATACTGCTGTAACCACCAGCCCATACAACAGGCTTACTTAATAAAAGATCTTTGCTATTTCTCTGATATACTTCTAAAGCACCTGTTAACTTGTGGTTTAAGAGAGAAAAATCTATCCCTATATTGTATGTTGAGTTTCGCTCCCATCTCAAATTCCTATTCCCTAAAGAGTTTGACGATATACCTGGCTCTCCATCATAAGCTGGCCCTCCCCCGTATAATGAGCGAGAAGCAAAGTTTCCAATTTGGTCATTCCCTGTTTCTCCATAGCCAACACGTAATTTGAGCTGATTAACCCATCTTATATGATTTAAAAAACTCTCTTCTGCCATGTCCCAACCAGCAGATATTGCTGGAAACAGACCAAATTTACTATCATCACCAAAGCGAGATGACCCATCGTATCTTAAAATTCCAGAGACCATAAACCTTTTACCATAAGTGTAGTTTGCTTGTATAAAACTACCTAATCTTTTATATCCTGTCCAAGAACCAGAAGCTTCAGTTACTAATGCTGCAGATTGCATCTGTTTAAATTGAAATGTTGGGAAGCCTTGGGCACGGCGAGAGGCAGATTCTCTTGAATATGAAAAATATTCAATACCAGCTAAAGACTTTAATCTATGCTCGCCATTTAGTTTAGGCTCATAAGTAACCACATGAGTATTAGTAAAGGAGATAGGTTTGTCTTCCCACTCATATAAAACACCTTTTGATTTGTAGGCGTCAGATGTTCTTGGATCATAGTATCTTTTTGATTCTTGGTCACGATAATCTAATCCAAAAACTAATCTGTATGATAAGTTATCAAGTATCTGATAGCTTAGTTTTAGGTTAGCTAAAAGACTGTTGTTTTGATCTGTATGCTCATTGAATAACGAAGAGTGAATTGTATTGTTTTTAAATGTACCTGGGAAACCAGCGAAATCTACATTTAACTCACCATTATCTAAATAGATAGGTATAAAAGGCAACATCATAGGGGTTGCATAAGCAGGAGCAGAAAACTGGGTAGTTGTACCCTGTGCTCCTAGCGGACCAATTTGCTTGACAGTTGATAGGTTAACTGTAGAGCTTAAGTTAATTTTATCACTTAATTTATTTGCATAGTTAAAATTTACTGTCCCACGTTTAAAATTAGATGCTACTATTGGACCATCTGTATCTTCGTATCCTACTGCTACTCTAAACTGGCTCCTCTCATTCCCACCATCTACCGAGAGATCGTATTTATGTGATATTCCTGTCCTATAAGCTGCATCTTGCCAATCATAGGTAGGGAGCGAGGCAATTTCTTCGTCGGTCATATCCAATGGGAGTTGTGAAAGCCTTAATACCTACTGCCGTACTCTTTGATCTGTCCAACCTGGAGATCTCCTATTTCCCACAGCTTCAAAACGAGCATTTAAAAAGTCTTGAGAAGAGAGTACATCTAATAATTTAACAGGACTTACTTGCCCAAAACGATATGAAAAATTGACATTTGTTTTGCCAGCTCTTCCTCTTTTAGTAGTGATTAACACTACTCCATTTGCGGCCTGTGCTCCATAGACAGAGGCGGCGGCAGCATCTTTCAAAACCTCAATAGAAAGTATGTCGTCAGGATTAATTGTAGATAGAGGGTTGGTAGAAATTGCATGTGATGTAGCTTGTGAGTTGAACACAACCCCATCTAATACATAAATAGGATCATTCCCTGCCGAGATTGATCCTGCTCCTCTGATTCGTACTCTAATGTCTGCTCCTGGAATACCCGTACTAGACTGGATATTTACTCCAGCCATACGGCCCTGCATTGCACCATCTGCTGAGCTAGATACAGAGGCACTTAATTCGGCAGGTTTAATTGCAGAGATAGCACCAGTAATTTCTCGTTTTGCTTGACTAGCATAACCAGTTACAATTACCTCGTCTAAGTCACTTATCAACTCTTTCAGTTGCATGTTAATGATAGCTCTATTTCCTATTATAGTCTCTTTAGTTTCATATCCAATATATGAAAATACAAGAATAGCATCTCCATCTCCATCAGCTTTTAATACGTATTTACCGTCTAAATCGGTAGAGGTCCCTTTACTGGTACCTTTAATGTGAACTGTTGCACCAATTAATGGCTCTCCTGACTTATCAGTTACTGTACCACTAACATCAATAACTTGTTTTTGATGGTTAGTTACATCGTTAGATGCATCCTTTAAACTCGTACTAGATGCTGTATAGCTTTGAGCTAAAAACAAAATAGAAATAAGTAGTAATTGAAGTAGTTTTTTCTTCATAATTCATGGTTTTACATTTTAATTATTTAAGTTTCTTTATTAGATAGCTCTTTATTATTTTTCCTTAATAGGGAAATAACTTTGTCTAATTAAGTCTTTTAGGTCTCTAAAGGGGCTTTCGGGGTTTAAGTGTTTTTCGAGATATTTATATACCTTTAATCTCACTTCTTTAGCTCCATAACTATCAATCCTATCAAAGTGATGTCCGCCCGGAAAGTCTTCATAAATTTGATAATCAAATTTTTTATTATTTGCCTTTAATGCACTTATTAAATGCTCAACTTCTTCTATTAAAACATCATCGTCATTTGTGTTTGCATGTATTAATAGTGGTGTTTTAAGCTTATGTGCATTGAATGCAGGAGATCTTCTTCTATACTCTTTTACATTTTGAAAAACTTCTTTTCCAATATGATAACTTGCAGAAAAGAGCCTTCTGTAAGAGTCGTTCATGTAACCTAAACGCATTATTAGATCACTTACAGGTACACCAGCATAAGCAACTGTATAACTATCTGGATAATTGAAAACATTCAACAGAGCATGCATCCCTCCATGGCTCCATCCCATAATGCCAACCCTGTTTTTATCTAAAAAGTCGTAGTTTTCTAACATATAATCTCTACTTGCCTTAGAGTCATCTATCTCCAGTGCTCCATAATCTATTTTCTGTTGAAACCCTTTTCCGTATCCTGTACTTCCTCTGTATTCAGGTGCAACAATAACATAACCTTGAAGTATTAACTCCTTTACAACATGGATGTTGCCAATGCCAAAATTACCATGCACACCTCCATGTGGGAAAACTATTAATGGATATTTTTTATTTAAATCTATATTGTTTGGGATAAAGACATAAGACCAAAAGACAGTAGGATTCCCAACTCCTTTACCTGTTGAGTTAGTGGATTTTGATGGAGGTCCAGTCATTCTTACCTTATCTACATAAGCGAAATCTTCTAATCTTTTTACCCAGTTAATATCATCAATTTGTTTTAATATTTTATCATGGGTGTACTTTAAGTTTGATACTTGGTTACTTAAACTGCTTATCTTTTTTTCTAAATCTTCTAGAGTTTGAGCTTTTAATAAAAAAGGAGATAGAATAAAGATAAACAGAATTACTAGGGTACTATTTAACTTTATTTTTCGACTATTGTCTCTTTTGTTATTCGATTTCATATTTTATGTCTTTTATCTTATATGAGATTAATATTTAAGTTTATAAAGATTATTCAAAATCAATTTCATAGAATATCTGATGTTTATTTTAAAAAAATCAGCTATTGGGTTACAGTTGATAAGAGTCCCCAGCCGAGAGTATCCGCACAATGAAAATAGGTGGAGTCTCTTCATTGGCAAAGTCGTTATAGGGCTCATAAACTATAACCTTACTTTCACCAATTACGTCAAATGTGTTGTTTGGCTTGACAATTATTGCTGTGGTCTCATCTATACCAATACCTCTTGTTCTTGGATTATCAAGTAGCACAGAAAGGAGTGTATTATTCCTTTTCCTGTATAAAAAATGTTGATGTATAACTACATTTTCCATAAATCCAAAACCATCAAGTGTTATAACATTCTCTTTTTCTAATGTAACGAACCTTTCTCTTTCGGGCTCAATAGGCTTTCTTCCACCGCCTATCATTATCTTGCTCATCACTGCAGCTCCTGCACTAGTCCCACCTATAGTCCCTCCTTCTTTGTAAAATGTGTGAAGTCTATTTAAAAACTCAGACCCATTTAGGTATTCAGCCAGCCTAGCTTGGTGCCCACCAGAGAAAAAAACTAGATTTGCTTTTGCCAACTTATCTAAGTTCTCTGGGTTATCTATCTCTTCCTTTTTACACAGTAAAATTTCTGACGAAGTGGCCCCTAATTCTAAGAACTTTTCTTGTTGCAGCATTCCAGTGCTTCCTGGTGCTCCTGGTGTTTTATTAGCTTGGGGGATAACGAGTACATGCTTATCTTTATCTCCTGCCAACTCCATAAATTTTTGCCACATATAATCGGGGATGACTCCTCCACCAATTATAAATAGATTCCCAGTTGCATCTGAACTATACTCGTTATAATGGGCAATACTCGAACTTGCCTCATTATTAGGGCTATTAACAGAGCAACTCAATTGGATTGTAAAAATTACTATAAAAATTAGTGCTTTTTTCATTTTTAATAATTTGTTTGAAGTGTTATTTAAAATTTAGGTTGCGAATTCCAACTAGAATTTATCTGTGTTTTTTCATTAATCAATAGGTGATTAAGCAATTGTCTAGCTTATTATATCTAATATCTATATTATATCTGTATTTTATTCTTTTTAAGCTATCAGATGTATATAAATATGACGATTGGCTAAAAGAAAAGGGTAATTAAATTTTTGTTATTCATAACAAAAAATCATTTGGCGATGACTTGGCGTAACACACTCACTATCTAGTAGTTCACTTTTCTAATACCCTAAAAAAAGGCCTATTAGAAAAGCTATACTGCTGATAATCAGCTCTTCCCTCTCAATCATCGCCACGATAATTTTGGAGATTTGGCCAGATTCAGGTGGAAAACTTTTGCAGATGCCATGCATCATAATTTTGGAGATTTGGCCAGATGGTAAACTTTAGTAAATAACTAAGGTGAAAATTCACTTGAGTTTCTTATTTCTTACGCTCACTTATTTTTAATTATTTTAGTTATGTAATTTTTAAAAATAATCGTAACGTTTTATTTGTGTTCGCTTATTAATTTATTTATTTTTGTCATAACTGGATTAAACTTCAAAAAACAAAATAATCTTGACTGGATTGAAAATAGGAAGAGATAAAAAAGATTTAAGGCTTCTTTGTAAAGGAGATAAAGATGCGTATGAGCGCATATATATTCTATATTTCAATCGGATCTATATATTTATCTTACGGTACATTATCTCCAAAAGTTTAGCTTATGATCTCACTCAAGATATATTTGTGAAGATTTGGGAGAAAAAAGAGCAACTTGCAGATGTTAGAAATTTACAATCCTATCTTTATCGTATGGCTAAAAATCATACATTAGATATGTTAAAACATATAAGTATTTCTCAAAAAGCAATTAAAAATATAGAATATCACTATGTTAAACAAGTGAATTCGGTGGATATAAAATATGTAGAGAAAGAGTATTTTGAATTTTTAGAGGCAGCAATAATTGATTTGCCAGAACGGACACGTATTATTTTTAAATTATGTCGTGAAGAAGGGAGGTCATATAAAGAAGTAGCAGAAGAGTTAGGTATTTCTAGTGATACTGTAAAGCATCATATGGTTCAATCCATGAAAACATTAAAAGATAAAGTAAGTAAACACTTTGATATAGCTATTACGCTATTTTTTTTACTTTTAAAATAGAGAAACTATATTTTACAAAAAAAACTTTTCCCCTTATTACTTGCTTAATCGTCTTACTATTGAATAGATGTTAAATGAAAAAAGATTACTATAGAGTATTGATAGAACGTTACCTTAACAGAGAGGCGACTAAGACAGAATTAGAACTGTTCTTTAAGTTGTTGTCTCAAGGTAAGTTAGACTCCCATCTGAAAGTTCAGATGGATTTAGATTTGATTGAGCCTAAAGAAAAAAACCTCTCTTTTGTAAAAAGACATTATGGGTCAATAAGTGCTGCCGCTATTATATTAATAATGATAACTGTATCCTCCTTATTTTATCTAAATAGAAACAACATTCCAAACGTTGTTAATGAGCTAGTAGTAACAGAATCAAACCAAGCAGTGTTGATATTGTCGGATGGGCAAGAGGTTAGTTTAGCAGAAAATAAAAATAGAAGTATTTCTGAAGGGAATATTGATGTTATTACTAAAGATAATGGCCTTATTATTTATGACTCCAGTAAGGTTAAGAGCTTAAGTAAACAATCTGATTTAAAATTAAAATACAATACTATAAAAACCTCGCATAGTAGAACTTTTCAAGTTCTTTTGCCAGATGGTTCAAAAGTTTGGTTAAACTCATTATCAAGTATCACTTTCCCTTTAGAATTTGACTCTCTAAAGCGTGTGGTCACTATGGAGGGAGAGGTCTATTTTGATGTTTTGCATGCTAACTCAATTCCTTTTGTAGTTAGTCATAAAGGCCAGGAAATACACGTTTTAGGTACTCAATTTAATGTAAATTCTTATACAGATGAACCTGCTATTAGAACTACTTTGGTGGAAGGGTCAATTTTTATAAAAACCGAAAAAAATCAAGTTAAATTAGTTCCTGGCGAACAGTCTGTAATTAAAAAAAATAATACAGATATAGAGGTTTTGGAGGTAGATTTAAAAACTGTTATTGCATGGAAAGAAGGTTACTTTAGATTTGACCATGCAGATTTACAAGCGCTAATTAGGCAAATATCTCGTTGGTATAATCTCGAAGTAGTTTTCGCTGGTAACCCAAATAGTGATGAGTTTACAGGTCGAATTAAACGTAGTGAAAATCTAGAAGAAGTTATAAACATACTAAAGAAGGGAAGAATCGATGTTAAGCTAGAAGGTAGGATACTATATATTAATAGTTAATGCTATTAAGATCTTCAACTTTCTTTTCTCTATTAACATATTATAAAATTAATTACCCTTTTCCTATACTCAATCGTCTTTAAAGTATATCACCATCCTTATAATAAATCATAGAGGATAAGTGAAAGGTATTTTATAACGTTGAGTATTTACGTAAAACTAATCGATTATGCAATAGAAATAAAAAAAAGTCTAGAGTCTTTCTACTCATTTAAAGTTGATAAAATAAAAGTTAAATTATTTTTATAACCATTAATCCATGCAAAAGTATGCAAATACATCCTATTGATAAAAAAATTTTTTCATCATCACGACTCTTCAGATCTGAAAAGATAATAACAATAGTCATCTTATTTATGACAATGAGTTTTATGCATGTAAGTGCATCTGTTCAATCTCAGAAAGTATCAATTAGTGGAGAGAACATGACTGTCGAAGAGGTTTTCAAAGCAATTGAAAAACAGACCGATTTGAGTTTTTTCTATCGATCTAACGAAGTAAAAGAGATTCGTTCGATAACATTAAATCTCAATAATGTAGATTTTAAGGAAGTCTTAGAGCGTGTTTTTATGAATACCGATTTTGAATATGTTCTTGACAACAATACTATTATTGTCAATAAAAAGCCTGTTGTCAATAAAGAGCCTAAAAACAACGTTCCAGTCAATCAAGAACAAACTCAAGTTAAATCTAAAACAGTTAAAGGCAAGGTTGTTGACGAATATGGGGAACCTCTTATTGGTGCAACTATTCTTATTAAAGGAAAGGATATTTGGACTACCACAGATTTAAACGGTGACTTTACATTAAATAAAATTGAATCTACTGATATTATTTTGTTTAGTTATATAGGTTTTGAAAGTCAAGAGCTTGCTGTTGGCGGCCAAACATCAATTACAGTTACGCTAAAATCAATGTCAGAACGTTTAGAAGGAGTAGTTGTTACAGGATATCAGATTATTGATAAAAGAACGTTTACTGGTTCAGTAGCAAAAGTAGAAGCTAAAGATTTGGCAACTGGAGTTACTTCTGATATTGGGAAAGCCTTACAAGGTATGGTAGCAGGAGTTTCTGTAGAGAGTACAAGTGGTACTTTTGGAACTAAATCAAAAATACGTATTCGAGGAACTTCGTCTATTAGTGGAAACCAAGAGCCCTTGTGGGTGATTGATGGTGTAGTATTAGACGATCCCGTAAATGTAAACCCAAATCAATTATTTTCTGGTGACGCCTCTACACTATTGAGCTCTGCAATATCTGGTATTAATCCAGATGATATTGAAGATGTTCAAATTTTGAAAGATGCGTCTGCAACTGCTATGTATGGCACACAAGCAGTAAATGGAGTAATTGTGGTTACTACAAAGAAGGGTAAAGCAGGGAAAACATCTGTTAGTTATAAAACTAACCTTACTCTATCTATGAAACCAAATATTCAAAATTTTAATGTTATGAACTCTAAAGAGAGAATGGAGTTCTCAGAGGAGTTGTATCAAAAAAATATAGTTGACTTTACCAATTTAAACAGCACTTATGGAGCTTATGGGAAACTATTGTTTCAACTCTCTAGGAAGCAATTGACATGGAACGGATTTTACGATGAAGTTCAAAGAGCTAAAACATATAACACAGATTGGTTTGATGCACTGTTTAAAAACTCTTTGACTCAGGAACATAGTGCAAGCATAAGTACAGGGACCGAAAAATCTCAATTTTACATGTCTGTGAGCTATTTTAATGATGGTGGAGTAACGCGTAACCAGTCTACCGATCGTTTTAGCGCTAACTTCAAAGGAAACTTTAAATTATCTAATTCGTTTACATTGACAGGTATCTTATATGGCTCAGTACGTAACCAACGTTCTTTTGGGGTAATGGATGAGACTTTATCAAATGGAGTGTCTACTCGTGAATATGACATAAACCCATATACCTATGCTCTAAACACGAGTCGTGCAATGAGACCCTATAATGATCAAGGAGAGTTAGAGTATTACCAGTCAAATTATGCCCCTTTTAATATTCTCCATGAGATGGACAATAACTTTGTGGATATAAAATTAAAAGAGGTGCGTTTCCAACTAGAGGGATTATGGAAAATTAGAGACAATCTCAATTTTGCTACAATTGTTTCTGGAAGGAGTACCTCAGCTAGTTCTGAGCATATTTCTACAGAATTATCGAATGTTGCAGAAAGTTACCGTTCTATGCAATCTACAGCTATTAGATCTGCAAATGGTAGATTATATAATGATCCTTATGACGACAGCGAGTTTCCAATCTCTGTTTTACCTAGAGGAGGGATAGCAGTTGTCGATAATAATTTAGGTGAGTTTTATACTTTTAGAAACACATTGAATTATAAGCCTAAAATAGGGGAGCATCACTCTTTTGACCTTATGGCTGGTTCTGAGTTAAAGCAAAAAAAATATAATTCTTATAATTTTAAAGCATATGGCCTTGAATACAATCGTGGAATGACATCAAGTCCAGATTATAGAGCTATTCAACGAGATATTCTTTCAGCTACAGGATCGCCTTATTATAGAATGGGAGTAAACACCTATCGTGAAGCTTCATTTTTTGCTAATCTAGCTTATACATACAGGCATAAATACAATTTTACGTTTTCTACTCGAGCCGATGGATCTAATAGACTCGGTGCATCTGAGAGATTCAGGTTTTTACCAATATGGGTTTTAGGAGCAAGCTGGAATATAGATGATGAGCCTTTTTTAAGAAATATTGAATGGCTTGACTTTATGAAAATTAGAGGATCGTATGGTACACGTGGGAATATCAGTGGTTTAGGGAGTCCAGAACTGCTTGCTTATTACCAGACAACAAGTAGATTTAATCCAAATGAGATAGAAAATGTCATCTCAATTACAGCTCCAGACAACCCTACCATGCAATGGGAAAAAGAGAAAATGGCAAATGCAGCTATAGAATTCGGTCTTTTCTCACGTCTCTCTGCTACATTGGAATGGTATCATAGATCTAATTATGACTTAATAGGAAATATCCAAGTTTCTAGAGTGAGTGGATTTACCAGTAAAACTATGAATTGGGCTGATATGACAAATCAAGGATTTGAAGCTACTCTCAATATAAGAAACATTAATAAAGAGAACTTTAAATGGAGTTCTGTTATAACTTTTGGATATAATAAAAACGAAGTCAAAAGATTAGAGAACACAAATACCGTTCTTGGGCAAACTGTTGATAGAGGGGCTCCCATGGTGGGTAAACCAGCTACCGGTTTGTATTCTTTTAAGTTTGCTACACTAGACGAAGATGGGTTGCCACTATTTTATGATTCTAATGGTAATATGACTAATAAATTCACTAAATATAGCAGGAATTTAGATATGTTAGTTTATGAAGGAAGTAGGGAGCCATTAGGTTCAGGAGGTTTTACTAATCAGTTTACATATAAAAATCTGAATCTATCATTTTTATTTACCTACTCTTTTGGTAACAAGCTTAGATTAAATCCTTTTTTCTCAAGGTACTATTCGGATATAGACGCTTTGAGTGCAGATCTTGCAAATAGATGGACTGCTCCAGGAGATGAACGATATACAAATGTCCCCCGCATAATAGATAAAGATACTAGATCGGAATTACTCCAAGCAAACGCAGATCCGTTTACTGCCTACAACAGGAGTGACATAAGAGTTGTAGATGGTTCGTTTATTCGCTTTAGAAACTTTATGCTCTCATATAATTTTCCAAAAAGAATTATTAATCACTTGGGGCTGCAAAGTTTAAAGCTTACAGCACAGGCAAATAACATTTTACTTTGGGCAGATAAAAACTTGAAAGGTCAAGACCCAGAAGCCATTGTTACAGGAGTATCTATGCCTCCTATGACAAGTTATACATTTGGGTTAGATATTAATTTTTAAAAAAAGAGAAAGATGAAAATTTTAAAATACATTGTTTTATTCATGGCTTTCTCCTTGGTTTTGGGTGGATGTGAAAAATATTTAGAACTGAACCCAGACAATAGAGTACGACTTGAAACAGTTGAAGATTATCAAGCAGTTGTGACGGGCGCTTACCCCATGGCTTACCACATGTTTACTGAATTATATACAGAAAATGTACGATTTTATGATTACGAAGATTATAATCAGGCAAACATAACCTCTTGGTTAAAACCAATTTACTTATGGTCTGATCATTATATTACCAATAATGCGATTACACCCGAAGCAGCGTGGCGTAAATATTATAGAGATATATATTTGTCCAATGTTGTTTTAGAAGGAATTGATAATGCCACTGGCGATGACGAACTTAGAGAATCCTTGAAAGGAGAGGCCTATATGATTAGAGCTTATTCTCACTTTATGTTGGTAAATATTTTTGCTAAACATTATAAAAAAGAGACAGCAGCTAAAGATCTAGGAGTTCCGTACATGGTTGAAACAGAAAAAATCTCGGGTACAAGCTACAAAAGAGACAATATCCAATATGTCTATGATATGATAGAGACCGATGCTTTTAAAGCATTAGAGTTAGTAAATAAGAAGTATATGAAAGTACCAAAATTTCATTGGTCTAAAGCTTCTATGCACGCTTTCTTCTCTCGTTTTTATCTGTTTAAAGAGGAGTGGGATAAGTCTTTATTTCATAGTGAAGAGGTTTTTAAGATTAATAATAGTATTCGTGATCTATTTACCGACTTCGATAAATATTTCTTAACTGGCGAACACAGCACTTTTGCAAGAAGATACTTTGAAACCCATAATCCCAACATTCTCTTGGTTAGTTATACTTTAGAATGGAACTCCTATTTTAGAGGAAGTCTTTATGCAAATGAATATAGAGCCACTTTCCATAAAGATGATGTACGAGGTAGAATTTTTACCAGATGGAATAATCAAACACCTAACTATATGGCAAGGAAATTTAGAGGTTCTCTGCCATCTGATGGACAGTCTTATTCTGATGTGGGCTTGTTTGTTGTAGAAGAAGTTATGTATAATGCTGCCGAAGCTGCAGTTAGAAAGAGCGATCCAGATTTTAATTATGCAATAGAGAAGTTAAATAGGATTTTAGAGCAAAGATGCAGACCATACATTTCTTTGAAAGTAGCAGATTTCCCTACTGAAGAAGCGATGATAGAAAAAATATTGGATGAGAAAAACAGAGAGCTATGCTATGAAGGATATAGGTGGTTTGATGTTAAAAGGTATAATATTCCTGTTACACATTGGGATGGTAGGAAAGAGATTCATTTACCAGCAGATGATTTACGTAGAGTTTTTCAGATTCCGTTCTCCGAATTAATTGCTAATCCAGAAATGGAGCCTAATCCAAGATAGATGCATTAAAAGTGTTTTTTACATTAAAATTTTTATCTAATGAATAAATCAAATTTTTTAAATACAAAAGTAGTTATATACTATCTATTGATAGGGATACTTACTTTTAATTTTGGCTGTCAGAAAGAAGATGCAATTCCGTACGAGAAGTATAAAGAACCTGCAATGCCAGACGATCCTACTGAGTTAGCAATTTATAAATTGCAAAAGGAATACCAAACTAAAATCATTTATAGGTTTGATAGACGGTATATCTCTGCAGATGCATTTGCTGCACCGCCTAAACATGAATTGGTACTACCTTATATAAATAATATTATTCGCAAGGTTTTTATAGCGCCTTATGAGAGACAGGCTACAGATTTTATGTTAGAGAATATGCCTATAGAAATGGTGATGTTTGGCACTAGTATGAACTATGTAGAAGGTGATGAGCGTAATTTTAGTGCATCAGGAGTAGCGTATGGTTTAAGTAGAATAAACATTACAGGTGTAAATAAATATGACATGAGCAACCCTTCTTGGATAAGAGGGCAGTATGCTACTTTACATCATGAATTTGCACATGTACTAGATAAAAAATATGGCCGCCCTGTTGGTTTTGATGATGTTTCAAAGGGACTCTATGCTGGCGGAACATCATATGCTGTTTTTTCTAGTGCAGAAGCTAGGTCTAGGGGCTTTTGGAGAAATTATGGTATGACTAACGAATCTGAAGACTTTGCAACTTGGATAGATGGTATAGTAACTACCGATAAACAAGATGTGCTTAATATAGCTGCCCAAAATGAATTGCTCAATCAAAAATACCAATTAGTGTACAATTTCTATCTAGACCTGGGGATAGACTTACATGTTTTACAACAATATTTGTCAGATTTTCTAAATAATATTGAAGAATGAAAAAGATAACTAGATACATATTTTTAGTAGTAATAATGCAGTTATTGTGGTTGTCTTGCGAAAAAGATAAACCCATATTACCAGAACGTGAAGAATCAGAAGACATTGCAACTATTACAAAGGATTATATAGACAAATTACAATCTTCTACTACTGGTTGGATTTTAAAATACAAACCAGAAAATTATGAGGATAACATATATTTACAATTGAAATTTATAGGTACAACTGTAAATATTATAACTTCATACAGAGGATACCATACAGAACAAACAGAAGTGCCTTATAGCTTTGAAGGTAGATATACTCCTATAATTGTTTTTTCTGAAGAGAGCATTTTTGGAGAGTTATCAAAATTATACAATGGCTCACAAAAATTTAAAATTAACTACTTAGAAGATAAAGGAGCATTCAGCTTCATAAGATCTGATGGTTTTGATGATAGTGAGTTTACTTTAGAGAAAGCTAACACTAAGAATATAGGAGAACTTAATGAGGCAATTCAGGTAATTTTAGATCAAATTGCTTTTGAAATAGAACAAGAGAGATTATCTAGGGAGGTCCGATTAAAATTTACGGAATTTTCTGAAATTAGCTCTGATTTTTATTTTTACAATCTAAAAACCGACGAATTTTCAGCTAGTATTGATGAATTAGATACTTTGACTAGGACTATAGCTTTGACCTATAAAGAGACCCCTTTATCTAGTCCTACCTCAGTCACGGTTAGTTATTTATATTACCCCAATGGTATTATTTTAGACCCTATAATTACCTATAACTCTGTGGTGGTAGATTCAATAGTTGTTGGTTCACTAAACGGCCCTACTCTTGAGTTAGTTAAAGTTGGGAATGCAGGAGCAGGATCTATGGGATATATGCATACAGCACCATATCCACTTACAATGACTACAGATCGTAGCATTGGAACTGCAGATTGGTTGATGTCTAATGTCTTTTATGAAGGTCGTCCTCAACTTTACACACAAAATTCTGATGATTACTACAGTGATTTGGTTAATGTACATAGAGCAACACTTGGGGCTTATTTGGAAGCAAATGGGACTGATGTTAAAACATCTACCAGATTAACTCACCAATTTTACTTTTACGATGTGGCAAGTACTACACCCAAGAATTTACAATTTTCTACTCATAAAGAGTCTACAACAGGTAACTGGTTTTTCCCTTATCGTTTTACATGGGATAAGGTGCC
>Ga0172377_10003903_pt1 | contig 15371 bp, 17 predicted proteins | sample Pumphouse3metaG_FD_119749 | JGI IMG/M metagenome (GOLD analysis project Ga0172377, IMG submission 119749) | Leachate microbial communities from a municipal landfill in Southern Ontario, Canada - Pumphouse #3 metaG | ecosystem: Engineered > Solid waste > Landfill > Unclassified | place: Canada...
AGTCCGCCGCATTCACTTGCGCGATCCAACTCGAAGACAATACTGCCAAACTAGAGCCTAAAACAACTTCCGAGGTGTCTGCATTGCCCGCCGCCTTCGCTTCGTTTAAGCGTTGGTGGTGCAGTTCGACCACGCCGCGACCCGCCGGACCCCAGCCATTACCGATCAAGAAGGTACCGCCAGGCCTAATTTTTTGGCTGAAGGATTGATTAGCGCTATTTCCCGCACCATAAGCGTTGTGGGTAACCGTAAAATTAATCGATGGATCATTATTCGGATCGGCAGCGGGCGTCACGGCAGTACCAGTTGCCTGTAATACGCCATCCAGCATCAGTACCGGTTGATTGGAGCCGTTGTAGGTAATCGTCAGCCTTTTGCCGTAAATAAAATCCGATGTATAGGTTTGGTTGATGCCTTGATATTGAATTTGTAAGGTGGGTTTGTAATTGGCGGGAATATCTGTCGTCCATTCGGTCACTGCCACCGAGGTATCTTGATAAGGCAGAGTGGTTTGCCGCAGATTACCGCTGCTATGCGGCGTAATGGTCATGCCACCCACGGCATCATCCAGCGTACCGGCGGGTTGATTAGTCCGTAGGTAATTAGTTAAGTTAGTGGAATACGTGTTAAGGTTGTTGCGGATATTGGCGCGATTAACGCCTTGGATATAGTCTGCCGTGAGAGTCGTGCCGGTCTTCGCCTGAGTGAGATAGGTGGCCGCATTATAGCCACTGGCCGTGATCAGATTGATACCCGCCTTAAGGGTATGCGGCTTATAGCTGGGATCAAAATAATAATTCGTACCGCCTATATTGACTTTGACCCAAACATGACTGCTTTTTACGCTGGATACTGCTATAGGTGCCGATCCAGGAGCACAACTTCCAGCCGTAGCTACATATACAGTGGCTGGTACTCTCCCAGCTGAAAAAAGTTTGCTCACAGCGCAAGCATTACCAACGTCCACGCCAAGCCACTGGTTAACTTGCGCCGGAGTGAGTGTAATACCGCCTAATATATAACTGGTCGTAAAACCTGCCTGACGTAATAACGACACCATGAGAGCCGCTTGGTCGAAGGCCGTACCCTGGTTATCCAAGATAGTCCCCACAGCACCTTTTTGTATCCCCCAAATAGGGTAGTATTCACTATTGTTACGGACGTATTCGTAGATCAAATCAGGGTCGTTTTTCAGAGCTCGTGCCAACTCGGCGATGGACGCGGGCCCTGTTGGTGCGGCATCGCCGCTAATCCGCATCGCACTTGTTACTTTTTTCGTGCCGCCGTTCGGCGAAGCGCTTGATTGCGGTTGATTCAAATTGGAAGGTAATACAACACTCTGTATCGCCTGTTCGGATTCTTGAGGAGAAATCGGCGGGAAAATAACTCGACTGACGCCAGGCAACTGCGCGGCCGGAGCATTCTTAGATTTGACATTAGGTTGAACACCTGAATCCCATGTCAAAATGCTTTCCGCTCGAACAAAACCAGCCATCAACAGCAAAACGAGTGAAATGACACCATTTACTTGCCAACGTAACATATCCGTATACTCCATTCATGCATGGCCGGTCAGAACTAATCCTTCAAGCCTTTAGGTTTAATGATGTAAATATTGAATAAAAATAAACAGCCGCCATCAGCGGCTTAGCCTGAAAACAGGGCGTAGCTATCTAAAGCAAAAATCCAGGGAAATCTACCAGGCTAACTAGGTGCGCCGCTGATCACATAACTGCTGCGATTGCCAGCGGCATCATAGACATAAGCAATCACGACGCCGGTGCTGTAAGCCGCCTGAGTGATACGTCCCAATGTGTCATAGGTGTAGGTAACAGACCCTGCCCAGGCAGGTCCCATCAGACCGACCAAAAACAACCCCGCAAAAAAACGCCGCCTGATGGCGACCATGTCCAAATGAATTTTGGGCTTGCACATACACAACACAGAACTGCTCATCGTTTTCCCTCTTGAGTGATCGTATTAAAAAATGTAAGCGGTACGCTTTAGAAAAATAGCGCTTGAAGCGGTCATTCCGTGCCGATAGGTTTTGTTTATTGCCACCCTAAACGCCTCACCTACGCGCTAGGTCTGTCGCAAACAAGTCCACTTGGGCTCTACTAATGCTTGGGCAACAAACGCCATTAGCGCTAACCATCTATGCAACTGGGTTTGTAATCTAGCTAAAAATTTCGTACCCTGCAAGCATATTTTTAAAAACATTACTGTCTGGCTGGTTCAGGTATTGAACTTATTGAGAAATTACATAGCACTCTCAAATGAATTGAGACCATTCTCAATGGCCGATAAATGATAAAAATTCATCCTCTACGATTTAGGGGCTCTCGTGATCATTGGCTTTTGCTTGCCTTTTATGCCGGTATTTCAATCTTGAATGACACTACAATCATGCCTGATAACGCTCTTGCTACTGGTGCTATTGAAGAAAATTTGGTTGAACTATTACTCAGAAAACGGCTGATGAGTACTGAAGCCATTGAGAGAGTTCAGTCTGCTGCTCTGACGTCAAAAACCCCATTTTCTGCCGTAGCCACCAAATTAGGATTTGTCACTGAGCATGAAATGGCGGCGGTTTTTGCGGAAATGTTAAATATCGAAGTCGTGCGTAGAGCTGATTTTCCGGAAGGAATCTTAACTATCAATCACCTCAACCAGCATTTTCTGAGGACTAAAAAAGTACTGCCTTTACGGATTGATCAACAAACTTTGGCACTGGCCATGGCCGATCCTTCGGATGATGTTTCTGCCGCCTGTTTTGCGTTTGCATCCGGCTTACCTGTTAAACGATACGCGGTTCTTGAATCTGAACTGGAAGATTTTTTTTATAAGCTGGACGCCGCAAATACCGAGATAGAAGAGTCAGTTGCATTGTCCGCTGTAGATGAAACAAGTATCACACAGGAGGATATTACAAAACTCAGCGATCTTGCATCGGATGCACCGGTGATTCGATTAGTCAATCGACTTATTATGGAAGCCAGTGATTTAGGCGCATCGGATATTCATTTTGAACCCGAGAGCAGCGCCTTTTCCATCCGCTTCCGGATTGACGGCTTGTTACAGAAAGTTGAAACGTTATCCGCTCGCTGGGCCGACCCTGTCGCATCCAGGATCAAGCTGATGGCTAAACTTGATATCGCGGAAAGACGCATACCCCAGGACGGCAGAATCCGGTTTACGGCAAGAGGACGGAGTATAGACCTGCGTATAGCCACATTTCCTTCGCATCAAGGCGAGTCCATCGTTATACGTCTATTAGGCCAACAGTCCGTGCAGTTAGATCTCGACACGCTTAATCTTTCGCCCTATGGCCTGAATGCCTTAAAAAAAGCTTTAAAAAAACCCCATGGCATTATCCTGATCACAGGACCAACCGGTAGTGGCAAGACAACAACGCTATATGCATCGCTAAATGCCATTCTAAATCCGGCGCTCAAAATTGTCACCGTTGAGGACCCGATTGAATATGTGTTGGAGGGCGTTTCGCAACTCCAAATCAAACCAGAAATTGGTTTAACTTACGCCGCAGCGCTTCGCTCGATTCTGAGAAATGATCCTGACATTATCATGATCGGCGAAATCCGTGATCGCGAGACGGCTGATATTGCGATACGTGCCGCGTTAACCGGTCATTTGGTGTTATCGACCTTACACACCAATACTGCTGCCGGCGCAATTACTCGCTTACTTGATTTAGGCGTGGAAGCTTTTCTGCTGGCCTCGACTATAGAGCTAACCGCCGCACAGCGTTTAGTTAGAAAATTATGCCCTTTCTGCAAAAGTCCAAGAGCCATTTCCGAAACTGAAGCCGAATTTATCAGTACTGCGGTCAATCGGCTGGATATCCCTGATACCGTATATACCGCTACCGGCTGCAGTCATTGTAAAGGCCGCGGATATTCCGGCCGAACCTCTCTTTTCGAAGCCATCGAAATAGACGAAATAGAACGTGGCATTATTCGATCAAAACAAGAAGAAAGTGCATTAATCAAAGCATCGCGTCAACGAGGTGGCACCAGTCTTTGGCAACATGGTATTGAAAAAGCTCTCGCTGGGGAAACCTCTCTTGAGGAAGTACTAAGGGTTGTAGAATGGCGAAAACTCTAAATAAATTTAGTGTCAAAGCATTAACCCATGCTGGAGAAATGCGTGATATGGAAATCACATCTACCTCAGAAGAAACAGTTGCACTTGAGCTTTTGCGCGCAGGGTTAACACCGTTATCGATTACGGCCAACACCAGCAATTGGCTCGACTTACTCAATCGCCCCATCAAGTTTGATGCCAAGCCCAATTTAGCAAACCTTGCCATGTTCACTGAACAATTGGCCGAAATGCTAAAGGCAGGACTTACCGTAGAACGCGCACTGACTGTTTTAGCTAAACAACACAATAGTAAAACCATGACCGAATTGGTCAAGCGGTTACTACGCCGTCTCTCCGAAGGAAGCACTTTATCGAATGCGATGGAGGCTGAACCGTACTTACCTCGTTATTTGATCGGTATTGTCCGAGCATCCGAACAAGGTGGTCGTATGAGCGAGGGACTAGCCGATGCCACGCGCTATTTGCAGCGACAAATGTTGACCAGAAGAGGGATCATCAATGCATTAACCTATCCTGCAGTTGTTTTTGTGATGATCATGATTTCCTTGACGTTTGTTCTAGGATTCGTCATTCCCGAGTTTGAATCGATTTTTGCCGGCGAAGAACATCGGCTGCCCAAAATAACACGCCTGGTATTGACCCTATCCCATTTGGTCACTGAACAAGGTTTCCAGCTTTTATTGGCCCTGATTGGGGTGCCTGTTTTGCTTTGGATTAGCATACAAAAAAACGCCAAACTTAAGGGATTCATTGCAAAAACGGCTCTTCGCATATCGTTTATCCGGTTGATAACGTATGTCGATATCGCAAACGTTTTGGGTGTCATGGGCGCTCTAATCGATAATGGCGTGGAAGTATCGGAATCTGTTCAGTTTGCGGCCCAAGCTGCATCGACACAGCACGTTCGAGAGCCATTACAACTTGCATCAAGGGCGCTTAGGGAAGGCGCTTCCATATCGTTAGTTCTAAGACGTACCAACCTTATTCCTGAAACAACATTATCTATTATTGAGGTAGGCGAATACACCGGCTCATTAGGTACTGCTACAATGCGAGCGGCTCAATTGCTCGAAACGGACTCGATGTACAAAATTGATCGATTGATTACATTACTCAACCCTATTGCCATTGCATTGCTTGGCTTAATTGTTGGCGTTGTGATATCCGGTGTTATGCTAGGCATCATGAGTATTAATCAACTAGCAGTAAAATAACAGACAGGGCTACACACTTGCTGAAACCTCATAGATACAAATTTGAAGCCTCCACTCATTCAGGTTTCACGCTCTTGGAGTTACTCATTGTTCTGGTGACATTGACGATGCTATCGGCAGTGGTTGCACCACAAGTTATGAATATGTTCTCAGGCGCAAAAACGGATACCGCCGCGCTCCAGGTCGATACGCTTTCAACCGCTTTACATTATTATCAAGTAGATGCGGGGGTTTACCCCACGCAAGAACAAGGCCTTGAAGCCTTGTGGAAACCGCCTTCGGACGTTGTAAAATGGCGTGGACCCTATATTCGTAAACATGAGCATCTGTTGGACCCTTGGAAGCATCCATTTCGCTATCGAGTTCCAGGCCAGAGAGCCCCCTTTGAGGTCTATTCCTTCGGTGCCGACGATAAAGAAGGTGGTGAAGGCGAAAATGCAGATGTTGGCCTCGCAAAAGCACCATAACCGTGGATTTACTTTACTTGAGCTGTTGATAGTGATCTCATTGCTTAGCCTGTTGTCCGCAGTGGGTGCGCGAGCTTATCGAGAAAGAAACAGCACCCCTTATTTCGAAGCGATTATCAACACATTGGACCACGCTAAGTTGAGGGCTATCAACGAAGGACGCCGAATTGACCTAACTTGCAATGACATCGCATCCGCAGCAAGAACCGGCTTATCGCATCAGTTTTATATGAGTTGCGCGAGTACGCTCCCGTCGCCTCAAGAAAACACAACCATCAGTTTTTTCCCCGATGGCTCATCATCAGGCGGTTTAATCACACTTAAAAATAGTGGGCATAACAACACCATTAAAATTGACTGGCTCACGGGTAAGCTTGACCAAAGCTAAGGTCTACAGATTGCCTTGTCAGTCAGGATTTGCTTTGCTAGAAGTCATTTTAGCATTTGCGCTATCGGTATTTGTACTGGGCATTGCTCTTCCGGCAATATCACAAACTGTGGCCAAGCTTACGGAGCTTCGCCTGCACTCGACGGCGCTTTCTCTTGCGCATTCAAAACTCAAGGAATACGCATTTGATTGCGCAGAGTTACCCAGTGATTATCAGGGTGTTGAGAACGGTTTTTTTTGGCAAGTGTCTGTAAAAAAAACGCTACCGAGTGGCATTGATGGTCCATTGATGGATATTTATTTTGTACAAAACATTGATGTAAAGGTCTCTTCCAATGAACATGCCGAGCCATTGATTAGTCTTTCTGCGCATAGGCTGGGCGGATTGAATCCGTGAGACTTGTTTCAACCTTACCATGCCGGATGCACGGTTTTACGCTTTTGGAATTATTGATTGCCTTAGCGGCTGGAATTTTACTGATTGCCGCATTATCTGATATATTAATTTCGATCAAAGACGGCTGGACTAGAGCCGCTCGTATTGAACAGCAATGGAGTGACGAAACCTCTTCGCAGCAACTTATTTCCCGCGTTTTAGAAGCAGCCATTCCTCCGGAACATCCGAATATCCAAGGCGTTCATTTTAAAGGTATGGAAAACTCAATTGAATTTAGCACGGTACCCTCGCAATCTGCCTTTGCATCGGGACGCATGGATGGACGCCTATTTTTGGCACCTCACTCGAATGGACTTTTTACACTCGAATTACGTTTGGATGCACCGGCATTGTCCCAATCTGCAGAAAAACCAAGTGGACAAAATTGGACGTTGCTCAAAGATATCGAGACAGTCGAATTTTTTTACTTTGCTAAAGGCTCACGCCAAGGTAGCAAGCTTTGGGTCAATATGGACAAATTGCCGGAATTAATCAAATTACATATCGTTTTTGCGGACGAAACTCGACTTCCATTTTGGATAATTGCCCACCCCTATCAAACAATCAGTGGCAATTGTCTTTTAGACCAAACCAGTTTTATGTGTAGACCATCCTGATGACTTTAGTATCTCAGCTGCGTTTTGCAGATTTTCAAGCTTTAGCCAAATCAGGATTCGCTTGGTGGTGGCAAGGGCTATCAGACCTGATTCCAGAGCATAAGCGACTAACAACAAAAACCAAAAAGCCGTTATTTCTAATAGTTGAATATCAGCAAACCACACTAATTATGCCTGCCGATATAGCCAACTCTACGGCGTCCATGGATAAAATTCATTTACCCAGCTTATTCGATGAGACCTCCGAAGAGGCGTTGATTGCTTTAACAACCTTATGTAAGGGACATATTGTGGAGGTTTCATTAGATTCACAAGATATTTTACTGTTGGACATGTCGCTGCCTAAAACTGCCCAATCCAAATTAAGAGATGCTGTATCGTTCAAGTTAATCACTGAATCGCCACTTGATAGAGACTCGCTTTATTTCGACACGCAAACGAAACTCTCCCCAGCTGCCGACGTGATCCGTCTTGATGTTGCCCTTTGTATACGGGAAAAAGTGGATTATGTGTGTTCTACCCTTGAAAAAGCAGGTATCAACTCGGCAAGAATAGGTTTCTCAAAATCATCGGCAAATGTATTGGATTTCATTTTTTACGTATCCTCCGATATAGCATCAGCTAGCTTACGCTTAAAGAAGCATCTAATTTTGTTCTTCAGTTTGATTCTGATAACAGCGGCTTTTTTACCTTTCACTTTTTTCGCAGCGTCTTGGATAGAACATGATATCCGCCAAGAAAACCAATCAATGCAGCAATCCTTAGATGCAAACTCACAATTACTTGCAAAACGCGCGCTGCTTGGAACAATAACAAGCGACTTAAATAAACAAATCCCGTCTCATCGCATGACAAACATATTGAATGACTTAGCAACCGCTTTGCCGAAAACATCATGGATTACATCAATCCAATACGACAAGGGCATCTTACAACTTACGGGGAATTCCCCTAATGTGGTAGAAATGATGAGAGAACTCAATAAGATATCAACACTGGATAACTTAAAACTGATTTCTGTCGCTAACTCGAACAACACTAATGTCCCCTCACAATTTGAGGTGTCCATTGATTTTCATAGGTAAATACCTTGAATATTGAACTTTCGCCTCAAATACGAAAATGGGTGTCGTTAGGGCTACTGCTGGTTTTTATATTTTCTATCTGGGGATTTATTTTCAAGCCAATCATTCATTTGACTGGGCAAGCGTTGGATCAACTTTATGACGCACGCTTTGAATTAGCAAGAGCAAAAAAACTTTCTGAATATATTGTTAATATTCCGAAAGAAGACATTGACGCAGAAAGTGCCGCACTAAAACCATTATTAATATGGACCGAAGCGAAATCTGACAAAGAGTCTACGATGCAAGAGATTGTCGATCAAGTAATTCACTCTACCCATTTTAATCTCGAGTCTATGCGAATTGCTGAAACCCTTCAGCAAGGTAGCATTATTCGCGTATCTATTGAATTAAAAGGTGATGGTGAAGAATCCTCGATCATGGAGATGATTACCGAAATCGAGCGACATACCCCTCTGATCGTTATTGACCAATTAACTTTACGTACTTTAAATACCGGCACATCGGAGAACCAAGGCACGATTGTTTCAAAACTCGCGGCCGAATTTCGTTTATCGGGATTTGGAGGCGATTTAGCCGGATTGGAATCCTCTACACGATGACAAAAATTTCTAAAACGACTGCTTGGTTAGCTTGCGCGAATGGTATAGCCGTTATTATAGGCTTAGTGGTAACCGAAAAATTACTCTTCGACCAGCCACAAACCGATTTTTCTGAAACGAATAAGAGCAACCCAGAACTGCATACTCAGGCGCCTATCGAAAACCATTCATTGCTAGAAATCCCCTTGTTTCAACCTGGCCGAAAACCCATCGTTGTGGCCAGTGAGGCAATTGCGCCGGTTGAGATGCCTCCCCCCTCCCCTCCCCCTACGCTCGTAGGTATTATTCAAACAGGAAAAAATCGAATGGTTCTGCTTGAAGACGGGGAAAAAAATACCTCAGGATTAATTCATGAAGGAGAAAGCTTCGGTGATTGGAAAATTAGGATTATCGAAAATAAATCCGCCACAATTGGTCTTACTGAAGATGAGCCGTTGACAATTTCACTGCATCCAGAGAGTTTGGAACCAATCTCCACCGAAAAATCGGCCGAGACCCTTCACTAGCACACTTTCTGCATCAACCAACACAAGCCTACATCTGTTTTGCCGGTTCATCGAGCACCGGGCGTCAGCCGAATAGCTTAACGTCCCCGGCCCAGCTCATACACTGGTTGCGGTACGGTTTTTTCCTGCGCCCTCGCCTGCTGTAGCCGCTGCCGCTCGTTCTCGATGCCGATTTGCAGTTCTGGATTATTGATCTTAAAGCCATGTTCAGCGGCCAACTCGATACACAGAGCTTTGTATTCAGGATTACCGCTAATCCGGAAGCCGCCCCATTTCTGCGCTGACAGCTGCAAAGCCGCCAGTACGCAGTCCCGGTTCCGCCAGTCGTGAATGTCAATCTCCCGGCCTTTGTCTACAAAAGACGCTGCGCCGCCTTGCCCTGCTATCTGGCCGGCATTCTCTTTCCGAAAATAGTGCACCTGCCGGCCAGTAATCCTCGCCGTATACGCGCGGATGTCTCGCGGCGTCGGCGGTTCGTTGGCATCCCCTTGGATGCGCTGCGACTCGGTATAACGATAACGCCAAGCGTCGGCTTGTTCCGGCTGATGCTGTTGCCGTAGCCATTGTTCGTAATCCGGAAAGGGCTTGTATTGTTGGCGTAACTGCTGCCTTTTTTGTTGGTGGCGTTCTTTCACGTCGGCTTTCTCGGCGGCCTGTTCGGCGGCGAGGACGCTACGCATGGCATTCAGTAAATCGCCCTTGCCTTTCCAGCTGCCTTTTAAAATCGTTTCGCGTTTGGCTTTCTGTTGCGTGGCCAGTTGTTGTCGTTCGGCTTCCTGCTGCTTACGAAGACCCATGGTTGTGGTGTTTTTGGCGGCATAGTGGGCTTTGCGGTCGGTAATGAAAGTTTCCCAACCGGGCTGTCCAGCCTGGATGGGTTCCGGCTTACGCTCAACGATGTTTAGTAAAGTGTTAGGTGATTCATAAACGCCCAAGCGCATTTGTAAATGCGGCAAACTGGCGCCCCGGTCAACGCTACTAGGTTTGATAGCTACCTCGCCGACATACAGCATGGCCCCGCTGCCCTTTTTTTCGTAGCGGATGCCTTTTTCGGCCAGTTGCCGGTGTAGCGTTTGCCAGTCGGTTGCCGATTTAATGATCGCTGCGCCGTCTTCAATAGCGATCCGCTGCGCCGATTTTTCGCCGGTGCGTTGCTCTCGGTCGCGCTTGACCTGATCGGGTTGCCGCTGCTTTTCGGTGTCGATGTGTTCCCTGCCTAGCTCGCCGCTTTCTAATACCTGATAGCGTCCGTGCTGTTCACGCTTCCAGCCTTGGACGTGTTCGATGCGAGCTATCGCTTTATGGGCGGCCTCAATGTCAAAACCTTTATTGGGTTTGATCACTTTCAGTGACTCCGGATGTACCCGGTTAATGACCATGTGCAAATGTAGATTATCGGTATCGGCGTGCAGACCGTAAACGGTTTGATGATCGTTGAGTCCCAGTTCATCCAGGAAGAGGTTCACCGCTTCGTCTATCTGGGCATGGCTGGGTTGCTCGCCTTCTTGCCAGCTGATGACGTAGTGATTCACAGTATCACGGCTTCTTACCGATTCCTGAGATAACGCCAGCATTTCCGCTTTCTGACTTTTATGGGTGCCCGTCAGAAAATTAATAGCTCCTGAATAAACGCATTTCTCGTTGGTATTGTTGTTTTCTGGATTGAGGATGTAGTCCAGTAATCCACCTATACGAGTAGCCTTTGTAGCGGATTTTTTTGGGTTCTTAATTTTTTTGACGATCATCGCTGAGACTCTCGATATAAGCTTTCAGTGCCACCAGAACTGCGGCAGTTTCCTTACTGTTAGCACCATTGCTTTCGTTATGGATGTGCTTGACTAATCCCCCTAAGCGGCGTAGCTCTTTAATCATTATCGCATCGGCGTTGGCAATGATCGGCCTGCCGAAATAGCGGCGCCTTACCAATTCTGACATACTTAATCCCGCCAGATCGGCATCTTCACGTAGATGTTCTTTTTCACTGGCCGTGAGGCGCAGCCGTAGCATGGCATCCAGTGGTTCGCTGCCGAGTGTTTCGAATACCATGTGGCTATCTCCTTTTAAATTCCATGACGCTTGTTAAGGGGTATCGGTGTCATAGCATCCTCGCCGCTGACTCGTTTCGGCCATGATCCACCGTGGTTTTCGGCAACATCGGTGCAGCGTTGACTGATCGGGTACTGTGCCGTGCAGCTCTGTGTGTCTTGAATGCAAGCAGCGATAGCGCCGCGCATTTAGGGGTCCAGGGGCATCCCCTGGCAGGATTGAGCCTGACTGTGAGAAGCGTAGCGCCGAACGGTCAGGCGTCCCTTGGAAACGCATACGCTAGTATGTGTATTCCAAGGGCCATCCTGTATCAATGGTTAAGCTTACTTAAAGCGTACGATCTTAGACTGTTTAAAACCGCTTTTCAATCACGACAATTCGTTTTATGCTTATCTTACGATAAACAGTATTGAACACAATAAGCAACGGAGTGATTCGATGGGATACACCAATGAGAAATTAGAGGCGATTGCGGCTAAGTTGAAAAATATGCCGGTCATTGAGAAAAAGAAGCAGGAACATAGTAAACAGGATGCGGTAAAATTGCTGTCAAAAGAGATAGCACTCTTGCAAAAACGCGGCTATACACTGGATCAAATCGCGGAAACATTACGCGGCGAAGGTTTGGACATTACCACGCCTACCCTGAAAAGTTATTTACAGCGGATTAAGGCCGGGAAAAATAAAGATTCAAAAACGGCACATAAAACCGAATCGAAAAAAACGGTAACGCCAGTGAATAAGCAAGCAGCAGAAACCGGACAACAGTCTAAAGAGTCGGAAGCATTCTTTACGCCGAAACCGGACAGCGACGATATTTAAAGAAGGATTAATCAGTCTTATTGAATCAGCAGCTTAATTTAAGGAAAAATCATTATGGCTAAAAAAATATTTTTGATCGGCGGTAGCAAAGGTGGGGTTGGTAAAAGTATGGTGTCGATGGCCATCATCGATTCTTTGCAAGAACAAGGCGAAAGCGTGTTGTTGATTGAATCGGATACCAGTAACCCGGATGTCTGGAAAGGTTATGGTGAGTGCGTGGAAACCCAATTGCTTAATCTGGATGAGGCGGACGGCTGGATACAATTGGTGAATTTGTGCGATAGCAAACCCGAGTACGTGGTGGTGATCAATACCGCCGCCCGGAATAACCAGGGCGTTAGTGCTTATGGCGCTACCCTGAATAGCACACTGGCGGAATTGAAACGTGATCTGGTGACGTTGTGGGTGATTAACCGGCAGCGGGATAGTCTGGAACTACTGAAGGAATACATGGACGCGATTCCGGACAGCAGGGTGCATGTGGTCAGAAACGGTTATTTCGGTGAGGAAAAGAAGTTTGAGCTTTATAACGGTTCTAAAATCCGTACCGCCGTCGAATCGCGCAGTGGTCTGTCGTTAAATTTTCCGGACTTGGCAGATCGGGTGAGCGACGATATTTACAGTAAACGACTGAGTATCGCCCAAGCTTTAAAAGAACTGCCGATAGGCAACCGGGCGGAATTGTCCCGATGGAAAGGCGAAGTGAAGAAAACCCTTGAGGCAGTGATTCATGAGTGAGGGGGGCAACAGTCTGGACGAGAGCTTTGCCAAGCTGCTCGGACGACAACCCAGTGATACCGAACGGCAACAGCTCTACCAGGTCAAGGATGCACTGCAGTTAAAAAACAATGACGCCCTGTGGTTAGTATTGATGGCCTTACAGTACTACCAAGGCCAGTACGAACAGTTTCCGAAGGCGATAGCGCTGGCCGCGAGTGAAACCCTGGCCGGTTTTAAGGACACGGCGGATAGCCTGATGTTGGCTTCGGCGGAAGCGACCAAAGCGGATTTGGCCAAAGCTATCGCTAGAACCGCTCAGGAGGTAGCGATTCATACGGCCAGCAAACAGATGTGGCAGTGGGCGGCAGGTTGTCTGGCGGTGGCTTTCCTGGCGTTTGGGGGATTCGGCTGGTATTTGCACAGCACGGCCTACGATGCGGGCTATAACGCAGGCTATGGGTTTGGATATACTGAGGTTAAAGACGAAAAAGCCGCTGCCGCCTGGGCCAATACCCCGGAAGGTAAAACCGCCTATCGATTGGCGCAAGCCGGTAGCCTCGGTGCCTTGATCCATTGCAATCAACCGGGCTGGAAGATCGAAAAGGGCCTGTGTTATCCACATCCAGTACCCAAAAGCGACGGTTCAGCCGAGGTTTACGGCTGGCGATTACCTTAAAAATAACGGAAAGCGGCCTTATGAAAACCTTCGCCTTCATTCGGCACTGAACGAGTTCTCATGTCTTGAATCAATGCCGGCAATACTTTTTTAGTCCATCACCCAGCCCCACTTTAAGCGGCCACCTGCTTGGGTCTTTTCGGCTCAAAAAACGCCCACTCAAGCCCGTGGCGGCGATTTATCCAGCTAGCCATACCAATCCCTATCTTAAGCCATAAAAACGCAACGTCGGCCATTTTCGCGGGTTTTACAAATGTAGGTCATTTGTCACGCGGCGCAAGCAATTAAATAATAAGCTAGTTAGTTTATTTGTTTATTACTTTGTTTGTTGTTTATTATTTCATTTGTTCTATACTGGAACCCATCACCTCAAAGGAGAAATCCTCATGCAAACCACCCTACAAACCGGGCGCCCTGCCGAATTTGCGCCGGAAGCCATCATTCAAGCCGGTCAAGAGCTGCGTGATGCCGGTCGTAATATCACCGGCTTTGCTTTACGCCAGAAGGTAGGTGGCGGTAATCCCAGTCGGCTTAAACAGGTATGGGATGAGTATCTGTCCAGTCAGTCTGTGACCAAGGCAGAACCGGTGGCGGAATTGCCGATTGAGGTAGCCGAGGAATTGGCTATGGTGACTAAAACACTCACAGAACGCCTTGCCATGCTGGCTGTTGAATTAAACGATAAGGCGGTAAAAGCCGCAGAGCGCCGGGTGGCCGAAGTGGTCAGAGCAGCCGGCGATCAGCGTGAACAGGCCGAACGCGAATTAACCGACGCATCCAGTACGGTTGATGATTTGGAAAACAAATTGAATGAAGTCAGAGCCGAATCGGAAGTTTTTGAAAAGCGCCTGGCCGAAACTCAGACCATTAGCCAAAAACAAGCCGTAGAACTGGCGCAATTGCGGGAACGCTTGGCGTTAACAGAACAGACCGCCAAGAGCGCTGGCGAACAACACGCGGTTGAACTGGCAAGAATCCAGATGGAACTAGCCGAGCAAAAAAAAGCGGTTCAATCGTTAATGGCTGAACGCGACCAGGAACGCGCAGAACTGGCGACCGTAAAAGCCCAAGCGGCTGCCGCCGAAGAAACCCACCAAGAACAACGCAAGGGCACCGCCGAAGAAACTCACCGCGTTGCCGAACGCTTAACGAAGATCGAGGCGGATAGAGACGAGGCACATCAAAAAGCAGCGACAGCCCGCGAGGAAGCCGCTGAATTACGCGGACAACTGGAGGCCACGAAAGCTCAAGCCGCCGAACTGATACAGGCGCTGAGTAGCCATCAGCCATCGAAAACTACTCGGACAAAGAAAACACCACCTAACTAAAAACCACTGAGCCTTTAAAACCCATTGTTTATTAGGCCATTCGGTGGGATTTCATGTCTGACGGCCATACACGACTGATCGAGCAAGGACTTCAGAGAAACCGCCCCGTCCTATTCCTTCCTGGCGTAAAACAAAAAACCTTGTTGGACGGTGCAGCCTGGCCGGTGCTGTTGTGTGATCAGGAATTGATGACTTACTAACCAATATTAAAAAAGTCAAATCAACCGTTTTTCTGGTAAAATTGCCAAGGATGGCAATTAAAGGTAATTTTTTGATTCTTTTAGTTTTCGTGAATTGGTTTGCCATACCTCTTCCGGTTTTTTCCAAATATTACCCGAC
>Ga0172377_10003905_pt1 | contig 15368 bp, 16 predicted proteins | sample Pumphouse3metaG_FD_119749 | JGI IMG/M metagenome (GOLD analysis project Ga0172377, IMG submission 119749) | Leachate microbial communities from a municipal landfill in Southern Ontario, Canada - Pumphouse #3 metaG | ecosystem: Engineered > Solid waste > Landfill > Unclassified | place: Canada...
AACAAAAAAGATTGCTTTTATCACAAAATGATAGTGAGAAATACTCAGAGATAATCATTAATCAAGTTAAAAATCTTCCTGTTTACAAAGAAGCAAAAATGGTTGCTATTTATTCACCCGTTTATCAGGAAGTAGACGTTTTAAAACTTTTAGAAGACGAGAATAAATCTTTTTGTTTTCCTAAAATTATTAATTTTTCTGCTTCTTTAATGGATTTTTTTGAACCAGGAAGAAAATTTGTTTTAGGAGTATATGATATTTTAGAACCGACAGGTAGGTATGTATCAAAATCAGAAAATGACTTAATCATTGTCCCGGGACTTGTTTTTTCTAAAGAGGGGTATAGAATTGGTTATGGAAAAGGATTTTATGATATCTATCTATCCGATTTTAATGGAGTGGCGGTTGGAGTCATGTATGATTTTCAATTAATAAATTCGTTTGTTTATAATGAGTCTGATGTTCCTCTTCAAATATTGGTTTCAAATACGGAGGTTATATGTATAGCGCAGTAATTGTTGCGGCTGGTAAAGGCACGCGAGCTAATCTCACTTATAACAAGGTTTTTCATGAAATAAAAGGGAAACATCTGATTGAATTTACAATTCGACACTTCATAAATGATGAGTCTTGTGTTAAAATAGTAGTGGTCGTATCGATTCAAGAATTTGATTTTACTAAAAAGCTCTTAACATCACCTAAAATTGAAGTGATTCTTGGGGGAACGACCCGTCAAGAAAGTGTTTATCTTGGCTTAAAACAGGTATCTACAGAAATTGTTTTAATTCATGATGGCGCAAGGCCAAATATCAAACCGGAATTTATCGAGTCCGTTTTAAACGAACTTTCTAGATCGAGAGCTGTGACTTTAGCAATACCTGTCAAAGATACTTTAAACATTGTTAAAAATAATATTATTGAATCAACGATTGATCGGTCCACAACTTTTCAAATCCAAACCCCACAAGGTTTTTATTTGACTGATATCCAAAAAGCTCATGAAGAAGCATATAAACATCATCATGAATATACAGATGATGCTTCATTATATATGAATGAAATACAGTTGGATGTTTCCGTTGTCTTGGGAGATGAAACAAATCTTAAAGCAACGACACAGATAGACTTATTGATTTTGGAGGAATTATTATGATGAAAATTGGGTTTTCGAAAGATATTCATCCTTTGGTAGAAGGCAGACCTTTTATCCTTGGCGGAATTACTATTGATTTTGATAAAGGTCCATTTGGACACTCAGATGGTGATTGCTTATTACATGCAATATCGGAATCAATTTTGGGCGCGATGGCACTTGGCGATTTAGGAAAATTTTTTCCAGATGATCATCCCAAGTATAAAGATTATGATTCTGCTTTAATATTAAAAGAAGTATATGATTTTGTTAAAGGTAAAGGATATGAATTATCCAATTTAGATTGTATGGTATCCTTAGAAAAACCAAAATTAAGACCATATGTTGATACAATGCGTAAACGTATTGCCGATATTATAGAAGTAGATATTTCTAAGATATCGATTAAGGCGACTACTTTCGAAGGGCTTGGAATTGTAGGCGAAGGCAAAGCGATAATTTGCGAAGCTATTTGTTTAATCGAAAACGAATTAATCTTTTTATAGGGGCATAAGTTGCCCTCTTTGTTTCTAAAGACATTATTCACATGATATTCCAAAGTTTATGGTAAAATAATATTGCTAGGAGATGAAGTTATGATTGACACTATCCATGGAGAATTTGATTTAATTAAAAATTATCGTGAAGCGTTTATATTGGATGATTTCAATAAACGTTATACCGATGTTTTTGATATTTACCCTTATATTGTAGGCGATTATTCTGCCGGGATGTTAAGGATAAAAGGATTTACAAAAAATGGAAAAACAAACAGTTTTAAAACTATTCCAGATTATTTGACGGAATCTTGTCCAATGAATTGTGCATATTATATTTTAAAAAATCCGAACTTCAATCCAAGCAAAACAAGAGAAGAGTAACGGAGGAATACTAAATTGACATACGATGAGATATTAATTGAAATCAATGAAGTTATAAATTTGATTAAACCTTACATTAGAAGAGATGGGGGAGATATCGAGTTTATTAAATTTGAAGAAGGCATTGTCTATGTAAAAATGACCGGAGCTTGCGTAGGATGTGGTGGGTTTGAATCTACATTACGTGAACTAGTAGAAGACACTTTATTAGAAAGAGTACCGGGAGTTATAGGTGTAGAACACGTTTGGTAGGAGGGTTTTATGAATATTAAAAATTCTGAGATGAAAGAAATCTGTATTCAGAAGTTAAAAGATCGCGGTGTCGAACTACAAGATATTACAGATATTGTATTTGATTTACAAAAGAAATACGTTAGTAATCTTACGATGGCTATATGTAGTGAAGCAGTAGACCGTGTCCTGACAAAACGTGAAGTTCATTACGCAATTCTAACCGGTGTTGAACTTGATGTTTTAGCTGAAAAGAAAATGTTATCAGAGCCACTTCAATCTTTGATTGATTCTGATAATCCGCTATATGGAATCGATGAAATCTTAGTTTTATCAATTTGTAATGTATATGGGTCGATTGGACTTACTAATTTTGGTTACGTGGATAAATTAAAACCTGGAATTATTGGTAAACTGGATGCATTTGGAAAAACTACCAATCATTGTCATACTTTTTTAGATGATATCATTGGAGCTATTGCTGCTGCAGCCGCTAGTTCTGTTGCTCATAACTCAGCTGAATAATTAATAAAAATCGATATGATAACTTTGTCATATCTTTTTTTAATACACTTTCGAAAATATGTGACATATGATATAATAAAACCAGTAATCTTTGTGAGGTGTTTATTATGAAAGCAGGAGACATCGTCAAAGGTCGAATTACTGGAATTAAACCGTATGGAGCATTTGTAAAACTTGAGAATGAAATGGATGGACTTGTCCATATCTCCGAAATTAGTGACGGTTTTGTCAGAAGTATTGAAGACTTTGTCAGTGTTGGCGACATCGTATCTTTAGAAGTACTAAATGTTAGTGAAGATGCGAAAGTGAGTTTAAGTTACAAACGAATCAATAAACAAAGACATAAGAAATACATAGAAGTTCAGTTGGAATCGGGATTTACTCCTTTTGAGACAAAACTTCCAGAATGGATTGAACAGTATCAAAAAAACGGCAAAGATTGTTAGCCGTTTTTCTTTTTAATGAAAGAAAACGCTCTTTCTGGCTTTTTCATTCGCTCAAATTATGTTATAATATTTTGTAATTTAATCGTTGGAGGGTTATTATGGAAAAAATTGTACAAATTGATATTAAACACGCACTTTCTGAGGTGTCTGAAGTAGCGCTCGCTAATATTCAAAAAGAAGTGACCGCCGCTAGGAAGACATTAAATAATCATACTGGTGAAGGAAATGAGTTTTTGGGTTGGGTGAATCTTCCAGACACATACAATCCAGATGAGTTAAAAAGGATTATTCAAGCGGCAAGAAAAATCAGAAGACAAGCAAAAATTTTAGTTGTTATTGGCATTGGCGGATCTTATTTAGGTTCAAAAGCTGCGATTGAGTTGTTGACACCTTATTATGAAAAAAAGAAGAAAATGGAAGTTGTTTTTGCAGGCAATAATATGTCTAGCACATATTTACAAGAACTAGTGGACTATGTAAAAGAAAAAGAATTTGCTGTCAATGTTATTTCAAAATCTGGAACGACAACAGAGCCTGCTATCGCTTTTCGTGTATTTAAAAAATTACTTGAAGAAAAATATGGGCTTTTAGAAGCCAAAGAAAGAATATATGTGACAACAGATAAAGAAAAAGGTGTGTTGTTAAATCTTGCTTTAGAACAAGGTTATGAAACATTTGTTGTACCGGACGATATTGGTGGAAGATATTCTGTTTTAACACCAGTTGGGTTACTTCCAATTGCGGCGATGAATATTGATGTCAAAGCAATTTTAAAAGGGGCAAAGGCTTGCAAGAAAGAATCCAAAAAAATGAGTATTTATGAGAACGATGTCCATTTATACGTCGCAATTAGAAACTTATTATATCGCAATAATTTAACAGTTGAAATGCTTGTGGATTATGAGCCGAAACTTCATTATTTCGCTGAATGGTGGAAACAACTATTCGGTGAATCAGAAGGAAAGGATCATAAAGGTCTTTTCATATCAAGCGCATCCTTTTCAACGGATTTACATTCTTTAGGACAATACATCCAAGATGGAGAACGTTTCTTGTTCGAAACAGTATTAAATGTAATTCATCCGGAAAAAGAGTTTATCATCGAGAAGGATCCAAGTGACTTAGATGGGCTTAATTATCTATCTGGTAAAACCCTTGATTATGTCAATAAACGTGCATTTGAAGGAACTTTGCTAGCACATGTTGAAGGCGGAGTGCCAAATATAGTTTTAAATATTGACAGGATTGATGCTTTTGCTTTTGGTTATCTCGTTTATTTCTTTGAACTTGCCTGTGGAATAAGTGGGTATGTATTAGGAGTGAATCCTTTTAATCAACCAGGAGTAGAAGCTTATAAAAAGAATATGTTTGCTTTACTTGGAAAGCCTGGATATGAAAAATTAAGAAAAGAATTAGAACAAAAACTCAAATAAACTTATAAAAAAACCCCAAATAAATTTTGGGGTTTTGTATTTAAGTGATTATTTTTTAGCGGCAGTTGCTTTAAATTGTTTTAAGAAATTGCGTTTGTTAAAAGCGACAATTTTCTTTGAAATTGATTTTGTAACCGTCATTTCTTGAACATTTTCTAAGACCTCTCCATCGGCTTGTAAGTATCTTGGAGAAGGTACTTTAACAGAAATAACTTTTCCTTCTAACATAGTGATTTTTTTCTTAATTAGTGGATGCAATCCTAAATAGATTGTTGAGAATAATGATAATAAAATTGCTGCATTTAATGAATGAGCAATACAAATTTGGAAAGTGTCCTTGGTAGGATCGCCTTTAGGTGTAACTTTCATTCCACCACCAAAGTATTTACCATTTTGGATTGCAATAAAATAAGTATTGTGGAACATATATTCTTTTTCATCCACAACAACCTCTAAATCTGAACGATCATATTTAAACACTGCTTTAAATACATTTAAGAAATAAGAAATTTTACTCTTTCTTGAATCGTTGTTGACATAATATACAACAAGGGCGTCAAAACCAATACCACAACCGTTGATAAACTTTGTTTTTCCAACATTTGTGGATGCTTCACCAAGGATAACTTCTCCATCTTTAACTTGTTTTAAAGAACGCAAATAGTCGTTTCCAGAGCCACTCTTTGAAAGATATATATTTTGTTTAATTTTAGAAATATCCATGTTGTTAATCAAGTAATTAATGGAGCCATCTCCACCTAAATATAATAGATCAGTGATGTTATCATGTTGAACTAAATAAGCATTCAAATCATCTATTTTTAAAGTGGACCGGACCGTAAATGGGACTTTATGTCTTTTGAAGAAGCGGACCCATTTATTTGTCGTTTTTTTGGATTTTCTATTATTGGATAAAGGATTGTGAACAATTAATAACATAGATTTTTATTTATAACATCCGCTGAATCTTAGTCATGTTATACTCCTTAATGCTATTATATCACAATGGATGTTTATTTTGAAATACATACTATTTTTCTACGATATTTTTTTTTGGCGCTTATTTGATTTTATGGTATAATTTTGAGTAGATAAACTTTTAGGTGATATAATGGAACAACGATTAACAATTCATTCTTTAGAAGAAATGAATCAGTTCGCAAAAAAAATACGCAAAGCTTGTTTTCCTGGCTGCATTATTGGTCTTAAAGGAGAACTTGGAAGTGGAAAAACAACTTTCACTAAATTTTTAGCAAGACACCTTGGCGTTACTGAAACAGTTAATTCGCCTACTTTTAATATTTTAAAAATATATCAAGGCGTGTTACCAATCTATCATATGGATGTATACCGTTTAGAAGGAATTGGATATGATTATGAACTAGATGACTTCATTTATGGAGAGGGAGTTTCAATTATCGAATGGTATCCATTTATCACTAAAATGCTACCAAAGGAAATATTAGAAATCGAGATTTCTGGCGCTTTAGGAGAAACAAGAGAGATTTTTGTAAAAGGGAGTGAAGCCTATAATGAAACCATTAAAACGCTTAGTGATTGACACTGCAACTTCCAATCTTTACCTTGCGCTTGCACTTGGAGATAAACAGTTAAGCTCTGTTTATAACTTAGGAAATCATGATCATTCAGTAACAATTATCCCTATAATCGACGAAATGTTAAAAGTTCAAGGGTGGACTTTAAAAGATATTGACCAGGTTATCATTGGTATTGGACCTGGAAGTTATACTGGCGTACGCATCGGCGTCTCGATTGCGAAAATGATTGGTTACTTAAATGAGATAGATGTCTTTACAGTATCGTCTTTGACTTTACTAGCGACCGCTTCTGAAGCTACATATGTTTTACCCTTTATAGATGCTAGAAGAAACCAAGCATTTATGGCTTTCCTCAAGCAAGATGAAAGTCAGTTTTCAGTTATTAAAACAGAAGTTTTACTTGATATCGATGAATTTAAAAAAAATATCGATGTTTTGTATGAAGAAGTAAAAACAGGTTGTCCTAAAATTGAAAAATTGTTTAATTCATCATTTTTATGTAAAGTGGATAATATTCACGATTTAGTTCCCAATTATTTACAAATTACAGAAGCGGAGCGTAATAAGAAGTGAGTATGAAACCAGTCATTAGATATATGCAAGATGATGATGTTGATCAAGTGGTTATTTATGACCGAGAAGTAATTGGTCATACTTTGGGCAAGGATACCATACTAAATGAGCTTTCAGAAAATCCTTTTGCCCATTATTTTGTGATGGAAGATGAAAGTACTCATGCATTTTTAGGGATGATATCGATGTGGATTGATTCTCCTAAAGCGCAAATTATAAATATTTACGTTTTACCAAAATATCAAAGTTTAGGGTTTGGCTCAGTGTTATTAAATTTTTTCATGGATTATCTTAAATCATATGAAATTGATGAAGTAACACTTGAAGTTAGACCTTCCAATTTAAAAGCGATTCATTTGTATGAAAAATATGGATTTGCACAAGTTTCTATTCGTCGAAATTATTATGATAACGGTGAAGATGCATACCTAATGTTAAAAAGAATGTGATGTGATTATATATGATTGTTTTAGGTGTTGAAACAAGTTGCGATGAGACATCAGTCAGTGTAGTAATTGATGGGAAAACCGTTTTATCCAACATTGTATTAAGCCAAATCGATATTCATAAGGCGTATGGTGGAGTGGTTCCTGAAATTGCTTCAAGAGAACACGTCAAAGGAATTACCTATGTGTTTGATCAAGCAATCAAACAAGCAAATATTACGTTTGAGCAAGTTGATTTAATTGCAGTCACGGAAGGTCCTGGATTAATTGGGTCTTTGCTTATTGGTGTGAATGCAGCTAAAACACTTAGTTTAAATTATCAAATCCCAATTATCGGGATTCATCATATATCCGGACATATTTATGCTAATAATATTGAGCATGATATGAAATTTCCATTACTTGCTTTAGTTGTTTCTGGTGGGCATACTGAGATTATCTTAATGAAAGAACATTATGACTTTCAAAAATTAGGTGAAACTCAGGATGATGCCGTTGGTGAAGCTTATGATAAAGTCGCAAGAATTCTTGGACTTCCATATCCAGGCGGTCCACAAGTTGATAAACTAGCAATACTTGGAGAAGACACATTACATTTTCCAAGACCAATGATGACATCTCCAGATTTTAATTTTAGTTTTTCTGGATTAAAAAGTCATGTGATTAATCTTCATCATAATATGATACAGCGTAATGAAGCAATTATTATTGAAGATTTTTGTCGAAGTTTCCAGGATGCTGTGACCGATATCCTTGTGAAAAAAACACAGGATGCATTACTCAAATATCCAGTAAAACAAGTAATTGTTGCTGGTGGAGTTGCTGCAAATAAGGGATTACGCAAAAAAATGCTAGACTCAATAAAAGATGTTCCAGTTTGTTTTCCAAACATCAAGTATTGTACAGATAATGCCGCAATGATAGCAGTAAGTGGATATTTTAAATATCAAAAGTTTCATAAAACTGATAACTACATGTTAAACGGGTCTTCAAGACTTAGCTTACATAAAGGAGAGTGATTGATTTGGAAATTGAATCTAATTTTATAAAAACAATTATGGAGGACGATTTACAAAATCAAAGAGTTAAAAAGATTATTACCAGATTTCCTCCAGAACCAAATGCATATTTACATATTGGTCACGCTCGTGCAATTGTGACTAATTTTGAACTTGCGAAAATGTTTGGTGGATATACGAATCTTCGTTTTGATGATACCAATCCAGTAAAAGAAGATAGTTCATTTGTGGACGCGATTAAAGAAGATATCATATGGCTTGGTTATTCGCCAAAAAACATTCTTTTTGGTAGTGACTATTTTGATCAAACTTATGAATTAGCAATTAAGCTAATCAAAAAAGGCTTGGCATATGTTTGCGAATTATCTCATGAACAAATCAGTGCTTTTCGTGGTTCTTTAACAGAACCAGGTAAAGAATCTCCTTATAGAAATCGCAGTGTAGAAGAAAACCTTCGGTTATTTACTGAAATGCGTGATGGCGTTTATAAAGATGGAGAATTAACTCTTCGTGCTAAGATTGATATGGCTAGTCCTAATATTAATATGAGAGATCCAATTATATACCGTATTATTCATATTAGACATCATAACACTGGAGACAAATGGTGTATTTATCCAATGTATGATTTTGCACATCCAATTCAAGATGCGATTGAAGGAATTACCCATTCTCTTTGTTCTTTAGAATATGTAGATCACCGGGTTTTATATGATTGGTTTGTGGAAAAATGTGAAATGCCACACATTCCTCATCAATATGAGTTTGGTCGTTTAAATATCACAAACACAATAATGTCTAAAAGATATTTAAAGCAACTAGTAGAAGCTAAAGTTGTAAGAGGATATGATGACCCAAGAATGCCTACACTTGCGGGATTAAGAAGAAGAGGATATACTCCTGAGAGTATTAGAAACTTCATCTTAAGTACTGGTTTATCAAGAATTAATTCTACTGTTTCTTCAGAAATGTTAGAAACAGTATTAAGAGATGATCTTGTAGGCAAAACAAAAAGAGTGAATGCGATTTTAGATCCAATTAAAGTCGTTATTACAAACTATGATTCAGGGATAGAAGAATTTGAAGTTGAATATAATCAAGACAATGTAAATCTCGGCTCTAGAAAATTACCTTTTGGAAAAGTTGTTTATATTGAACGTAGCGATTTTATCGAAGAAAAGCCAAATAAACACTGGAAGCGTCTATCTTTAAATGTTGAAGTTAGATTGATGCATGCTTATTTTATTAGATGTAATGAAGTTATTTATAATGAAGATGGTTCTATTCAAGAATTACATGTAACTTATGATGAATTAACAAAATCAGGATCAGGATTTACTGACAGAAAACCAAATGGAAACATTCATTTTGTCGAAGCTTCAACTGCATTAAAAGCAACGTTTAATTTATTTGAACCATTGATGGTCGATAGTGATGGTGACCGTGATTTAATGGAACGTTTAAATCCAAATTCATGGAATACAGTTACTGGATTTGTTGAACCATGTGTAGGTAGTGCCAAAAAAGGTGAAAAATTTCAATTTATTCGTAATGGTTATTTCTCCACTGATTATGACTCTACAGAAGGAAACTTGATTTTTAATCGTATTGTCGAATTAAAATCAAGTTACAAATAATGAAAAATCATAAAATATTTACCTTATCTGGCTATTTTGTTTTAATGTTGCTTAGTGCATTTAGTTTGGTTACAAATATTTTGTCAGTTGTAAATGGTTCATTTGAACAAGGTTCCCTCTGGGAAAAAAGAGATTTAATTATCTTTTGTGTTGTTTTTTCAATCATCTTTTTATTATCACTATTTTTTTTCGTTGTCTGGCTTATTAGGGTCATTAAAGACATTTCAATCAATAAAGAAAACAAGTAAAAATCAATGCGAAAACGCATTGATTTTTTCAACTTCAAGGAAAAATTTAACTCTTTATATGGTATAATATAAGTAGGTGATAAGATTGAATAATATGATATTTGACCAACTAAATGAGAAGCAATTAGAGGCTGTTAAAGTCGTTAATGGACCAGTCATGGCTGTTGCAGGCGCAGGCTCCGGAAAAACAAGAGTATTAACTAGAAGAATCGCTTATTTGATTGAGGAACAGGGCGTTCCTGCAAATAGTATTTTAGCTATCACCTTTACGAACCGTGCTGCAGAAGAAATGCGTCATCGAGTTTTTCAATTAGTGAATATCCCAGTAAAAGGGATTTGGATTTCTACATTTCATGCAATGGGTGCGAAAATCCTTAGAAATGATATTCATCACCTGGGATATAAGAACGACTTTCAAATTATTGATGATGATGATTCACAAATCATTACCAAAAATATTTTAAAAGACTTAAATTATGATACTAAAAAGTTCTCACCAAGAAGTTTTTACTCGATGATTGAAGATGCAAAAGCGGATCCTATGGTTTTAGAATTATATAGAGAACCAGTAAAGTCGGTATTAAATCAAGTGTATCATGAGTATGTTAGTTATCTTAAAAAAAACAATCTTGTTGATTTTCAAGATTTACTAGTTCTGATGATTCAACTTTTCAGACAAGAACCACATATCCTAAGAAAGTATCAAGATTGGTTTCAATATATCTTAGTAGATGAATTTCAAGACACCAATGATTTGCAATACGAGATTGTATATTTACTTGCGATGAATCATCATAATCTATTTATCGTGGGAGATGAAGATCAAAGCATTTACGCTTTTCGCGGTTCTAATATTCAAAACATCAGAAAATTTATGAAAGATTTTCCTGAGTACAAAACAATTATCTTAAATCAAAATTATCGTTCAGTTTCAAATATTTTAAAAGCAGCTAATTCTGTTATCAAAATGAACAGAAGCCGAATCCCAAAGGAATTGTTCAGCACGCTTGGCGAAGGTGAAAAAGTTGTTCACTTTAAGGCTGAAACAGATGAAGAAGAAGCATACTTTATATATACAAAAATTAAATCATTAAATAAAGAAGGAATATCGTTTAAAGATATGGCCATTTTTTATCGAAACAATGCTATGTCTAGACGATTTGAAGATATTTTACTAAAATATAATATTCCTTATAAAGTAATTGGAAATACATCTTTTTATAAGCGCAAAGAAATAAAAGATATTATCTCGTATTTACACCTTCTTGTTAATCTAGGAGATGATTATGCTTTTGAACGAGTTTACAATGAGCCAAAACGTGGTGTTGGTGATGTGTCTTTCAAGAAAATGAAGGATTTTGCGACTTTGTCAAATCTACGTTTAATGGATATTATTGATGAATCGGCTTCTTTTTTATCTAAACTTGCCTTTTCAAGAATGATGAAGTTTAAAAGCGACATGATAGAAATCCAAAAAAACATTGAGAATCAAAACTTGCTTGTGACTTATGATCAAATTTTAGATAAGTCTGGTTATATGGCGATGCTAAAGGATTATGAGGCAAATTCAGAAAAAAGATTTGAATCAGAACGCAGGATTGAAAACTTAGAAGAGTTTAAAACGATACTGTTAGAAAAAATAAAAGACTATGATACAGATGTATCCAATTATGAAAAACTAATTGGTGTTCTAGAAGAGTTAGCTTTGCGAGAAGAAACTGAAGATTTACTCGAACAAAACGAATATGTTAGTTTGATGACAGTTCATTCTGCGAAAGGCTTAGAGTTTAATGTCGTATTTGTTTCTTGTCTAGAACAAACACTTTTTCCTAGTAGTCAAAGTCTATTTGAAAAAGCTGATGTAGAAGAAGAAAGAAGATTGTTCTATGTTGCGTTAACAAGGGCAAAAGAGCTTGCTTTTCTAACAAACGCCAGAACTAGATATATGTATGGCCGTTTTATGGAAAACCTTGATTCACAATTTTTAGGAGAACTAGATGAGTCTGTTCTTGACAAAATTGGATTATCTAAGCCAAAAAATATCAAGATGGAAAAGCCTAAATACAATCCAGAACCAATTGTGAATCCATTTGTAAAAGAAACATATGAGAGAGTTGAACAAAATCTTGTTATTGGCGACAAAGTGAGACATAAGGTTTTTGGAGATGGTGTAGTTGTTGCCATCCAAGATGATAAGGCAACGATTGCTTTTCAAAAAGATGTTGGGATCAAAAGATTAATGAAAGATCATCCAAGTATTGAGAAGGTAAGGTGATATTTTGAATCCATTATTTAGAATTGAAGAATTAAAATCATTAATTCAAAAATATAGTTATGAATATTACGCACTAGATAATCCATCCGTGACCGACCAAGAATTTGATGCGTTATTGAATGAACTCTTGTTACTTGAGACAAATTACCCCGAATATATTACTCCTGATTCTCCAACAAGAAGAGTTGGAGGTGTTATCCAGGATAAATTTACGAAAGTAGTTCATACATCTAAAATGCTTTCGTTAGGTAATGTATTTTCTGAATCCGAACTGCGCGACTTTGATCAAAAAGTTCAAAAAGAAGTGTCAAATTATTCCTACACTGCAGAACTTAAAATTGATGGGTTAAGTGTTTCTTTAAAATATGAAAATGGATATCTTGTTCAAGCGGCCACAAGAGGCGATGGTGTTGTCGGTGAAGATATCACGGATAATGTCAAAACAATTCAAACTGTCCCGCTAAAAATACCACACTTAGAAGCTGTAGAAGTTCGTGGCGAAATTTATATGAGCCAAAAGGCATTTGATAAGGCGAATAAAGAAAAAATTGCTTTAGGAGAAGAACCATTTAAGAATCCAAGAAATGCAGCGGCTGGATCTGTTCGTCAACTAGATTCAAAAATTGTCGCAAAAAGGAATTTAGATGTCTTTGTCTATTATTTAATGGATAGAACACTTGCATCTAATCACTACGATTCTTTACAATTATTAAAAAAATGGTCATTTAATGTGAATAAAGAAACAAGAAAGTGTAAAAATATTGATGAAGTCATTGCCTTTGTAAATCACGTTCAAGAATCAAGGCATACACTTCCGTATGATACCGATGGTGTTGTTATTAAAGTTAATGAATTTCAACTTTATGATCGCATCGGATATACAATAAAGTATCCAAAATGGGCTATTGCTTACAAATTTCCTCCAGTTGAAGTAAAAACAAAAATAGAGAATATAAGATTTCAAATTGGTAGAACTGGTGTTGTCAAACCTGTAGCAGATTTAACTCCGGTGATGATTTCTGGGTCTTTGATTTCAAGGGCAACCCTACATAATCAAGACTTTTGTCTGCAAAAAGATATTCGGATATTTGACCATGTTATTGTTAGAAAAGCAGGAGAAATAATTCCTGAAGTATTGAGGGTTGTAAAAGAGGATAGAAATGGGAATGAACTTCCTTTTCAAATGATTGAAAACTGTCCTAAATGTAATTCAGTTTTAAAACGTAATCCAGGCGAAGCAGATTATTACTGTCTCAATCCTATATGTGAAGCAAAACATTTAGAGGGTTTGATTCATTTTGCATCTAGAGAAGCATATAACATAGACGGACTTGGAGAACGAATTTTAACGGAGTTATTTAATGATGGACTAGTCACGAGTATTTCTGATATTTTTGATTTAGGAAAACATTATGAAGATCTCATTCAAAAAGAGCGATTTGGTGAAAAGAGTGTCGCAAATCTTCTTGAAGCTATTGATAACAGTAAAAAGAATACGCTTGATAAATTGATTTTTGGACTTGGCACTAGGCACGTTGGTGCTAAAATTGCTAAAGTTCTTGCAAATCATTTTCAATCAATTAAGAATCTATCAGAAACAACTGTAGATGAATTATTAAAAATTTCTGACATTGGCGAAGCGATTGCAATCAGTGTGACTACCTATTTCTCAAAAAATGAAAACCTTGAGATGATTTCTAAGTTAGAACAATCAGGGTGTATGATGACTTATTTATCTTCAAAAGTTGAAGGCGTTACGACGTTTTCGAATAAAACACTCGTTTTAACCGGATCTTTAGAGAAATATTCTAGACAAGAAGCGACACTGATTATCGAAAACATGGGTGGAAGTGTGTCATCTAGTGTTTCAAAAAACACGGATTTCATTGTTGCAGGTGCTGAAGCGGGGTCAAAACTTGATAAAGGTACTAAGCTTGGAGTAAAGATATTAAGTGAAGATGAATTTCTAAAAATCGTAGAAGAAGAGTCGTAACCTCGATTCTTCTTTCTTACTTGAAAACAAAGATATGATATAATGTGATAAGGTGATAAGATGAACGATTCAATAATAATTAAAGGTGCTAGGGAAAATAATTTAAAGAATATTGACCTAACACTTCCTAAAAATAAATTAATTGTAATGACAGGTCTTTCCGGTTCAGGAAAGACCAGTTTAGCATTTGATACAATATATGAAGAAGGAAGACGCCGATATGTCGAATCCTTAAGTTCATATGCTAGACAGTTCTTAGGAAATATGGAAAAACCAGATGTTGATTCTATTGAAGGGTTATCTCCTGCCATCTCAATTGATCAAAAAACTACATCAAATAATCCAAGATCAACTGTAGGAACAGTAACTGAAATATATGACTATGTAAGATTGTTATATGCTAGAATTGGCAAGGCATATTGCCCAGAACATGGGAATTTAATTTCATCTCAATCCATCCAAGAAATGACAAATCGCGTCTTAGAACACGACCAAGCAAAAGTAATTATATTGTCCCCTGTCGTTCGAGGAAAAAAGGGGATGCACGAAAAAACAATCGAAGAATTAAGAAAAAATGGATATACTAAAATTCGGATTAATGACGAATATCATGAACTTGATGAAGACTTTAATTTAGAAAAAACAAAACGCTATGATATTGATGTTATTATTGACCGGGTTATAATTAAAGAAGGCATAAGGTCTCGTGTCTATGATTCTTTAGAAACAGCAACTAGGCTATCAGAAGGTTTGGTAAAAGTTCTAATTAATGATGAAGAATTCTTATTTAGTGACCATCTAAGTTGCCCTATTTGCGGATTTACCATTAGTGCGCTTGAGCCAAGACTTTTTTCTTTTAATTCTCCATATGGTGCTTGTCCTGAGTGTTCGGGATTAGGATTTAAAAGAAAGATTGATGCAAATCTTTTGATTTTACATCCAGAAAAATCAATTATAGAAGGCGTATTAT
>Ga0172377_10003909_pt1 | contig 15361 bp, 9 predicted proteins | sample Pumphouse3metaG_FD_119749 | JGI IMG/M metagenome (GOLD analysis project Ga0172377, IMG submission 119749) | Leachate microbial communities from a municipal landfill in Southern Ontario, Canada - Pumphouse #3 metaG | ecosystem: Engineered > Solid waste > Landfill > Unclassified | place: Canada...
ACAATCTCCCGTCAGCCACGATGAGAACAATATCGACGTGCGGTAGGGTTAAAAGGCGGAGGCTGATAATTCTACTTGACAGCATGGTGTCAATGAAATTTACAGTTCTATGTCAACACTCTGGCAAGGACCGAGGAGAGAATGAACGAAAGCTTGAGTTTTCAGATGCACGATTTCATCGCCCAGCGTTTCCCGCTGTCCAGGCTGCTTAAGGCCTTGCGTGACGACAGCGAGAGCCATCTGGTGGAGATCAACGGGGGCACGGGTTCAGGCAAATCCTATCTGGTGAAGCCGCTGCTGGAGGCTTTGGAGCAAGGCTACAGCCGGGCGCGCTATTATTCGCCGCAACCGCTGGCCTTCAACCAGTTCCGCCGAGTGTTGAAGCTGCTCTGCGAGGTGGACGACGCCACGCTGGACGGGCTGATGCTGGAAAACCAGGAGAATTACCGCACCGGGCGCAGATATGACTTTTTCTACTTCCTCACCGAACGGCTAAACCAGAAAAAACTGCTGCAACCCACCGCCCTGCTGATCGACGATGGCGACGCCCTGGATACCTACACCCGGGATTACCTGCAGTATCTGGTCCAATACGCCGCCGGCAGCGGCATCCAGATCGTGGTGCTTTCCCAGCAGCGGCTGTTCAGTTTTTCCCAGGTGGAGGATCTGCCGCCGCTGGAAGTTGACGACCTGCAGAAGATCCTGCACCTCAGCTTTCCGGAGGCCGAACTGGGCTACGTGAATGAAAGCGAGATCCTGCACAAGATCTCTGCCGGCAATCTGCTGGTGGTGGAGCACATCATCGGCGAAATGAAGCGCAAGCCCAAGTCTGGATTTGACCTCAGCCCCTTTCTGGACCGAAGTTACGATCCCCTGCAGCTCTATCTGGAAAAAGTCTCCGGATTGAGCGCCGGCCAGCGCGACCTGCTGCTGGCGAAGTTCATCCTGGCCGAAAGCTGCACGGATCAACGGCTGAAAACCCTGGGCCTGGGCAAGGGCAAGGACCTGGAAGCGCTGATCAAGGCCGGACTGGTGAGCCCCGCTGAAGCAGGCGGCGCCGTGCAGAAAAAGATCGCCCTGGCGGCCTGGCTGCGCCAGCATCCGGAAGCCCTTTCCGGAACCTTGTATGATAAACTGACGAACCTGATGGCCAATGACGCCTGCCACAGCCAAACCCTGATCCGGCTCTTGATGCGCGGCCGCAAATACAACGCCGCCCTGTTCGAAGGCCTGATCGGGGAATTGGAGCTGCTGGCCGACAACGAAAACCTGCTGGAGCTATACCAGTATCAGCTGAAGCACAGCAAAAAAGCCGAAAAACTGCTGGCCATCCATAAAAGCTTCGCCTCCGCCTATTCGGGGCTGAACCGCATGGACGAAGCGGCCGGGCAGCTGCGCCAGGCTTTGCACATCTGCACGGACAATTCGCTGCCCGCGGAGGAGATCGTGCACATGCTGGCCGCAAACCTCTTTGCCGTGAACAGCACCGCCTTTGCGCTGGAGATCATCAAAAAATACACCCCTAGATCGATTGACCCCTACTGGAAGGTGAAGATCCTGCTGCTCAAAGCCGACATCCTGGCCGAAACGGAGGAATTTGCCAGCGCCCTGAAGGAACTGGAAGACGTGATCCGGCAGGTGAGCGCCATCGAGGACAAGATGCGACGCTGGAAGGTGCAGGGCGAGGCCAAGAAGATCAAGGGCAAAATCCACTATTATATGAACGAATGGGACCAGAGCGAGGAAGCCTTCAAAGACGCCGAGACCTTTTACAACCTGGCCCAAAACCACAGCGGGCTGGCCGCCATCTACAACAACCTGGCCGTGCTCTACATGTTCCAGGGGGATTGGGAACGCAGCGAGGAATTCTTCCTGAGCAGCCTCAAACTGGAGCAGGAACACTTCAACCTGAACGGGATCAGCGTCTGCTACAACAACCTGGGCAGCCTGATGGACGACACCGGCGACGCGAACAAGGCGCTGGAATACCTGCAGCAGGCCCTCAAACTGCAGATGATGCTCAACGAACCCTACAACATCACCAATATCTATAACAACATCGGCGTGACCCTGATGGATCACAACGAATACGACAAGGCGGAGGAAGCCCTCAGCAAATCCCTGCAGACCGCGATCGACTTTGGATTTTACCGCAACACCGTGGCCTCGCTGAACAACCTCGGCGCCCTGTGGTTCAAAAAAGGCGACTGGAACCAATCCATCGCCCTCTATGAACAGGCCATCAAAAAATGCGAGGAAAACAACTTCACTGAAGGCCTGCTGCGGTCTTTCAGCAACCTCGGCGAAGTTTATGAAAAACAAAACGAGCTGAACCTGGCCTTCGACCTCTGCTTCAAGGGCCTGGAACTGCTGCCCTCCGTGAGCGACGAATACATCAAGGCCGAGCTCTACGGCAACCTCGGCAGCGTGCTCACCAAACTGCATAAATTCAAGGATGCCTATTCCTACCTGGTGGAAAGCCTGGATTTCTTCAAATCCATCAATGCCCGGGACAAGATCATCGAAGGCTTTCAAAAGCAGGCCTATTACTTCATCCTCACCCGCAACTACGAAAGCGCGGACTACTATCTGAACCAGGCCCTGAAAATGGCCACCGAGCAGAACCAGCAGTTCGAGATCGGCAAGATCCACTACCTGCGCGCCCTGCTGGAACGCAAAAACCTGGAATCCGCCAAGCAGCACCTGCACGCCGCCATCGAGATCTTTGTGGAAACCGCCAACATCTACGAGCTTTCGCTGGCCAATTACGAACTGGCGGAAGTGCTATACGACCTCGAGGACTGGGAAAAAGCGCTGGAGATCCTCAAAGCGAACAAAAAGGTGATCCAGCAGTACGGCTCCATCAAGCTGCTGGAGCAAAACGACATCCTCACCCAAAAGATCTCCCGGGAATATTCTGCCCAGATGCAGGACGTCCAGTTCGAGGAAAACCTGCTCAACCAGTTCTACGAGATCACCCAGAAACTGAACACCCTCACCGACCTCGACGTGCTGATCGAACACGCGCTGAACAGCCTGGTGGAGATCTCCGAGGCCGACGGTGGAGTGCTATGCCTCCACGGCAGCGAAGCCGTGCCCGATTCCTGGGACTACAAGCTCTTCAAAAACTTTGCCACGGACAATAAGTATTACGACGTTTTCATGAACGCCTGCACGCGGGTTTACCGCTCCGGCGAGATCGAAAACCACAAGCAACCGCATTTCGCGCCTTCCTACAATCATCTGGTAACGATCCCGCTGGCCATCCGCCAGGACGTTTTGGGCGTGGTCCTGCTTTTCAGCAAGAGCGGCTCCCACTATTTCAGCGAGCGGATCATAAACCTGATCAGCGCGCTCTGCAACCAGGCCATCGTGATCATCGAAAACATCCGCTCCGCCAGCCTGGAAAAGACCCACGCCACCATCCGCGAACAGCTCAACAGCGGCAACTTCTATGCCAACATCATCGGCAAAAGCCCGGAAATGCTGAAGATCTTCGATATCATCGAAAAGGTAAAGGACACGCCTACCACCGTGCTGCTGGAGGGACCCAGCGGCACCGGCAAGGAGCTGATCGCCAGGGCCCTGCATTACAGCAGCACCCGGCGCAACAAGGCTTTCGTGGCCCAATACTGCGGCGCGCTGCCGGAAACGCTGCTGGAAAGCGAGCTCTTCGGCCACGTGAAAGGATCCTTCACCGGCGCCGCCTACGACAAGAAAGGCCTCTTCGAGATCGCCGACGGCGGCACCTTTTTCCTGGACGAGATCGCCGACATCAGCCAAAGCACCCAGGCCAAGCTGCTGCGCTTCCTCCAGGAAGGCGAGATCAAGCGCGTGGGCGCCACCAAAACCGAGAAGGTGAATGTTCGCGTGGTCTGCGCCACCAACGTTTCTTTGGAGGAAAAGGTGAAATCCGGCGAATTCCGCTTGGATCTCTATTACCGGCTGAATGTGATCCGCATCAAGGTTCCCGCCCTCAAAAACCGCACCGGCGACATCCCGCTGCTGGCCATCCATTTCCTGGACAAATACAACACCCGTGTGGGCAAAAAGGTGCAAGGCTTTTCCGACGAAGCGATGAAGACCCTGGAACAGCACGAATGGCCTGGCAACGTTCGCCAGCTGGAAAACGAGATCGAACGGGCAGTGACCCTGGCCGAGGACGGAGCCTTCATCCGCAGCCTGGATTTTTCGGAGGAAGTGCGCCGCTACGTGGATAACCAAAAGACGATCAGCCTGCTTTCCAGCCAGAAAACCCTCAAAGAGGCCATGGAAGAGCTGGAGCGGAACATGATCGGCGCCGCCATGGAAGCCACGGACTGGAACCAGACCCAGGCCGCCAAAGAACTGGGCATCTCCCGCCAGGGGCTGATCCAGAAACTCAAACGCTACAATTTGGACCGGGAAGAAAACTGATCCGGAGGACGCACCTTGGACCCAACCACCATCCCCCCGCTGCGTGAAAAACTGAATTTCGTGGCCTTCGACACCGAGACCACCGGCCTGGACCCCCGCGCCGACGAACTGATCGAGATCGCCGCCGTCCGCTTTCGCGCGGGCGAGGCCAGCGCCAGGTTTTCCACCCTGGTGAAGCCAACCAGGGGCGTTCCGAACTTCATCCAATACCTCACCCATATCGATCCCGAAGAGCTGAAGAACGCTCCGGACGCCGGCAGTGCACTGAAGGAATTTTTCGCTTTCATTGGTGACGACATCCTGGTGGCCCACAACGCCGGCTTCGATACCAATTTCGTGAACCACCATTCCGCCCTCAACGGCGGCGAGTTGATCCAACGCCCCACCTGGGACACCGTGGAGATCGCCCGCACCTGGTTCCCCTTCAGCTCCGACCACCGGCTGGGAACCATGGCGGCTTACCTGGACATCAAGCTGGACAACGCCCACCGGGCTGCCGCGGACGCCGAAGCCACAGGCCTGCTGTTGGTGCAAATGAGCGAGCACATCATCAACCACTATTCCCTGCTAACCAACGCCCGGCTGCTGGACCTGGCCAAACAGGCTCAGCTGGAAAACTCGCTTTACCACTATCTGCGCGTGATCGTTGAATACCAGCGCCGCTACGCTCTGATCGGCAAAAAACCCCAACCGCCCGAGGTGGCAAGGCCAAACGTGGTGGAAAACCCCATCCCCGGCGGCCGCTTCGACATTGCGGATGTCTTCACTCCGGACGGCCTGCTCTCCCAGAAGTTTCCCAATTTCGAGTTCCGCAGCGGGCAGGTGGAGATGGCCCAGGCGATCGACGCGGCCTTCAGCACCGGCAAACACCTGGCCGTTGAAGCCGGAACTGGGGTGGGAAAATCCTTTGCCTACCTCGTTCCCGCCCTGGCCTTCGCCAACCGCCGGAGCACCAAGATAGTGGTTTCCACCAATACCAAAAACCTGCAGGAACAGCTTTTTTACAAGGATCTGCCCCAGCTGAAAAAGATGCTGCCGCTGCCCTTCAAAGCCTCGCTGGTGAAGGGGCGGGAAAACTATGTCTGCGAAAGGCGCTGGGGTGAATTTTTGGCGGAACAGACCCGCGGCATCACCCCCTGGGAAGCGCAGGGTCTGCTCAACCTCTTCATCTGGAAAATGCTCACCTTCACCGGCGATGTGAGCGAAAACTCCTCCTTCGACCGCAAACGCCAAAGCCCCATCTGGCGCAAGATCTGCTCGGACCGCTATCTCTGCCTGGGCCGCAAATGCCCCCACGCCGCCCACTGCTACGTGATGACCCTGCGCAAGCACATCGAAACCTCCTCTGTGGTGGTTACCAACCATTCCCTGCTGCTGGCCGACCTGCAAATGGAAAACACCACCCTGGGCGAGTATGAATACCTGGTGGTGGATGAAGCCCACAACCTGACCTCCACCGCCTCGCGCAACCTGGGGCTGGAGCTCTCGTTCGCCGATCTGGCCAACCTGGTCAACCAGCTGGCTCAATCCCACCGGCGCAAAAAAACCGGCTTCCTGCACCAGTTGGAGGCAACCCTGGCCAAAAGCCTCGCCACGGACGCGGCCAAGGACCAGATCAAAATGTACTGCGCCAATCTCACCGAACACATCGCCAGGCTGCACCCGCAGCTGCTGGAACTTTTCCGGGAGGCCCAGGACCGCTGCCAGGCCGCTGATTCCTACGGCAAACTGCGCATCAAGGACACCGCCGCTCACCCGCGCCTCTACGAGCTGCTGGGCGGCACGGTACAAGCCTGGAAAGAGCTGCTGAAACAGCTCACCGCGCTGAACAACGCCTTCTCCACCTTGAACAGCAAGCAGGTGCCGAACTACGACACCCTCAGCGAAACGCTCAATTCCTATCTGATGCGCGCCACCGAGTACGAATTCGGCCTTCTCAGCCTGGCCAATCCCGACCTGGACGACTACGCCCTCTGGATCGAAAACCCGCTGCGGCCGGACAGCAAGAACCCCAGCTCCGCGCTCTGCTACGCCCCGGTGGACGTTTCCCAGCAGCTCGACCGGATGCTCTACCAAGTGGTCCCCAGCATCGTCTTCACCTCCGCCACCCTTGCCCTGCGCGGTTCTTTCAGATATTTCTTCGGCCAAAGCGGGCTCAGCCTGGTGCCTCCGGAAAAGATCGACGCCATCATCGTGGATTCGCCCTTCGATTATGCCACCCAGGCCCGGCTTATGGTGGGCAGCTTCCTGCCCGAGCACAAGGACCGTTTTTTCATCAACCAGGCCCTGGGCTGCCTGGAACAGCTGCTGGCCAGCACCGATGTGGGCACCATGATCCTCTTCACCAGCTACCGCGATCTGAACAGCGTTTACGACCATGTCAGCGACAAGCTTTACCATAGCAAGCGCCCCTTCTTCGCCCAGGGCAAAGCCGCCAGCCGCAACTCCATGCTCGAGGAATTCAAGCGCCACACCAACGCCGTCCTGCTGGGCACCAACTCCTTCTGGGAAGGAGTGGACATACAGGGGGAATCGCTCTCCCTGCTGATCCTCTTCAAACTTCCCTTCCTGGTACCCTCCGAACCCCTCGTGGAGGCACTGATCGACAAACTGGACCGCGAACAGAAGGATTCCTTCATGCACTACATGCTGCCCAACGCCCTGCTGAGGCTGCGCCAGGGTTTCGGACGCCTGATCCGCAGCAAGAGCGACCGCGGCATCGTGCTGATCATGGATTCCCGCGTATCCAACAAAAAATACGGCCATTACTTCAAGGAAGTGCTGCCCGCCAAATCACTGGAAATGAGAAATGAACTGGAACTCCTAAGCGAGGTCAGCCGCTTCTTCAACCTTTCCTGACCAGGAGCAAACTCTGAAAAAGCTGATCCTCTCCCGCTTCCCGAACCTGGCTGAATCAGGACTCATCCGCTTCGGCGAACCTCTGGACCAGCATTGCAGCTTCCGGATCGGCGGCCCGGCGGATGTCTTCTGCGAGCCGGATAGCGTTACGCAACTGATTGAATTGCTTCAATTTGCCGTGATTAATCGCATAAATTACTTTGTCTTGGGCAAGGGATCCAACATATTGATAAGCGACAAGGGAATGGAGGGCCTGGTGATCCACACCACCCGGCTGAACCGGATCGGCCACGATGAACACTGCGTCAGCGCGCAGTGCGGGGCATCCCTGAAAGACCTCTGTGACTACGCCCAAAAGCTGGGCCTGGCGGGTTTGGAATTCGCCTCGGGAATACCCGGTAGCGTTGGTGGCGCGGTTTACATGAACGCCGGCGCCTACGGCGGCGAGATCAAAGACGTTTTGCGCTACAGCAAATACCTGGAGCCCAGCGCACAGGGGCTGCGTTCCTTCGCCTCGGTGAAGCATCTCAAGGCCGCTGCGCATCTCTTCGGTTACCGCAGCAGCGTGTTCCAAACCAGCGGCTGGATCCATCTGAGCAGCCTGTTCTCACTCACTCCGGACGATCCGGAGGCCATCGCGGAGCGGATGCGGGAGTTGGAAAAGCAGCGCTGGTCCAAACAGCCGATGGACCTGCCCAGCGGAGGATCCGTGTTCAAACGTCCGCAGGGGCATTTCACCGGCAGGCTGGTTGACGACTGCGGACTCCGGGGCTTCCAGATCGGCGGCGCGGCTATATCCAACAAGCATTGCGGCTTCATAGTCAATCTGGGCAGCGCCACCGCCGCGGATGTCCTCGCCCTGATCGAGCACGTTCAGAAGAAAGTTCTTGAGCGCTTCGGTGTGCTGCTGGAGCCGGAGCTGCGCCTCATCGGCAGGCAATGAAAAAACCCGCTTCCCGCCTCTGGCTGCCGCTGCTTTTTATGCTGCTGCTTCTGGCGCTGTGGCAATACCTGAGTTCGCGCACCGTGATCGCTTTTTGGGTGCTGCCCTCGCCGCGGGCCGTGATCGGAGTTTTCCGCGATCAACCAGCTTTGCTCTGGTCGCACATCCGCCCCACCCTCATTGCCAGCGTCTCCGGACTTTTACTGGCCACGCTGCTGGGGATTTTGACAGCCATGGCGATGCACAGCTCGAAGCTGGTCAGGCAGATCTTTTATCCCTATCTGGTGGTTTCCCAGACCGTGCCCATCATCGCGGTCGCGCCGCTGATCGTGCTTTGGTTCGGCTACGGCATTTCGGCCAAGGTGTTCGTTGTGGTGCTGATGTGCTTCTTCCCCATCGCGTTGGGGCTCTTTGACGGGCTGAAACAGGTTTCGCAGGAACAGGTGCGCCTTATGCGTTCCATGGGCGCGGGCGGCTGGAAGATCTACCGCTACTTAAAGGTTCCGGCTTCGCTGCCGGCTTTTTTCACCGGCCTGAAGCTCGCCGCCACCTACAGCGTGATGGGCGCCGTGATCGGTGAATGGCTGGGCGGGCAGGCCGGACTGGGCATCTATCTCACCCGCAGCACCAAATCTTTCCGGACAGAACAGGTCTTCGCGGCCATCATCCTGATCATCCTGCTCAGCCTCCTCCTCTTCGGGATCGTGGCCCTGCTGGACCGGCTGCTCCTCGGCTGGCACTATAAAAAACTTGAAGAATACGAGGATACAACTGGCTGAAAACCCCCTGTCTCATCTGGCTTGAGCTGGCCCAAACCCTTCCTTAGCCCTTGATGATCAGCCTATGATCCGCCTCTCCCCGAGTTCTCGCCTGTTTGGAGGGAATCTGGCGGGAGGCTTTATAGAGGTGGAGCATCCAGGGTTAGGGGCGGATCAATCTGAGACCGCCCTGCGCCGCTCAGCCTCCATTTGGCTGGATCAGGCGCCGGATACTATTTCTCTGAAGAGAGTTTCCGGTGCATTGCCTTGGCGGCGATCCTGCCCGCTCCCATGGCGGATATAACTGTGGCCGAACCTGTTACAATATCTCCTCCGGCATAAACATTGGGGATGGAGGTTTCCATCGTTTCTTCATCGACCACGATGTAGCCCCACTTGTTGCGTTCCAGCTGGGGCGCGGTTCTGAAGATCAGCGGATTTGGCCCTGTGCCAATGGCAATGATGGAAAGGTCTGTATCTATCGTAAAATTTGAACCTTCGATCGGGATCGGATATCTGCGGCCTGATTCGTCCGGTTCGCCCAGTTCCATTTTCACGCATTCCATGCCCTTCACCCAATTGACGTCATTACCGATGAACCGTATGGGATTGGTCAACAGGCGGAAATTGATCCCCTCTTCCATGGCGTGCCGAACTTCCTCCTCACGGGCGGGCAGTTCCTTGCGGGAGCGCCGGTAAACAATGGTAACCGTATTCGCGCCGCAGCGGAGAGCGTTTCTGGCGCAGTCCATCGCCACATTGCCTCCCCCCAGAACCGTTACATTCTTGCCTTCGGGCATGGGAGTGTCATACTCCGGGAATCGGTAGGCTTTCATCAGGTTTATCCGGGTCAGATACTCGTTTGAAGAATACACGTTACAAAGATTCTCCCCGGGTATCCTCATGAATTTAGGCAGACCCGCACCCACTCCTATGTAGACAGCGTCATGCATCTCCAGCAGGTCATCCAGAGTATACAGGGCCCCGATCACACTGTTAAGCTCCATCCTTACGCCCAGTTTGCGCAGATACTCGATCTCAAAATGGACTATGGACTTGGGCAGGCGGAACTCAGGAATGCCATAGACCAAAACGCCGCCAGGCTCATGCAGGGCTTCATACATGGTAACCGCGTAACCCAATTGCGCCAGGTCTGCCGCAACCGTGATCCCGCCGGGGCCAGAGCCGATCACTGCGATCTTTTTGTTCAGCCGTTGCGGGGGCGGCGGAGCTTTTACCGTTTCCATCTTCATCGCCCAATCCGCCACAAAGCGCTCCAGATTCCCTATCGCCAAAGGCGCGTCCCGCATACCCAAAACACATTTGGATTCGCATTGGTCTTCCTGGGGACATACCCTTCCGCAGACCGCCGGCAGAACATTCTTTTCCTTGATCTTCCGGGCGGCCCCTTCATAATCTTCATCCCGGATCAGCTTGATGAAAGCGGGGATATCCACTTCAACCGGACAACCCTCAACGCATTTGGGATTGGTGCATTGCAGGCACCGCCCGGCTTCAAGCTGGGCCAGCTCGGTCGTCAGCCCGTAGGGTACTTCCAAAAAATTATGCACTCTGAGTTTTTGATCCTGCTCGGGCATCTCCTGGCGCGGGATCTTCAGCTTTATGTTGCGCTCATCGGCTTTGGTGAGGCCATGCCATTCACAGCCGTATTTCAGGCATACGAAAAACGGCAGCAACTTCGAGAAAGCCGAAATGGTGATCTTGCCGACTTTGCTTCCGCATTCGCCGCAGACGGTATCGGGATCGATCAGGCTTTGCCCGCAGGATGGGCAGAGCAGGTCGTCCAAAACGGCGTCCTGCTCCAGGGGTTTGGAAGTCTCCACCTCAAACACGTCCAGATAAGGGCTTAGTTTGATCTCCAGATCTTCTCCATTGATCCTGCCCTTGTAGATCAGAACGTCGTTGTCTTTGTCTTTTACATTGAAAGATTTGTTGCAGTGAGGGCAGTATGTGTTCAGATAAGTTTTGTATTTAAGATACTTCACATCATAATCGAGCATTTCCCCTCCCTGCCTTACCGGATGGAAAACAGCAATGCGTCTTTTTCTTTTTTCAGATACATGTTGTTTCTTTTTTCCAGCTCATCGAAATCAACGGCATGGCCGTCAAAATCCGGGCCGTCACAACAGCAGAAACTGGTTTTCCCGCCCACGGACACCCTGCATCCTCCGCACATACCTGTGCCATCAACCATGATCGGGTTCAGGCTTACCATTGTTTTTATATTGTATTTTCTGGTCAGATTGCAGACATTCTTCATCATGATGATCGGGCCAATGGCATAAACCAGCTTGATGTCAAACCTCTCATCGAGATACTCCTGCAGGGGTGCGGTCACAAAACCCTGGATGCCATAGGAGCCGTCATCTGTTGTGATAACCATTTCATCGCAAAGCAGCCTCATTTCGTCTTCCATGATGATGTAGTCCTTGCTGCGGGCTCCCAGAATGCCGATGATGCTATTGCCGGCTTCTTTTACGGCCTTGGTCACATGATGAAGAATGGCAATTCCGGTGCCGCCGCCAACCACCACCGCCGTTCCCACTTTATCGACCTCGACCGGCCTGCCCAATGGCCCGGCCACGTCTTTGATATAATCTCCGGCCTTGAAAGCCCTCAGCAGAGCTGTGGACTTTCCAACGATCTGGAAGATTATGGTGATAATGCCGGAATAGGGGTCGGAATCAGCTATGGTGAGAGGAATGCGTTCTCCGAATTCATTGGCCCGGATGATCACAAACTGGCCAGGTTTGGCTTTGGCGGCGATCTGCGGAGCGATCAGGTCCAAGCGGATGATCGAGCCCTGGGCCATCTCTTCGTGCCGGGTTACTTCGAACATCTACCACTCCTTACTGTCTTCCAGCATCACGTAAGCGAGGTCCTCGTCACTAATCCCGTGCCAGGTGCAACCCTTTCGGGTGCAGAACTTGAAATCCAATAGCTTCTTCATCGCGCTGATGTGGATCCTGGCTACCTGGGATCCGCATTCGGGGCAGGCCTCTTTCTCTGCCACCAGGCTGTGGTCGCAGAATATGCAGCTGATCTCCTTGACGGGATACTTCTCCGGCACCTGGATGGTGGTGGCGTGTTTGAACACGTTCAGATAGGGGCTTAAATATAGTATTCCCAGCTCTCCGTTGTCCTTTTTGATCTTGAAGATGATCATACCGTTGCTGATCAGGTTCATCCGGCAATACGGGCAATAGGAATTCAGGAAAGTACCGGATTCTATGATCTCTTTGTCCGTGATCCCATGTTTGGTTTTGCTGTGCTTCGCGGCCGCTGCTTCGTAAGGAGTGAATTTTTGGATGTCATACTCATTGTAAAAATGGTACATTGCCGTGGCCAGGTCTTCAAACTCGATCGAGTGTTTTTTGCAGCCCGCGCGGGAACAGATGGAGACCTTGCCCCCTTCTATAAGGTGAAAATCGACCAACGGCGCCTGGCACTCGGAGCAAGTTTCCACCGAAGTCAATTCTTGCGCGCAGTGAGGGCATTTGAAGGTGGCTATCTGATCCTTAAGTATCTCGAAACTTGATTCGTAATTGTAGCTGCCGTAGATCGATGAAAGCCAGATCTGCCCCTCCTTGTTTCCCAAGCTGATGTTGAGTTTGATCGAGGGCACATTGTCGACTAGTTTCGTTTTGTCCACAAGCAAATGGCTGCACTTGGGGCATTTCAGCGACAGATTGATGAAGTTAAGCATAATTCCTCCATGCTTAAAACAGAATAGAATTCTAGTCTGATCTTACACGAATGGCATTGGATTGATTTGTCAAGAGAAAAATTTCCAGTTATACTCCCACCGGTGATCATTACGAAGCCCGGAAGTGCATCCGAGCAGCCCAAAACTATCTCCACAGCCGATGTTTGGGTTACTGGCACCCTCTCAGTTTACTTTCTCCCAATCCGGTTTGCGAGGCAGCACTCACCACTTCCAGGGCAGGAAATGGTCCTTGATCTCCTCGTTGTAATAGCGGTCGGTCATGGTGGCGATGAAATCGCGCACGTATTCCGGCGGGTTGAACCGCTCCTTGTATGCCGGGGCTTTGAAATCCAGGAAGTGCTTGAAGATCTTGGAATCATGGTTGCCCTTGGCGATGTCGTCAAGATATTTGTCGAACATCAACCCCATGGTGCGGTAGATGATCTTGTTCGAGGTTTTCACCTTTTCATCGGTGTAGATATGCTTGTAATTGAATTTCTTCAGCTCCAGCAGGTGGTGTGAGGTTTCTTCGTCGAAGGCGATCCAATCCTGCTCATGGCTGTTTACGATCACGCTCTTGATCAGGGTTTCGATGATCTGGCTGTTGGTGTTGCCAAGTTTTTCCACAACCTCCTGGGGCAGGTCTTCGCGCCTCAGCAGATTGTAGCGGATGGCGTCCTCAATATCCTGGCCGATATAGGCGATGGTGTCCGTGATCCGCACCACACAAGCTTCCAGGGTACCGGGCATCCAACTGAATTGCTTCCCTGCCTTTTTGGCGTCGATGTATTCCTGAATGCGTTCTTCTGTCTTATTCGCTTCGGGCTTAAGCAGGGTGTTGTGCACTTCGCCGTCGTGGGAAATGATGCCGTCGCGCACCTGGAAGGTTAGGTTGAGGCCGCGCCCCTTGCGGGAGATGTGGTCCACGATGTGCAGGGATTCGATGTTGTGGTGGAAATGCCCGATGCCGTGGCGCACGCAGGATTCAGAGAGGGCCTTTTCGCCGTCGTGGCCGAAGGGCGGATGGCCCAGATCGTGCCCCAGGGCGATAGCTTCGATCAGTTCGCGGTTCAGGCCCAGATACTTGCCAATGGTGCGTGAGATCTGGGAAACGTAGGCGATGTGGAGATTGCGGTTGGTCATCTCCTCGTCGATGAGGTTGGTGAAGGAAAAGACCTGTGTCTTGCCGTGGTAGCGCCGGTAAGCTCCGCTGTAAAGGATGCGGTCACGGTCCACTGCAAACTTGGTGCGCATGTCATCCGGCTGCTCAGGTTTCATGCGCCAGGCGTTCTCGTCCCGGAAGGCCCGGGGCCCCAGGCTGCACTGGCTGCTGGCCTTGATCTCGGCAAATATCTTGTTAAGCTTTTCTTCCATCGTGTCTCCGTGCTTGTTTTATAGATAATCTAAGCGGTAAGAGAAAACAGGCAAAGGCCGATCGGCCACGCCGATACGATACAAAGGCCAAAGGCCGATCAAAAAACAGCCCTGGCTACCCGAAAGCCGTTGACGTTGCTCTTGTAGCTGGGGCTGACGCCGAAGCGATCGGCAACCCGACAACTGCCGTCGATGCTGCTCCAGGAACCGCCACGCAGCACACGATACGAGCCCGAGCCTACCCCTCGCGGGTCTGAGCCCGGGCTCTTATCATAGTAGCCGGAGTCATACCAGTCCCAGCACCATTCCCAGACGTTGCCGCTAATATCGTGCAGGCCCAGTTCGTTGGCTGTTTTTGTCCCGACCACATGAGTATTGTTGCTGGAATTGCCGCCATACCAAGCTACGGATCCGATGTCGTTGGAGCCTGAAAACTTATAACCTTTGTTGAGTTTGCTTCCCCGTGCAGCGAATTCCCACTCCGCCTCGGTGGGTAATCTATAGCCGTTAGCGCTCCAATCGCAGGTGATGTTGTTTCCACTGCCGTTGTAACAGGGAGTCAGGCCCTCTTTGACACTGCGCCGGTTGCAGTAATCCACCGCGTCAAACCAGCTCACCTTCTCCACTGGCAGCCTGTCGCCTATCCAGTTCGAGGGGTTGGAGCCCATCACCTCTCGCCATTCCGCCTGGGTGACTTCGTATTTGCCGATCCAGAAAGACGAAACAGTTATCTGATGCACCGGTTTTTCGTCGCTTCCCCCATCATTGGAGCCCATCTGGAAACTATCGCCCTCTACCCGGATCATGTTTTTCGGAATAGCAAACGCTGAGAGATTGAATTGCCAGCCCTCCGGTTCCTGGCCTGCCAGGATCGGCTCCCAAAAGACCTGCAAACCTTTTCCCGGGGCGCAGGGTGCCGCAATCCCCTGTCCAGTCAAATAACGCGGATTGTTCAGTTCCCTGCCCTCTCTATAGGGCGCGGCCTTGATGTAATAAAGCTCATCCGGATTTCCGCTGAGATCGAAGCTTATCTTATAGTATCGAAGCGTTGGATCCTGCTCCACCCGCACATTTGTCACTTTCTGGCCTGGGAGCAGCCCCCAGGCAAGCAGGGCCAGAAAAACGGCGATCACCCTGCCGGGAAAGTAGAAATGCCGCCCCTGCTTGTTAACGATCCGGTCCATCTAACTTTGCCGCCTCCCGCGGCGGATTGCCAAAGGCCAAAGCTCCAAAGGCCTGTCAAAACCCAGTCCTGGCTACACGAAAGCCGAAGTTGTACCTGAA
>Ga0172377_10003912_pt1 | contig 15357 bp, 10 predicted proteins | sample Pumphouse3metaG_FD_119749 | JGI IMG/M metagenome (GOLD analysis project Ga0172377, IMG submission 119749) | Leachate microbial communities from a municipal landfill in Southern Ontario, Canada - Pumphouse #3 metaG | ecosystem: Engineered > Solid waste > Landfill > Unclassified | place: Canada...
ATCACATACGCGCTGAGCGGCCGGCATCCGCGTTCAACCACCAGCTTCTGATGGATCAGCGCGACGCTGTTGGAGAAGGCGGCGCGGTCCACGCCGCCGCCGCTGTCGAACCAGGTGTTGAATTGCACCTGCAGCCGCAGCGGACGGACCCGCACGCGCTCGATATAGTCGAAAAAGGCGTCCTTCACAAACGCGGGATCGTCCGCCACGCCCATGACTGAGGGATACGCCGCATACGGCACGCCGGCTGCGAGCCGGCGTCCCCACAGATAGCCGGCGGTCAACACACCATTCCGCACACGGTTGTCGGCGGCCGGAAACTCCACGCCCCAGAAGGTCGCGCTGCGCGCGCCGTAGAGCGGCTGCCCCAGCCCGGGGCTCCAGCGTCCCGGCGCGTTCGCGGTGATCGCGCGCTCGGTGTAAGGCTGCACGGCGTCAGGCAGAGCCAGCACCTCGACATCCACCCGTTCGAGGACCAGCGGTTCACGGCTCGTCACCGTCATCCGCTTGCGCAGAACAGGTTGTCCGGGTGCCGCCGTGTAGACGAGCGTCACGGTGATGCCGCGCGCCGGCTGCTCCAGCGTGGCCGTCAGTTCACCCGCGCTGTGCGCGGTGGACGCCACGCGAAAATCCCGCGCGGTCAGCGTGTACGCCGTTTCGGGCCGGTGTGTACCCTGCGAAACGCGCAAGGCAAACTCGTCCGATTCGCCGCATGGCACCACCGCGCCGGTCCGTTTATTGACGATCTCCGTCGTGCGGAACACGCCATCGTCAGCCGCGAACGAGCGCCGCAGCAACGCGTTTTCAAGCGTCCATGCGTTCGGCCCGCCCCACAGCGGCAAACACCCGGCAACGGTCAACGCAAAACCCATACACCTGACATTCCACGTGATCACTTTTCCCCCACGTTCTGCGTGCGGCTCAGGGCGTAGAGCCGACGCTGGGTCGGCACATAGAGCGTGCTGTTGGCGGCGACGGGCGACCCGCTGACCGGCCCGTCCAGCATAATGGTCGCGAGCACCTTTTTTTCGCGAGCGGCGGCGAGGACCGTGAACTCGCCGCGGCGGGTGCCAATGTAGACCTTGCTGTCCGCGACCAGCGGCGAGGCCCACATTTCACCCTGAATCTCATGCGTCCAGCAGGCACGGCCGGTCGCCGCATCGACACAGTGGATGGTGCGTCCCATGTCGGCGGCGAACGCCAGGCCGTTCCAGACTGCGGGTGTCGAAAGCGTGTGGCGCAGCAGCGGATAGGACCAGAGGCGGGCGGTGGCGGTGACATCGCCGCTGCCTGCGGCCGGGTCGAGGCAAAGCAGCCACGCCTCGCGCTTGCCCCACCAGATGTCGCCGCCGCCGGCGACATAGAGCCGGCCATCGGCCAGGACCGGCATGGCGTGGATCGTGCTGGGGCTCTCCTTGCGGTTGGCGACAAACCGGTGGACCTGCCCCTTGGGAGCGGACGGATCGCAGTCGAACCACCACACTTTTTTCAAGGTCTGCACGCGGTCGGTCACCTGGGTCACCGGCTCGAAGGCATAGACCATGCCGTTCGGCGCGGCGTAAAGGATCAGCGTGCGGCCGTTGACCGTGATCAAGGCGGGTGACGACCAGGTGCAGTGGAAGATATCCGGGCCGATCCGCTCGTCGTCACGCGCCACGAGCCTGCCCGTTTCTTTGTCGATCACGATCAGGCAGGGCGCATCGGGCGAGGCGATGTGGCGATGGGTATCATCCACGCCGTTCGAGGTGTTGGCGTAGAGAAACCGTCCGTGCAACAGCAGCGAGCAGTGGGCGGCATCGTGCTGGCGCACGTTGAGCGCCGCGATCATGTCATACCGCCACAGGATATCGGCGTCATTCGCGGCGGGCGGGACCGGTGCCTTGCCGGCCGGCGCGCTGTAGCGGGCTTCGTCCAGAAATGGTCCGTCGTTGCCGTTCGCCATGCCGTCGGCATCGAGACACACCACCTCGCCGCGGCTGCTGACCGCGTACACGCGGTCGCCCTCGACCGTCGGCGGCGAGCAGACGCCGCTGCCGGTCCAATCCCAATAGATGCTGGTTGTGATTTTCGGCACGACCCACTGCCAGAGCAAAGCGCCGGTACGCTCGTCCAGACACATCAACACGCCGCGGTCTCCGACATGGCGCGGATCGCGCGGCCGCCCGTTGTTGGTGCCGATGTAGACGCGTCCGCCGGCCACGATCGGCGTGGCGTGGGTCTCGGTGCCGATTTCCGCGATCCAGCGCACGTGGCGTCCGGTCGCGGGGTCGAAAGACTCCGGCAACCCCGTCTCGGAGGAAACCATGTTGCGCGAAAAAAGCTCACCCCATTGCGGCTGGTCGGCTGCGCGCGTCAGCGCAACGTTCAAACCGGCTGTCAGCGCCGCGAGACGGGCTGTCAGGCGGAACACGCGGCCGCGCGCGCCGCACCTCCGCCTGACAAACGGACTCAGAAGATGTTCAACGCGCTTCATGCCTGCATGATAACATAGGCCGTTTCCCGAACGCGATGGCGATTTAAGTCCGGGCGGGCGTGTCGCGCAGACCCTCGCAGGCTTTGACCAGCGCGGGCGTGCGCCACAGGAAGGGGAAGCCTCGGCATTGCGCCGGCTTGACCGGTTGAATGCGGCAGGTATTGTCCGGCAGCAGAAAGATGCAGGCGCCGTCCTCCCGCTCAGTGAGCGAGAGATCGCGCCGGTTCCAGGTCAGGCGTGTATACGTCTCCGTGAAGGCATAGACGTCAAGGCCGAGAAACGCCGCGATGGCCTCTGTCTCGCCGGGCGCGAGCGCGACGTAGCCCGGCACCCGGCAGCAGGCGCCGCAGCATCGGCAACGGAAGGTCGCGGGGTCCGCCAGCATGGCGCACTCAGCCCCCGACGGCCGCGCGCACGATCGCCGCGACCGCCTCCTTACTGGCCGGCACCGCACGCACGCGCGTCGGCAGTTCGGCGAGGGCGTCGAGCAGCGGATGATGCGCCAGATCCAGGCCGGTGGCCTGCATGATCGCTTCGCCGAATTTGGCGGGATGGGCGGTGGCGAGGCAGATCATCGGGATGCCATCCTGCAGATGCCGCAAGCCGACCGCGACGCCGACCGCCGTGTGGGGGTCCAGCAGATAGCCGCACGCATCCCAATACGCCTTGATCGTCTTCAGCGTCATTTCGGTGTCGCCGCGGCCGGCGCAGAAACACGCGTGCGGCGCCACGTCAGGCGTCAACGTGCCGGTCGCCTTGAACGCCGCCATCCAGCGCGAGAGCCGCGCCGGATCTTTGTCCGCGAGATCATAGAGGTAGCGCTCGAAATTGCTCGCGACCTGGATGTCCATCGACGGGCTCAGCGTCGGTGCCACCGCAGCGGTACTGTAGACGCCCGTATTGAAATAGCGCGAAAGGATGTCGTTCTCGTTGGTGGCCAGCACCAGCCGCTCGATCGGCAGCCCCATGCTGCGGGCCACGTAACCGGCGAAGATGTCGCCAAAGTTTCCGGTCGGCACGCTGAAGCGCACCTGTTGCGCGCCGGTGGCCTCCTGAACACGGAACGCCGCGTAAAAATAGTAGACGATCTGCGCGAGAACGCGGGCCCAGTTGATGGAGTTGACCGCGCCCAGCCGGCAGGCATCGCGGAACGGCAGATCGTTGAAGAGATCCTTGACGATGTTCTGGCAATCGTCGAAGGTGCCTTCGACAGCCAGGTTGCAGACGTTATCGTCCAGCACCGTGGTCATCTGGCGTTCCTGCACCGGGCTGACCCGGCCCTTCGGGTGCATCACGAAGATGCGGATGCGCGCGCGGCCGCGCATGCCGTAGATCGCGGCGCTGCCGGTGTCGCCGCTGGTCGCCGCGACAATGTTCAGTTCGCCGCCCGTCTCGCCCAGCGCGTATTCGAAGAGGTTGCCGAGAAATTGCAGCGCGACATCCTTGAAGGCGAGGGTCGGCCCGTGAAACAGCTCCAGCAGGTGGACCGGCCCGACCTTCACCACAGGCGTGACTTCGGGATGGCGGAAGGTCTCGTAACTGCGCGTCACGATGCCGCGCAGGGCGTCGTCCGGGATGTCGTCCGCAAAGAGCCGGATGATCTCGAACGCGAGATCCTGGTAGCTCAGCGCGCGCCAAGCCGGCAGACGGTCGCGGACATCGGGGATGGACGCCGGCAGATACAACCCGCCGTCGCGAGCCAGGCCGGTGAGAATGGTTTGCTTAAACGTCAGCGGCTCGCCGCCGCCGCGGGTGCTCACATAGCGCATGTTATTCAAAAAACTCCGGGAGCAGGTTCTTAATCGTGTCGGCATCGATATCAAACAGGCGCGCCGCATCGGTCGCCAGCGCCTTGGCGCGCTCCTGCGCCGAGGGAATCTCCTTGTAGAAGAAGTTCAGGCAGAGCGCCGCGTTGGTCATGACGCGCGTCCGTTCGCGCAGGCGCAGATTTTTTGTGGCCTGCTCATTCGCAACCAGCTCATTGATCAATTCGCCGACGATATCGAGCCGCTTCTCAAACACCTCGGTCCAAAGGATCTTGCGGCCGCCGACCGAAAGCGTCTTTGCATCCGCGCCGTCGACCGACCATCCGCGCAGCGATTTGTAGCCCGTAACGGCTTTGACCAGATAGTCGTGAAAATCCTTGATCCGGTTGATGCGGTCGAGCGCCACGGCGGCGGTATCCTGGGCTTCAGGCGTTTCCAGTTCTTCTTTCAGCTCTTTGACGGCCCGGATGGCGTCGCGGAACTGCAACTGCTTGAGCTGCGGGCTGTTCGAGGCTTCCAGTTCCGTGACGCGCGCCCGCTCTGCAGCGACCTTCTGGCTGTAGGCCTCCTGCTCCTGCCGCTTCTTCTCTGCCTCGGCCTCTGCCTTCTTGCGCTTCTCGGCTTCGAGCGTCTCCTGGCGCTTGATCTCGATCAGCGAGGCCACATCGGTCTTGACGCTTTCCAGCGTGCGCTTGAGCTGCGACACCTTGCGAGGCACCTCGGCGATGGAGCGTTCAAACCCAAGGCCATTCACGCGCTCGACCAAGGCGTTGTTAAGCTTTACCAGCGCTTCGGCGTCTTGGGCGGTCACGTTGGTGAATCGCTCGGCGCCGTGCGCCTGCTGCTCGATCTCGTAGAGCACCCGGTCGGCGAGGGCGGCGGCGCCCTTGACGGCATACGCCTCCTCATACATGCCGCGCACGATGGCGACCACGGGATGAACATCACCGCCCGCCTCAGACGCTGCGGCCTGCGCTGTTTGGCCGACCTGTTTCATCGCATCGGTCATCGCCGCGGCCATGCCGCCGGCACCCTCCGCCATCGACTTGAGCATGGCGAGGCTGTTGGTCAGCGAGGCCGCCTTGTCGGCGGGCAACGACTTGGCGATCGCCTCCAATTTAGCCATGGCCTCTCCCGGCGGCAGCTTGTCGAGGCCGCCGAGCGTCTTGGCCACATCAGGCGGCAGTTGTTGGGTGATCGCCGCTAACGTCTTAGGATCCAGCGCGATCTTCCCGGCTTCCGTTCCGGCCGCTCCGGGCGCCGGCTGACCTTCCTTGGCCGCGCTCATTGCGGCAAAGTCAGGCTCAGGCGGCACCATCACCGCGCGGATCTCTTCGCCCAAAGCCTTGACCACCTCGTCGGCGGCCGCCTGGGGGAACTGCATCGCCTCCGGAACATAGCCGCGCACCTTTTCGACCACGACTTTCGCATTGGCGACAGCCTTGGCGATCGAAATCCGCGCCTTCTCCTGGCTCTTCACAATCTGCGCGGCTTCGGCCTCGACCTTCCTGCCTTTCGAATACTTCATGAAACCGAACACGCCGCCGCCCGCCAGAACGACCAGCAGCACGATGCCGCCGACGATCATGCCCATCATGCGGCAGCCGCGTTTTCCGGCCTCCTCCTCCGACTCCGCAACTTCCGGGATCTCCTCAACCGGCGTCATGCCCGGCGGCACGTCGCCCACAGTGCCGGTCACGGCCCCCGTGGCGCCGAGCATGCCGGTCGTAGCCATCTTGCCGGTCACGCCGCGCTTGCCTTTGATCATGAACTTCTTGCTGCTCTTGTCCAGCTTGACGGGGCCGGCTTTGGCCAGGTAGCGCTTCATGTCGCCCAACAGCGACCCGTATGTGGGAAAGCGCGTCTGGGGCTCGACCGACAGCATGCGAGCGACCATCTCCTCGACCTCTTTCGGGACCCCCTGCCGGATCTCGCCCATCGGCTTGGGCGGTCCGTCAAAACGCGCCTTGACCACGGCCGTGGCGTCTTCGCCCTCGAAGGGCGGCACCCCGGCAATGGCGTGGTAAAGCGTGCCGCCCAAGCTGTAGATGTCTGACCGGTAGTCGCTTTTCTGGCGCCGCACCTTTTCGGGCGCGATATAATAGGGCGTGCCCCAGACGTCGTTGCCAGGGCCGCTCTGCATCGCCGAAAGGCCAAAGTCCACCAGCTTGGCGTTCTTGTCGCCGTCAAACAGGATGTTTTCAGGCTTCACGTCGCCGTGCACCATGCCGGCGTCGGCGGCCACGCTCAGGCCTTCGGCGATCTGTGCGCCAACATGGATGACGGTGGTCGGATCCAGCGGCCCCTGCTCGTTCATCATTTTGTCCAAGCTGCCGCCGGACACGAGTTCCATCGCGATGTAGGGCTGGCCTTTTTCCTGGCCGAACGAATAGATCTGCGCAATGTGTCGGTGGTTCAGCCGCGCGGCCGCCTGGGCTTCGCGCTGGAACGTCTCAACGAACTGCGGATCGTCGCCGAGGCTCTTGAGCATGACTTTGATTGCGACCTCGCGATTCAAGCCCTCGTCGCGCGCACGGTACACACCGCCCATGCCGCCGGCGCCCAGCAATTGCAGGAGCATGAAGGTGCCGAACCGGGCCGGGACCTGGAACTCAAACTGGCACGTCGGGCACTGCACCACACTGAACGGCGGCAGCCCTTTCACATCCAGCATCGCCCCGCATTTGGGACACGCGGCCGAATCCACGGGATCTGTCAGAATACTCGAATCGCTGGGTACTTCCATACGCCAACCTCACTCCGTCCTGTTGCACATTAAAAAAAAAGTACCTTGTATGATGCCGGAAACGCGGTCTTTTGTCGATGCTCAAAATAGGCCGATCGGAAGAGGGCAGGCCTTGGGAGCCGACCTTGCAAGCCAGTTTGTTTAGACTTGCATTCTGGGGGGGAACCTCGAATAATAGCGCCCAATTTTCAAACAGTAAGAGGCGATCACCATGAGCGAAGAGAAGAGCGTCGCGACCGAGACAACGAAGACCGGTATGGCCCCGATTCCAGAGAACCTTCCTGAAGAGTTGCTGCCGCTGTACGATTGGTGGAAAGCGAGCGGCAAGCAGTTCCTGATCACGGTTGTTGCAGGTGCGGTGATCCTTGGCGGGGCGTTCACGTTTAAGCACGTCCGGGCGGCCAAGATCGCGTCAGCCAACCAAGAGCTGTTGAAGGCGTCGTCGCTGGACGAATTGGAGACGGTGGTCGCGAAGTACGGCTCGACCAAGGCGGGCAACGCGGCGCGTCTGCGGCTCGCCAAAGCCTATTACGACGCCTCGAAATACGAGGAGGCACTCCAAGCCTACGACACCTGCCTGCGCAAAGGCGCTCCGGTCGGTTTCAAAGAAATTGCTGAAATCGGGCGCGCGCACGCGCTGGAAGGGCTGAACCGGCTGGACGAAGCGATGGCCGCCTATCAGCGCTTCGACAAAACCCTGTCTGACCACTTTCTGCACCCGCAGTCGGTCATGGGCATCGCGCGCATCCTGACCCTGCAGGGCAACAAAGATGCCGCCAAGAAACTGCTGGAAGAGCTGAAGGCGCAGAAAACGGATGTGCCGGCTTGGGAGATGGCGATCGCCAGCCTCGAGGGCGTGATCACCCGTTATCAGCCGCGTGCCGAACGCTCGCTGTTCGATACGGCCAACGACGCCGCGCGTGCTGCGCCCCCCGCGTCACCGGCACCGGCACCGGTCGCCGCACCGGCACCGGTCGCCGCACCGGCACCGGCACCTGCCGCCGCTCAGTAATGTTGGCGCGAAGGAATCTTCAACGCCGTTCCCGCTGCGCTTCAAATGACGTAATTGTTGACGTCAGAGGCACCTTCGCAGCGTTTGAGCACATCCGACAGCTTGACCTTTTTGAGAGCCTTTTCGACCACCCGGTTCACGTCCATCCACACTGACCGCGCCACGCAGGCATCCCGCATCTCGCAGGTCTCATTTTTGTGCAGGCAGTCGACCAGCGACACCTCGCCCTCGAGAATCGTCACGATTTCAAAAAGGTCGATCTCGTCGGGACGTCGCGCCAAGACGTAGCCCCCCTTGGCTCCGCGCGTCACACTCAGAAAGCCGGCCGTCTTCAACGGGTTGATCACCTGCCAAAGATATTTGACGGAGATGCGCTGACGCTTGGCGATGTCGTTTAAGGTCACCGCACCTTGGCTCTGATGCAACGCGATGTCCATCAGTGTCCGCAACCCATACCGCCCTTTGGTCGAGATTCTCACAGGCTCCACCCTTTCCAATAAATGAATATGTGGCGATAGTCTACAGGATACATTGACTTAATCAAGCGGATTCGGGAGAGGATTCGGAGAGGGGCGGACCTTGCGGATTCGGTATTCGGTCAGGGCCGAGGCCTGACCCCCACTCTCTTCATCTGCCCCACAACCGCAGTTCCGACGCAATCAGTCAAATTTATGAAGCGTCAGCCCTGGGCGTTCGGGTTTCTGTCCCGTGTTTCAAAGAGGAAGGAAAACGGTTAACATTTTGGTCAAATGACATTTTTGTCAGACATTATTGTTGAAAATCGCCGTTATATGCCGTATTTGGCGTGTCATATCGCCGTATTTTAACTGAATGCTGGCTCTTTCAGGTCTGGCACACCCCTTGCTTTATCATGGGCAAGACTTGTTATGCGGGAGACAGGACCGTCGAGACGCGCAAGTCGGGAGAGGCACAATGAACTACATCAACACCGTCCTTGAGAGCGTTCGCAAGCGCAACGCCAACGAACCCGAGTTCCTGCAGGCCGTGCAGGAGGTTCTGGAGTCCCTGGAACCCGTGGTGGCCGCCCGGCCGATCCTCGAAAAAGAGCGTATCCTTGACCGTGTGGTCGAGCCTGAGCGCATGATCGTTTTCCGCGTGCCCTGGGAAGACGACAAGGGTGTGATCCATGTGAACCGCGGTTTCCGAGTGGAATTCAACAGTGCGATCGGCCCCTACAAAGGCGGTCTGCGGTTTCACCCCTCCGTGAATCAGAGCATCCTGAAGTTTCTCGGTTTCGAGCAGATTTTCAAGAACGCCCTCACCACGCTGCCGATGGGCGGCGGCAAGGGCGGCTCGGATTTCGACCCCAAGGGCAAGTCCGACCGCGAGGTGATGCGCTTCTGCCAGTCGTTCATGACCGAGCTGTTCCGCCACATTGGCCCCGACACTGACGTGCCGGCCGGCGACATCGGCGTGGGCGGGCGTGAGATCGGCTACATGTTCGGCCAGTACAAGCGCCTGCGCAACGAGTTCACGGGCGTGCTGACCGGCAAGGGCGCGACATGGGGCGGTTCGTTGATCCGTCCGGAAGCGACGGGCTACGGCTGCGTCTACTTCGCCCAGGAGATGCTCAAGCGCCGCGGCGAGGAGTTCGCCGGCAAGACTTGCGCGGTTTCCGGCTCGGGCAATGTCGCCCAATTCACGGTCGAGAAGCTCAACCAGCTCGGCGCGAAGTGCGTGACCCTCTCGGATTCCGCCGGCACGATCTATGACAAGGACGGCATCACGGCGGAGAAGCTCGCCTTCGTGATGGAGCTGAAGAACGTGAAGCGCGGACGCATCAAAGAGTATGCCGACGCGTTCGGCTGCGAGTACCTCGAGGGCCAGAAGCCTTGGAACGTGCCGTGTGACTGCGCCTTCCCCTCTGCGACCCAGAACGAGATCAACGCAACGGACGCAGCCGCGCTGCTCAAGAACGGCTGCACGCTCGTCGCCGAAGGTGCCAACATGCCGAGCACGCCGGAGGCCGTCGAGGCCTTTCTGGCCGCGAAGATCATGTACGCGCCGGGCAAGGCTTCGAATGCCGGCGGCGTCGCGACCTCGGGCTTGGAGATGAGCCAGAACTCGATGCGCTACGCCTGGACCCGCAAGGAGGTGGAGAACCGCCTGCACCTGATCATGGTGGAGATCCACAAGCAGTGCTGGGACCGCGCCGCTGAGTTCGGTCACGAAGGCAACTACGTCATGGGCGCGAATATCGCCGGCTTCATGAAGGTTGCCACCGCCATGCTGGATCAGGGTCTGGTGTGAGCGCCTCTCCCGCCATTCCCCCCAGAAGCGTCCCGGCCCCGGCCGGGGCGCTTTTTTTGGGCCGATCACTCTTTGATCAGCACGCGAGTGAAGGAGCAGGGGGCGGCCTCGCACACCAACGTCTGGCTGACGGCGGCCCCGACTTTCTGGCTGCGGGAGACCGGCACCCTGCGTGAGACACCGCGGCGCGCCGTGAGGTCGGCCGCCATCTGGTCGGAGACCCACAGCATGAAGGGGCGCCGCAACGCTGCGAGGTCGACGCGAACCGTGTGCGACTCAGTTCCGGCGTTGTAGAGGAACAGGACGAGACCGCCCGCCTCATCCGACCGGGCCGCCTGCACGCGCAGCGGAGCGTCCGACGCGGCCGGTGCGCCCTCAACCGGCAATGGGTCGCCCGCCGGATAGCGGTTGATCAGCGCCAGCAACGCGCCGACATCGGTCAACATGTTCCGTGCGCGGGGCACGCGGTATAGCACCTGTTCGGGCTGAAGCAGAGTGGCCACCCGGCCGCCGCGCCCTCGCGCCACCCGGTCGAGCGCCGCGTAAGCCAGGCCCAGCGCACCGTACCACTCGGCATAATAGGCCCGTTCGTCGAGCGGGGCCGTTTCCAGCCTCCGGAGAATCTCAGTCACATACCGATCGCTGCGCGGCAGCAGCGTGGCCTCGCCGCAGGTCGTCACGTGGATCGCGGGATCTTCGGCGCGCATGGCCGCCGCGTAAGCCGCCGCGGACGCAGCCGACGGCGGCGCGTCGTTGCGCGTGGCCAGTTCCCACCGCGTCACACGCAACGGTTCGGCCTGTCCGTGGCGCTGCCTCAGCAGGGCCAACGGATGACCGCCCGTCGCGTTGCAATAAGCCACCCACTCCGCCGCCATCCGGATGCCCGCCGCCTCGTCCGGCACGCGCTCATCCGCTAGGCCCGGCTCAAACACCGTGACGCGGAGCATCGGTTCAGCGCCGGCCAGACGGCAGAACGCGACATATTCAGCCGTGCCGAATGTGTGCCCCTCCTCGGGCCGGGCGGACGGCACGGCGGGCCGACGCACGTCCTGCGGGCCGACGCCGTCGTACCACACATAGGGCCCCAGCCCCTTGACCGCTGGCCATCCGATGACACCCGGCTGCATCGTGCGCAGCGCCTCCAGCACCTCAGGGTCCCATCCCGCCTCTGCGTCATCCGGCGTCAGCGACAACGAGCCGAGCTCGACACAGCTCTCCGGCTTCACGGCCAGCCGGCAGCGATAGGCGGTATCCCGTTGCGGAATGACAGGCAGATCGTACGCGCCCCACAGACCGTTCTTCAGCGCGATCCGTCGCGTCACGCCGTCTTCGGCTTCGCCGCCCACCGGCGCGAACGTCACCCAGACACTCCCGCTGCCGGCGACACGGCGTCCCCGCAGGCGCAAGGTGTAACGGACCCCACGCCTCAACGGCCGCGTGACCTGCGTGATGCCCCGGCGCTCTGCGTCGCCAACCGCGCCGCCATGCACGACGCGCACCGGTCGATCAACCGGTTCGGCCGCGGCGGCCGCTTTCAGGGACACCCCAGGCTCGGCGCTCCAGTCAGGCCCCGCCAGGCATTCCGCGCGCAGCGGATGGAAGCGCCCGTCCAAAAAGCCGGCCTGCATGCCCAGGCGCAGCGGTGCGGAATTCGTCGCGGCCGGTTCGGGCAGCACCCGGACCGACCATTCGCCCGCGCCGCACACCATTGCCGCGCCCACCCAACTGAACAGCATCGTTTTCCAGCACTCCACCATAGCACCGATCCCAACCACCGCATCCGGTGTCAATCACGACTCGACAGTCGACGTTCTGCGTTCTACGGCTGGGGCGCTGTCTGCCGCGTGTCCAGTCGCACGGACAGCAGCGCGTTCGAAAAAACGATGGCATCCTCCAGAAAGAAGATCCGCCACTCCGAACCATCCAGCGTGCGGAACTCCAGATCCAGCCCGAGCGGGTCACTGCGGCGAATGGCCGGGCGCCCTAGGATACGTCGTTGCGGCGCCTCCGCCAAAGCCACCACCTCGCGCCGCCGGTCCACAGCAAACCAGTGATATCGCTCAGCCAGTCGCTCCGGCAGCGCCACGTAGTATCGGGTCGGCATGGCGAGCGGCCGGAAGAGCACCGCACGCTCCGCAGGCTGCCCGCGGAACGTATAAGACACATACGGAAACCCGGCCTTCACCAGCGGCGGCTGGTACCAAATCGCCGCCGCGACACCGATCACCGCCAGCGCGAGCGCGGCCTTGACCAGGTCAGGCAGCCAGCGCCGCCAACGCGGCACCGCATCCACCGCCCGCGTCCGCGCACCGTCCATCCGGGGGACGCCATCCCGTTCCGCGATCCATCCCGCTTCGGACGGAACAGAAAACGTGCCGGCCACCGACTCAGCAACCGGCGTCACGACGTTCTCATCCGCCGGCGCAAGCCCCGCCTCATCCGCTCGCGGCGCATCAGACGGCGGCACGACGGGCTGTGTTGTCGCCTTTCCCTGTTTTTTCTTTTGCTTGGCCATTCGCGTTTAGTTATACCCTTGCGCGGAGGATGTGCATAGTGAATTTTTGATCTTTTGCGCCAGCATTTCCGGCGTGACCTTCGGACAAATGACCGTCAGCCGACGCGTCGTGACCGGCAGCGTCAGGTGGCCGTCCGGGCTTTTATCCATAACCACGCGCTGGTCGTCAAAATCCGCGACCCGCGCCTCAGTCGGCAGCAGGGCCAACGTCACGGATGCACGGCCGACGGCATGCCAGAAGGTCGCAACCGCGCCGCCCTCATAGGCGCCGACCATCGCGCGCACGTCCGGACGCTGCCCCTGTCCGCACGCCACCGGCCGGACCGCCACAAAAACCGGCGGCGCCTCGCGGCGCTGCAGCAGGATGAATTCCCGCCCCGGTTCGCGCATCGGCGCCCGTACGGTCTCGGGGACCGCTCCCGCAAGGCGCAAAGTCTCGTACGCCTTGAACAGCCGCAGGATTTCCGGGGTCAGGGGATGCCGATCCAGATCGCGGAAGCCGGTCTGCAGCGAGACCGGACAGTCAAAGGCGAGCGATCGGCACAGCAGATACTCGAGGTCGTCGAGTTGGAGCCCTTCCACGTCGCGTCCGTGCCGCTGCTGGCGCGGCCACACGCCGAACCAGCCCAATTCGCCGGGCATCAGGTCGCCGCGCACACTCAGCATGTAGGCGACGCTGGTGTCGATGTGCTGTTTCACGGTGGGCCACGTCGCGGGCGGACGCCCCGCCTGAATCGCGCCGGACAAGGTGTTGAGATAGGTATCCACCGTCGAACTTCGCGCGAACGAGTGCCACAGCCGGTGGGTCATGAGCGTTCCCATGTGGACCACCGGCCGATTCAAGCGGCGCATGGCGCCGGTTTGAAACTTGCTGACGTAATAGTCGAACCGCCGCGTGTCGACATCCTCGCCGCCGTCGAAATAAACCATACCGAAGCCGCATGTGTTGAAGATTTCCGCCAGCCGTGCGTGCATCTCATCCGGCAGCGTGGTCTCCTGATCAACGATGTATCCGTTGATGCAGCCGTCCACACCGTAGTGCCAAAGCGGCGCTCCCGCCGGATGCGCAGCCGCCGACGTGCCCCACGCGCCGCGTTCACAGCCCAAAAAGGTGTCCCACGCCCCCTCCGGCCCGATCTCGCGGTAGCGGATGATCTCGCCGCCGATCACCACTTCGCGATGTTTGTCGACACCGCCTTCCCAATAGGTCTTCGCGCTCAGCGGGCAACCCGGCCACGCCGCCAGCGAGCCCCGCGCCTTGATCGCGGTTTGCGACGCATCGATCGCCACAGCCAGTTCGCCCTCGAATTTCCGCCAAAATCGCGTGTCCGGCCGTGGCGTCACATACGCGTCCCGTTTGCTGACCTTGGATCCGAACGCATGCATCCCGGCCGTGATGCCGGCCGCTTTCAGCCGCGCCACGAAAAACGTGAGATCCTCAATCCCGCGCGGAAACATCCTGGTGTTGATCGTGTAATGACCGGGCGATGCGCACCACGCGCCGGAATTCAGCATCACCTGACGGATCCCCGACGCCTTGCAGAGGGCGACGACCCGGTCAACGTCTTCGAGCCCCGCACTCAGAAAGAAATACGAGCCGCGCACCAGCGGTGAATCCTTGACCGGCGTGCCATCCGGCAACTCGTTTGTCAGCAGGTCGTACGCATGCGACACCTCGCGCGCCACCTGCTTAAATGCCGCGGCACGGCAGGCGATGATCGCCGCGGCAGCCCCCTCGATGCGCGGTCCGGGCGTGTCCTGAGCCAGCGCCGTCAAACGCACGTCCGGGATCACGCCGCCCTCGCCGCGTCTGACGGCGGCCACCGTCGCTTCAAGGGAAACCAGGGCTTGGCCTTTGACCTGTGTTTCCGTGGCGGGCGAGACCGCCATGACACACAGCGCGTGGTCGTCATCCCAGCCGATATTCAGACGCTTGCCGACCGTCTGCGTGAAAGCGGGCGACAGCGACACAAAACGCACAGCCTTGGGCCGCGTGCCGCCGACGCGCACCACGCGCACCGTCAGCCAAGCCTCCCGGGCCTCCACCGCCAGCGTGACGGACGTGTCGGAATCCTTGAACCCCACTTCCAGTTCATCGCCCTGACGCCGTAACGCGTTAGCCGGGTGCCACACGCCGCCCCTATCCTGCACCTCGGCCAATGCATGGCGTCGACGCGTCTGAAGGCATTCGGTCCGGTCCGCATGCAGCACCAGCGAAAGCGGTTCGGCCCGCTCGCTCACGCGCAACGTCATCCCCGCCGTGGAGAGCGTCACGTCGGCTGACAGCAGCGCCGCCGGCAAAGCCATCGCCCCCCAACACACCGCGATCACCCACCCTCTCTGCCTGCCCACACCTGCCATCCGACACCCCCTTCTGCCCCGTCCATACCGAAACCGTTTCACACTGCTCGCTTTGAGCATAGCAAAGCCGCCGCACGGTCTCAAGCCCGTGTCGGGCGCATGGCAGTTCTGTTGGGGTCCGTGATTCGTAATCGTAATCTTGCTCGTAATCATAATCTTGAATGTGGCACGCACGAGCTATTACACTGTCATCATGAACGGGCTATTCGACCA
>Ga0172377_10003917_pt1 | contig 15349 bp, 7 predicted proteins | sample Pumphouse3metaG_FD_119749 | JGI IMG/M metagenome (GOLD analysis project Ga0172377, IMG submission 119749) | Leachate microbial communities from a municipal landfill in Southern Ontario, Canada - Pumphouse #3 metaG | ecosystem: Engineered > Solid waste > Landfill > Unclassified | place: Canada...
TGGCCTTTGTGATGCCTGTCGCGAAGAAAGCAAAAAAATTCAAGATGTGGAAGTGCCCTGTCGAATTCACGGCTGTAAAAATACGTGGACTTGGTATGGTCGCAGTCAGTTGGAGAACAAAAGTAGCAATCCTCCGCGCCGATTGTGTGAGGCGTGCTATAAAAAGCTGCTGGAGCTAAAGGATATCGAACTTACCTGCCGAGTCCGTGGCTGTGAAAATAAGTATATTTGGACTGCCTATCAGCAGTTGGAGCATCTTGCGGCTGGGAAAAAACTTGAGAATCCCCCGCGGCGGATGTGTGAAGCCTGTTTTAATAAATTTCATGCTTTGAAAGATATTGAACTGGATTGCAAAATTAACGGTTGTAAAAATAAGTGGGTTTATACCGCTTATGAGCAATTGGAACGATGGGCTTCCGGCGATGAGCACACCGAAGAGAATTTGCCGTCTCGGATGTGTAAAGAGTGCTTTAACTTTTATAATAGTGCAAAAGATTTGGAGCAGTCTTGTCGTAATCGTGGCTGCGAGCATACTTGGACGTGGACGCGCAGCATGCAATTGGGTGCGTGGGTGCACAACTATAAAAAACCGCCGTTGCGGATGTGTTCTTCTTGTGCAGAAGAATTAAAAAAAATGAGCGATATTGAAGAGCCGTGTATGGAGCAGGGGTGTGCGGGTACCTGGACGTACAAGGCTGAAGATCAGTTAAAAGATAAATTGGCTGGTCATCACATACCGCAAAAGAGATGCAAGGCCTGTCTTGAATTTTTAGGCAGTCATGAGTCCGAAAATCTTAATTGCAAGGGTTGCGGTCAGGTCATTGCGTGGTCTGTGCATGAACAACTTCTGCATAGCTTGGGTGTTTTTGACAAGCCGGAGTTTTGTTCGTCATGCGTTCAGAAGCAGATGCAGAAAATTCGCCCGGTGGAAGTGGATCCAGTGACGACGCATGCTGGGTTTCAAGTAAAGATTCCGTCAATGGGCCCCTGGAATGAAAATGCTGTAATACGGGATTGGCCGCCGCGGATGACGCATGATACGCTGGATATTGCAGAACATGCAGCCTTGCGCATTGTTTGCATTGGCGATGATATGACTTTTTCAACAGAGGATGAAGAGGATTCCTGGCCGGTTGTTTTGCAGGCGGCATTGTGTGCGAAGAGGAATGAAAAGCCCGGACGGATCGCGGTTGTGAATGCGGGGATTCCTGCCAGTACTACGCGGGATGGCCTTCAGCGTTTTGAGCGTGATGTGGATCCTTTTGAGCCGCATTTGCTTATTTTTTCGTTCGCTTTTGGGGATACGGCGCTTGATTATAAAAAGGACACCGCTTCTGTCATGGAAGAGCGGCTGAAACTGCTTGCCGTGCGTTTCGAAGAATTTGTTGGTTTAGCGCGTAGTAAAAAATATAAGAGCAAGCTTTTATGCTGGGTGCCGAATCCGATTTATCCCACGCCGGATGTTTGTGTGGACTGGGATGATTCTGTTTGCCAAGCGCGAATTAAGTTGTATGAAGCGCATATACGGCAGGTACGTCAGATGTGCCTGAAGCAGAATGTGCCATTGATGGATGGTCGTGCTTTGTATGAAGTTGGCGGAGCGAAGAGTGCGTTGAAATGGATGTCTAATTGGTATTTGCCAAATAGTATAGGAGCAAAGAATATTGCTTTGTGGATTTTATCTAGTATTCAATCAAATGAACTATTATCATTAGTGGAGGGTTAATTCGTATGTTTTCTAAAAATACATTTGCGTTTATTGCTTGTGTCTGTTTTGTAGGATTATTGGTAAGTTGTACAAAGACTCCGCCGATTGATTTAAGTGGTGTTCGTACAAATCCGAATGGGGCGCAGTCTTCGGCAAATTCTAATTGGGGAAATAATGATCCTGAGGGATTTACGAGTGAGGAGCCGTTTCCGCCAGTAGCTGGTGATGCTTTGGGTAATGGCTGGGTAAGCACCGACGCGCCTGCAGATGAAAATGGCATGCAGGATGCTGCTAATTTCTTGAAAAATGGTTCTCGCTGGAATGAGGTTGTCTATTTTGATTATGACAGTTCTGAAGTGATCGCGTCAGAGCGTCCGAAATTAGATGCGCTGGCGGATTTTCTAAAAGGAAATGGCACTTTCGGGCTGGTTATCGAAGGGCATTGTGATTCGCGTGGCAGTGATGAGTACAATCGTGCTTTATCGGAGCGCCGTGCATTATCAGTGTTGCAGTATTTGTCTTCGCTTGGAATTACACCATCATTGATGCAGACGATTAGCTATGGTGAAGATAAGCCAGTTGTGATGAATGCTACAACAGAAGCGGAATATCAGAAAAACCGCCGCGCAGAATTTTTATATGGTGTGCGGAAATGAGTGATGCCACAGAAGTCTGTGCTGCTGTTATAAATCGTGGTGGCAGAGTTCTGTTGGCAACGCGTCGTAAGGGTGTACATTTAGAGGGCTGTTGGGAGTTTCCAGGCGGGAAAGTTGAGGAAAAGGAGTCTTTGTCGGAATGTATACGGCGTGAACTGCGGGAGGAGCTTGGGCTGAATATTCAGGAAGTGTCCTTTCTTTTTCGCAGAATTTATGCTTATCCAGGGAAAAAGATCGCGTTGAATTTTATGTTTTGTATCCTTGACAAGGAGCAGGTTGCGGTTGGAAAAGAGGCTCAGAGGGTTGGCTGGTTTACCTGGAGCGAAGCAGAACTTTTGAACTTGGCTTCGGCAGATCGAGCGTATTTTAATGAGGTTCATGAGAAAACCCCAATGGAATAATAAAGAAATAAAATAATTGAATTGTCTTTATTCCTTGATTTGAAAGAAGAAAAAAACAGACAAGCATGCAGTATCGAAGAGAAAATCTTCGAATAGTGCGAGCTTGTCTGTTTTTTTAACGAATAAATTTATGGAACTGAAAACTTTGAAAAAGAGTTTTTACAGCTCTATAAGGTTAGAGGTGTGTTTTATGCCAGAAAATAAACCGGCAAATAGAATTCAAAAGGATGCTGAAATTTTAGGATCAGAGCAGCTTGTCCGTTGTTTGGAGCAGGAAAAAACGGAGTATATTTTTGCTTATCCGGGTGGAACTTCGATGGCTGTGCATCAGGCTTTGCTGAATTCGTCGATCAAGGTTGTTTTGCCGCGTCATGAGCAGGGTGGTGGATTTGCGGCAAATGGCTATGCGCGCAAATCGGGTCGGGCTGGTGTTTGTCTTGTAACAAGCGGTCCGGGCGCTACCAATTTGGTTACCGCAATCGCGGATGCGTATATGGATTCTATTCCGATGGTTTTTTTGACCTGCCAGGTTGATCAGCATTTAATTGGGAAAAATGCTTTTCAGGAGACGGATGTTATTGGCATGACGCGGCCATTTGTAAAGCATAGTTATCTGGTTTTTAAGGCAGATGAAATAGCGCAAGTAATCAAGGATGCCTTTTTTCTGGCGACGAATAACCGACCTGGTCCGATTGTGGTTGATATCCCGTGCGATGTGTTATCGGAAAAATGTGAACCCCGAATTGCTCGCTTCCCGAGTTTGAAAGACTATGATTTTATCCCTGTTGTTTCGGATATCGAAATTCAGGCCGTTTTGAATCTTTTGAAATGCAGTAAGCGTCCTTGTATTTATGCCGGCGGCGGTGTTATCCATTCGGGTACATCCGAATTGTTAAAGAAATTTGCGGATGTGTATCATATTCCAGTGACAACAACGCTCATGGGAATTGGCGCTTTTCCGGAAAATCATCCTTTGAGCTTAAAAATGGTGGGAATGCACGGCAGCTATGCGGCAAACAGGGCCATTCATGAATGCGATCTCCTCTTAGGAATATGCGTCCGTTTTAGCGATCGGGTGACCGGCGATATTGAACATTTCGCCCCAAAAGCCAAAATTGTGCATGTGGATATCGATTTGTCTGAAATTAACAAAAACAAGCATGCCGATTTAGCGGTTGTCTGTTCGGTTAAGACTTTTTTCGAAAAATTGCTGGACCGGTCGCAGAAATTGGATACGGATCCGTGGCTGAAACAGGTGGCGCAATGGAAAAAAGAGTATCCATTCTTGGTTCCTGAAAGTGATAATAATGTCATTCAGCCACAAAAAGTGGTGCAGGTTGTTTATGAGTTGACGCGAGGAAAAGCCACCATTGTAACTGGAGTGGGGCAGCATCAGATGTGGGCTGCACAGCTTTATAACTTCTATCATCCCCGTCAGTTACTGACTTCCGGCGGACTGGGAGCGATGGGCTTTGGTTTGCCCGCTGCTATTGGTGCGCAACTGGCGGCACCAAAGGAGCAAGTTGTTTTATTGGATGGTGATGGCAGTTTTCAGATGAATATTCAAGAACTGGCGACGGTCTTCAGCGAAAACTTGCCCCTTAAGATGATTCTATTTAATAATCAGTGTTTAGGCATGGTCTCTCAGTGGGAAACGCGTTTTAAGAATGGCCGGCATGCGAATACAGATTTGCGTATAAAAAGAGCGGGGCGTCCTTATCCGGATTTTTGTATGATCGCGAAGGGGTATATGATTCCGGGGCGTGAGGTCTATAAAAAAGATGAATTAATCGATGCGGTTCAGTGGATGCTGAATTTAACAGGTCCCGCATTATTGGATGTACATGTGGACAAAGATGCTGAAGTGCTGCCGATGATTCCGCCTGGAAAAACTAGCAAAGATATTATTCTGAAGTAATACACTGTTTTTAATTTTTAAATAAACGTATCAGCGGCTGTAAGGGGCTGTTCAGAAATAACCTTTCCATTTGCCTGATTCTCGTGAATGCTTTTTGTGCCGCCAACCTCGTCACATATCTGAGGGTATGCTCCTCGTCGTCGGCTCCAAAATCAAATCACGATTTTTTCGGCAAATTGTCAAGTTCATTTTTTTACAGCTCCTAGAACAATTTTTTCGGATATATTATAAAAAAGAATACGATAAAAAAATTATTGATACAATGTTATTATTTGAAAAATATAAGCACAATTTTCCTGTAGCGGTAATTGCAGCGGGAATGCGTTTGGTAGAAAAAAATGAAATTTACCTTTCGCGTGCGAGCAAGGATGCTATTTGGGCAGAAAGCGCGGATGGTTCAGCATGCTCTTTTGAGATACAGGAACGTCAACTCGTTCCCCAATGCAGCTGTCATGATTTTGCGGGTGGAAAGCTCTGTAAACATTTGTTTGCGGCACTGTATTTGGCGCAGCAACCCGATGAATTGTCCGAGGCATTAAAACAAAGTATCCGCAAAAAAATAACGATGGCTCAAAAGGATCCGGTTGAGAGTCCTTCGAAGGATTTCAAGGTTGAATATGATAGAAAACCCCAAACGGAAAAAAGAACGCCTAGTTGTCAAAAATACGACTCCTTGGATTATAGCTCTTCGCAGTGTAACAGTAGTTTCTATTCGCCAAAATCATCGGTACCGCATTATGATCCAAATGCCCCCAATGTGAAGATTCTTTATGTTATCCGCGAGGAAACGCTGCAGGGCGGTGAAAAACCGCTAACCGTCGAACTATGGTGGAAATCGGTAACAAAATCGGTCTGTAAGCCACTCTATCCAGATGAGACAACAAAATATCACCGTGAAGAAGATGCGCTTAGAATGCTGCTTTTTATGTCGCTGGAGCGGGGCGAAAAAAAAGGCATCCGGGCAAATGCGTATTCGATTCCGAATGATAGTCTCCCGCGTTTTTTCTCGCTGTTTGCGGGATGCCCGAATGTGCGGCTGTTGAAAAAAAAGGACCCGAAGCATTTTGCTGAATTAAGTGTGGTTGACCATGCTTTTTTGGAGTGCTGTTGGAGAACGGCAAAAGAGTTGGGACGCTATTCTTTGGATTGTACTATTGGGGGTATCGATCCTTCTTCCTTCTTAGCGATTCGGTCCGGCAAATTTTCTTATGCTTTAACCGAGTCTGTGCTCGTGCAATTCAATGATTTCGGGGCTTGGAATATGGTGAAAGAAAGAGTGAATTCGCAGACTCTGTTTCAACAGGACCAGGCATTGGAACTCGGAAGCAGATTATTGCGTGAAACGGAACTTCAGGTGGAATGCGGTATTCCTGAATTGGAATGCTCCAAATTGGAAGAAGAGGTGTCTGGACAGCTTTATATCAAAACAGCGCAATACAAAGCCGATGGACACGAACAATTGCATGCAGAACTGATGTTTGATTATCATGGTGTGCTTTGTGACGAAGGGTCTGACGAAAAATTATTGCGGGGACGCCACCCAGGAGAGTTGATTTTACGCAATAGTATTGGAGAGGATGCGCTGCGCGAGCAAATGCGGGAGGTTGGTTTTCGCTGGAATAACAAGCAGAGCAAAGAAGAAATTGGCTGGAAGCTTCTTCCTGCGAGGCTAGAAGATGCGGTTTTTACGCTTGTTAAACAGGATTGGAAGGTGACAGCTGAGGGGAAAACGTATCGAAAACCGCTTGATAAAAAGGCCGTTATTTCTTCTTCTTCTGGTCAAGACTGGTTTGAAATCCAGGGCGGAGTTTCCTTTGGCAATGAAGAAGTGCCGCTGCCAGAATTGCTGAAAATGAAAGGACGGGGCAAAAAGACCATCCGGCTTGATGATGGAACGTATGGTATTCTGCCGCTGGAATGGCTGGAAAATTTTACGGCATTAATGGAATTAGGAGAATGTGCTGGCGATAAAATACGCCTGCGTCAACAGCAGGCCTTGCTGTTGCAGGCCCTTGTGACCGAGCAGCTCGAACAGTCGGAAGGCTGTCTTACTGCTGCGGTGCATCGCTTGGAAGAACGGAATTGCAATGCGGTTGTTGGGATGAAGGCCCCTGCGGGGTTCCAGGCGACTCTTCGCCCCTATCAGGAGGATGGGCTCGGCTGGCTGGTACAAATGGGCCGGCTGGGACTTGGTGTTTGTCTTGCCGATGATATGGGCTTGGGTAAAACAATTCAGGTTTTGGCATTGCTGGCGACGCGGCATGATGAATTAAAGAATGTCCCCGCATTAATTGTGTTGCCAAAATCGCTGATCTTTAATTGGCTGAGCGAGGCGCAAAATTTTGCGCCGCATTTACGTTGTATGGTGCATCAAGGGGCAGGGCGGCATTTTTCGCCCGCGCATTTTGCTAAGGCGGATTTGGTTTTTACGACGTATGGAACGCTTCGGCAGGATGTTGTAAAGTTAAGGAAGGTGCATTTTTCGTATTGTATTTTAGATGAGTCTCAAGCCATAAAAAATGCATCAAGCAGTACTGCTCAGGCGTGTAAGGCTGTGAATGCTGATAATCGTGTGGCGATGACTGGAACACCAGTGGAAAATAATCTCAGTGAGCTCTTCTCGCAATTAAATTTTTTGAATCCGGGGCTGTTTGGTACCCATTTTACGGCGGACTTTGCAACGATTCTAAAGGGGCTGTCGGACGAAAAAATAAGGCGCCTGCAGACTGCGATACGGCCCTTTTTAATGCGGCGCACCAAAGATGAAGTTGCCAAAGATCTACCCGGAAAGTCGGAACAGATTTTATGGTGTGAGATGGAAGACCGCCAAAAGGGATTTTACGAAGAATTGCATCATTTCTATCAGCAGAAGATGCAGGCAAAGAAAGAGAAGAAGAAAGAGAAGAAAGCCGGTGGTGGTGCGATGGACGCTTTATCGGCGTTATTGCGATTGCGTCAGGCGTCTTGTCATCCCGGGTTAGTGAATGAGAAGTTTTTAGGAGAAGAATCAGGAAAACTTGTGTTATTGCAAGAGCGTGTGGAGACGCTGGTGGAATCGGGGCACAAGGTGCTTATTTTTTCGCAGTTTACAAAATTGTTATCGCTTGTGAAATTAAGGCTGCAAAATTTGGGAATTGTTTATTGCTATTTGGATGGGCAGACGAAAGATCGTAAGGAGCTGGTTGAGAAATTTCAGACAGATTCAAGTATTTCCTGTTTCTTAATCAGTCTTAAAGCTGGCGGTGTGGGGCTTAATTTAACTGCGGCTGATTATGTCTTTATTTTAGATCCGTGGTGGAATCCGGCGGTAGAAGCACAGGCGATTGATCGCGCCTACCGAATCGGACAGACAAAACCGGTGACCGCATATCGCCTGATTACGAAAGATACCGTTGAGGAAAAAGTAATGCAGATGCAGCAGCAAAAAAAACAACTCGCCGATTTTGTGCTGAATGCGGCACCCTCAAGGGGCTTTACACCGAGTGGCAAAGACTTGGAAAAATTACTGGAATAATCTGTTTGAACGGTATAAAAAGGCCCCACCCCAAATTGTAATGCGCATCTTTTTGTTTTTCCCTTTAGAGTAATATTTGTAGCCCCTTTTTATAGGTATATATTGTTGGGTTTCCGAGGTCGTCTGCCATGGTTTTTTTTATTAAGAAGTCTTTGAGGATGGTAATGTTATTAATCGCTGAAACATTTCCTGTTTCAAAAAGATAATTACGATTATTGCCGTGGGCGTTTAAATTAAAATTGTCCAAATTCACAGCTCGGGGATTCGCGTACGAACACTGATATTCTTTGGCTGAATTAAGCTGTCGCCGGCCACAATAAACGGACTAGGATATTTGATTTTTTGAATATTATACCCGGTTACGTAACTTCCATCACTTTTCTTTTCATTAAATATATATCTGCGACCGGAATGCAAACTATAGATCACCGCAATACGACCGTAGGTGTGATAGTAATCAGTTGCAGTATAATTTTCTGCTTTTTTTGAAATAATAAGGGGACACAGAAGGGCAAATACAGCAGGTAAAGTTTTGGTCTAGATATCCCAGGTTTTAGTAAATAGGAGCCCACCAATAGGGATGATTCGTGTTGTTAAATAATGAACGGTCATCATTGCCGCTTTCATAAAATCTTAAAATCATCCTAGTTGTTTCAGGTTATTGACGCAGGATATACTTTTTGCTTTTTCTTGTGCTTTGCTTAAGGCCGGCAGTAGCATGAATGCTTTTCCATTTGTCTCTGTTCTTTTTTGTAAATCTTATGCAATATAAAACAGCGTTTTGCTTGTTATGGAATTTAGTTTATCATGATTGTTTGGGATCCTGCTTTTTGTTGGATTTGTTCTAGGAGCAATTTGATTGCTATCGGAGCGATTGTTGCGTATGAATTTTCGATATAAATGGTTGGAACTGGTAGTTTGTAGTAATCGGAAGGTCGATATGTGGCAATTATAATATCAATTTTTTGATTGAAACCGAAGTGGACCATGGTAAGATTACTGATTTCTTGTGCTAGCCGCAGTGTCGGGCTTACAATGGCATCGAAGGGTAATGTGTTTGAATCAAAAACAGGTTGCAGCGTTTGATAGATGCCGGAAAAAGGACCTTGCCCGAAATAGCAGATTTCTTTGTTAAATGGTAGGTTGTTTTCTTTTAATGCTAATTTATAATAATTGAACATTTCCTGAACTAAAAAATTATCGCGCATTTCATCCACAAAAGCAATGCGCTTTTTGCCTTGCGCAACTAAAGTGTTTATAACATTTAATAGAGATAACTGATAATTGAAACGAACATTGTTTAATGAATTTAACAGATGTGTGTCGTAATTACCGATAACAACGCATTGAATTTTGAGACTCTTAATGATTTTTACAATATTAGAATCAAAGGAACCCGATAAAATGATGCCGTCGACCCGTTCGTCCCGCAGAATGGGCGGTAAATCATACATCGTTTCTTCCGTGCCACTAAGCTTCGCTAGTATCATATGATAATGATGTTTATTTATTTCTGTTGAGATGCCATCAATTAAATAAGAATAGGCCGGATCTGAAAATTTTTGTTTAACCATAACAAAAGCAATATTACGAGTAATATTGGAATGTGTCTTTAATATAAAATCTTGAATATTTGAATTTAGTTTGTAATTTAACGTTTTACACGCAGAAATGACCTTTGTTCTAATCTTCTTAGAGACATTGTCTTTATTATTCAATACACGTGACACAGTGGCTTTGGAAACACCCGCTTGTGTAGCTACATCAAACATGCTTACCAATGTTTTTTTATCCCTTTTATTGTCCCTTGTTCCAAAGACGCTTTACATTTTGTGTACTATAGCCTATAAAATAGGATCTGTCAATACTTATTTATCTTTTTCCATACGGCTAAAAATAGATTATTAAATTCTTAGAGACTTTTCGATTTTAGGCATTGTAATCCTTTTTTAAGAACTATGGTTGGAAAAATTTAAATGACTTGCTATAGTATTAAGAAACAAGTTACAGAAATTAGTTATAATTTATAAAAATAAAGTTTTTGGGAGAAAAATGGCAGAATTAAGTTATCGTCCGGCGCCGTTTTGGTTTTTGAATAACAAGTTGGAGCGAGCTGAAATAGAAAAGCAGCTTCACTTGATGAAGGAAGCCGGCGTCAGTGGTTTTTTTATGCATCCGCGGGCGGGGTTGCGTACACCGTATATGTCTAAAGAGTGGTTCGATATGATTGAATTTATCGTTGGGGAGGCAGAAAAGCTGGGGTTGAATGCGTGGCTTTATGATGAAGATCCCTTTCCTTCTGGTGTTGTTGGCGGAAAAGTTTTTTTTGAACATCCTGAATTTGCGGCTAGGGGAATTAAATTTTACGAGACTGTGCCGGATAAATTTGGCAAGGCGGAGATTTCCTTAGGGTGCGGCAGGGTATTAAGTGCGGTGGCTTTGTGTGTTGATGCAGATGGTAAGATTGTGAAAGAATTAGACATCCGTGATCGAATCGGAGTGCTGCGAAGTGATTTTTTTATGTGTGAGTGGAATAATTCGTATTATGCTCAAATTCATGACACAAAGGATTTCTCGCATTATCGTGGGGAGACTTTCTACCCGCATTTACAGCTTTCAATGGATTTTTCAAAAGGTAATTGGCGGATTTATGTTACGGTTGCGGAAGTTTCCCAAGAGGGAAAATATCGTTTCCATGTTGATAATCTAAACCGGGATTGTGTGGCGTATTTTATCAAGAATACGCATGAGAAATATAAAGAAAGAGTGGGCGATAAATTTGGTTCTGTAATTCATGGTATTTTTACCGATGAGCCGTCGGTTGGTTTTCCGGTTCCGTGGACGGGGAAGCTGGCGGCGGTTTTTGAGCAGATTCACGGGTATTCTATTTGTAATAAGTATCATCATTTATTCAAAAATATAGATTGTCAGTCTCGGAAGTTCCGAAAAGATTATTGGGAAATCGTTTATAAATTATTTGCAGAAAATTATTTTGGGCAAATCAATGACTGGTGTGTTGCGAATTCATTGAAGTCTTGTGGTCATTGTATTGGGGAAGAGGATCCGCTGGCGACAGTTGGTGGTAGCAATACGTATGGTCTGCAGAAGGAAATAGGCATTCCTGGTTTTGATCATATTACGAACAATATTCCTGGTGGTAGTTTTACATCGTTAAATTTGGGTGGAAAATTAATTTCTTCTGCTGCATTACAGCAAGGAAAGGCGCAAGTTCTTAGTGAATGTTTTGCTTGTAATCCCTTTAATTTTGGGCCAGCGGGCATGCGTAAAGTAGCAAATTGGCTGTTTTCTTTAGGGATAAATTGGCTTGTGCCGCATGGATTTTTTTATTCTTATGATGGCTATCGCAAATTTGATGCGGGGCGTTCTTTTTTCTTTCAGCATGAAGATTTCAAAGAATTTAAGAGTTTTGCGGATTATGCCGAATGTATTGGCGGCAAACTTGGCAGGGCAAAATCGTTCAATCACGTCTGTGTTCTTTTGCCGGTATCTGTTTTTAGGCAGCTTCTCCCTGGTGAAGAGAAACTTGCGGAAAAGATTCGGGCGCATTTATTTGACTGCGTTCAATTTTTGTTGGATCAGCAGGTCCAATTTGATCTTGCGGATGAAGAAACACTCATGAAATCGGAATTGGAGAATGGGGCTATTCAGTGTGGTGAGCAGCGTTATGATAGGATTATTTTGGTTGATTTTGAAAACGTAAGATCGAACGAAGTAGCGGCGGTTGTGGCGAAATTCAGATCGGCCGTTTCCGTTATAAAATATCCAGAAGAAACGCTGCAGTTGCCGGCATTGGCCGGCGTTGCTGAATTGAGTGTAAAAAATAATAGCTTGATGGCTATGGTAAAGCAAAATGCGGATGGAAATTTGCTTTATGTTTTTAATAACCAAGCGGCACCACAAGTGCTTCAGGTCAAAAGTAAGAAGTCTTGCGCGGGGTGTTATTTTCTTTGTTTGAATACGGGGGACTATTCTGAAATTAAACAAGATAATGGCGAGTATTCGTTTGCCGTCGGCGGGTTTGATGCGGCGATTATTGAATTTCGTAAAAAAACGCTCGGATGTCCCATTTACAAAATGCCGGAAAATCTGCCAGTGAAAGAATATGAGTATGAGAAGAATGCTTTGTGGGATTATAATCCTCCGGGAGAAGGCTGGGTGGCCGCAGTCCATCGTTGGACGATTGAGATAAGTGGGAACGGCATTTATAAATCTGGGCAGAAGAATCGCTTTTGTTTGGCGCGCGATCTTATGGGAACGGAACACCCTTATGCAAAAAAAGAGTGGGCGCGTCCCATTTTTGATATTGCGTTGGATGTGCCGTCTGTTTTTCCCGTAACGATGACATTTTCCGCTGATTTTATAGTATCAAAAGAAGATTGCGATTCGAAGCTGCAGCTGGTTTTTGAAAAAGATACTTTCGCGGGGGATTGTCAGGTTTTTATTAATGGTAAAGAAGTTGATCAAACGCAGATTAATGGGCAGAAAATTTATGATGTCATGAATCAAGTAGTAGCGATCTGCGGATATTGCTGTCCCGGAAGTAATTCCATTCGCCTTTTGTGGAAAAAAGCGAAAGAATTCGATGGCTTGCGTAGTTCTGTTTATATAAAAAAAAGGAACGAATTGTTATACTGAAATCGGTAAAAAAACTCGTCTGAATTGGGGAACGTTTCGGTCATTCCTCCAATCAATGTAAATTTTGTGGTGCTTTGGGACGATTTCTAATGACAGAAAGTCGGATAAAGTTGTAATGCATAAAGTTGTTTAAAAAAGGAGAGTGTCTATGAAGATAAATCTTAAAAGAAAAAATGGGCTGTTCGCATTGTATTTTCCTGTCGGAATGGTGGGACTGTTTTTGCTGTTGGTGCAGGCCGTGTTTGCCCAACCGATTTTTTTTGAAAATTTTGAAAATTTGAAGACAAATCAGTTTCGAACCGTAAATATTGTTTCCGAGAATCCCGGAGAAGGGGCGTACAGCGCTCATTTGGCTTACTCAGAAAAACAAACGTCTGATGTTGTTGAGGCAATAGCTCCAAAAGTGATTGAGGTCCAGCCGGATACATGGTATAAAATGAAGGTGCGCCAGAAAAATGACATCAAAAATGGCGAATCGAAATTTGGTCTGATTGAGAGCCGCAGTGCCACGGAACGCAAAGTCGTCTGGTATGCTAGGCATTGGAAAGCGATCCCTTTAAATATTACGGAATGGAAAGATTATGAAATGGAGTTCAAAACGGCGGCGAATACCCATGGCATTCAACTCTATCTTCGCACTGAAAATAAGGGCGTTGGCTCGTCGTGGTGGGATCATATTTCAATTGAGAAATTTGATAAAAAAATTGATCCGATTGAGATCAAGCCTTTTTACGCGGCCGCTACTTTTACGGATATTCCGACCGAGTGTGCCTATATGGTTGTCAAGGGTGATTTGTTGAACGAAACGGATCGGATGAGAAATACAACGTATCATTGGCGAACTCTCGATCTTAAAAACGAGAAAATGATGCTGGTGTATAAAGATGTGCTGAAAGATTCAACGATTGTTGCAAAACTAATTCGGGGAGAGACAATCTATTTTACGGATACCAGGAAAGTAGAAGGAAGTGGAACGCTGGATTATTCGTTGAAACTCCAGACACTGCCGGAGGGCATTTACCTTTTTCAGGCTGTCCTGATGGTAAATGGGAAGCCGTTATGTACGAAGGAAAAAGAAATTTGGCGGATCGAATCTCGAAAAAGCGTGACGCCGAAACATGAAGCAATTATAAAGAGTGGGACCGGCCCCCATAGACAACGGCAGATTAATGGCAAAAATTACTCGTCTATTGCAGCGTCGATGGCTCCGACATGGGGATTATTAAGTCATCATCGCGACTATTGTAAGCCGGACGTAGACACTTATATTGACACGATGCAAAAACAATTTGGACAGGATGTGTTTGGTGTCTGGTATTGGCGAGGCCCGCAATGGGATAATAAGGATGACGAATTTGTAAAGAGTGCCATTGTTGCCTATCGTGAACATCTGGATTTTCTGGCAAAGCACAATTGTTATGGGCGGGCTGGAATTGTCTTAAGCACTTATAAAAAGATGCCGGTCAATTATGACGAAATACGCAAGCTTGTTCGTGGAGTGAAGAGCCATCCGGCATTGCTGTCATGGACTTTAGATGAACCCGAGGTTAAAAAATATTCCCCAGAAATGATGCTTAAAATTTATAAAATGATCAAAGAGGAAGACCCGAACCATATTATTGATGTTAATTTGTGTAGTTCCAGGTCGTTTCAGGATTATGCCTCGTGTTCTGATATTGCTTCTTTTGACGTTTATCCTTTTCCGGGGACGTCTTTACTAGAAAATGAAAAGCGAACGATGGTTTTATTGAAGGCGTTTCCGACAGCACCCTTTGATTCTTATTTGCAGATGTTTAATTTTAATACACTGGCTATGCCGACATTTAATCAGGTGCGTGCGACCTTTATTCTGGATCGAATAAATGGTTCTCATTGTCTTCTTGCCTATTCATGGGGAGAATCACGCAAAAGTTTTTTGACGGATTTAGAACTTCAGGGGTATTATCGTGCTATTGTTTCTATGTTTCGAAGATTAGAGCCTGTTCTTTCTGATGGGAAAGAACAAAAAGTGGATGCGCATTTTTCAACAAATTATGTAAAAGCATGTAGTTTTAGTTATCAGGGAGAAACGATCATTCTTTTGGTTAATATTTCACCGGATACTAAAGCGACTGTTGATTTGAAATGGAATGCGGATCAGGCGGAAAACTTTTTCGATTCTGCCTGGAAATATCAAAGCAAAAAGGGCTTGTTTTCGTTCCATCTAAAACCGGTTGAAACACTTGTTCTTCGTGTAAAATAATTCTTTTCGTGGAAAACTGAAATATTGATTGAGGTTCCCCCGTAAACGGGATTCATCCTTTTGTCAAATTCGAATAAGAATGCGCGGCATGAATATTCAAGATGAATCTCATAAGGGGCTGTAAAAAAAATAACTTGACAATTTGCCGAAAAAATCGTGATTTGATTTTGGGGCCGACAACGAGGAGCATACCCTTAGGTATGTGACGAGGTTGGCGGCACAAAAAGCATTCACGAGAATTAGGCAAATGTAAA
>Ga0172377_10003919_pt1 | contig 15345 bp, 11 predicted proteins | sample Pumphouse3metaG_FD_119749 | JGI IMG/M metagenome (GOLD analysis project Ga0172377, IMG submission 119749) | Leachate microbial communities from a municipal landfill in Southern Ontario, Canada - Pumphouse #3 metaG | ecosystem: Engineered > Solid waste > Landfill > Unclassified | place: Canada...
CCGGGAAAACAATATAATTATCGAAGTAAACAACGCTTCTCTTCTTCCTGGCGGGTATCATCAGATGCCCGGCACAAGCACACGGAACAATTACCTCGAGCTTCTCCGCCTTTGCATGGAACGCTCCATAGCCATCCTCATATCCAGCGACAGTCACGGCAGTGCCGGGATTGGCAATGCTTCCGCCGCAGTAGAACTTGTCAGGCAGATAAATTATCCTGAGTCTCTCATAGTAAATGAGCATCCCGAACTGCTTATGCGAAGGAAATGATATGTTTTCAAACATAAATGATGATTAGATTTTTTATGTTAACTTACAGCATTAAAAAAGGAATGGCCGACGCCATTCCTTTTTTAATGATTCATGTCTTTTTAATAGCCTGTATATCCGCCTTACTCGGTAACAACGCCCTTTTGCAGCATGATGTTTGCATAAAGAGCAGACTCGCCTGTTGCGATGATCGCGTAAGCTGTCTTTGCTTCATCATAGAATGCAAAACGCTCGATATTTCCGATTGCTGCAGCTCCGCGGCTATCATGTTTTGCAACGATCTTTTTATAGTCATCCCAGATAGGTGTCTCCACCGGATCTCCGGGCATTACTTCCATCAGGTTTACCGGGTGTTCCACATATGTATCAAGGGGAAATACCTGCAGTATGGCATCCAGTATCTCCGGTACTCCGTGTCCGTCCGCGCGGATAACGATTGCGTCTCTTCCCATCGATTCTGCCGGGAAGTTGCCATCAGATATTACGATGCGGTCGCTGTGTCCCATTTCATCAAGTACCATCAACAGTTCAGGTGATAAGATCTTCGGAATTCCTTTTAACATTTTATTCCATGCCTCCATTTTATGATAGACTTGCTTTTTATCAAAGAAGGGAAAGCAATATATAAGCTTTCCCTTCAGGTAATACTATTGCATTGCCTGAACCATCAGGCTTTTATCATTTGTTTTGATTCATGTTGATTCAGGATCAGTCGTAAAGGTTAGGAGCGATCTGAGAATCAGTCATGTTTGTTGTGTCATACCAGTAGCCGTTCATAGGGAAGTCTTCAACCTTGTCGCCATTTGCTGCCATTGTCATAGCGTAGATTGAATAATAGCCCATCAGAAGAGGAGACTGTGTAACAGCGCCTGCCATTGTTCCGTCTGTGATAGCTGCCTTGATAACTGAGCCGGCATCAAATCCGATACCGATCATGCCCTTTGAAGGATCAGCATTGAGAACGCCGAGGTTGTTGTTAGCTGCAAGAACACCTTCTGCTGATGTCTGGTTTGAACCGAAGATACCGATCGTGTCTTCCTTACTCATGATCTTACTTGCTTCTGTGTTGCAAAGGTCAACTGTTGTCTGTGCAGGAACTGCTACTTCGATAACAACATCTGCACTTGCTTCGTCGCCGTTAGCGCCTTCAGCTGCGTTTACATAATACTCGTTGCCTGCAACTGCTACTGTCTTGCCATCAGCTGTAACAAGCTTGATGAGCTCATTGATGAAGCCAAGGCCACGCTGCTGGATATTAAGTGCTGTAGCATCCTGGTTTACTTCGCCGATTCTTACCTGTCCGTCAGCGCTTGCAATCTTATCCTTAAGAATTTCATACATCTTGTCTGCTGCAACTGAACCTGCTGCTGTGTTATCAGTAGCAACTGTAGCTACAACTGATCCGTCGGGAGCATCAGCAACACCTGTATCAAAGCAAACTACAGGGATGCTTGCATCTTTAGCGCTCTGGAGTGAATCAAGAACTGACTTTGTATCGCATGCTGCAAGAGCGATTCCTGCAGGTTTTGCTGAGATTGCACTGTTCAGCATATTGACCTGGTCTGCGATATCTGACTCAGAGTTGGGACCCTGTGCATCATATGTGATGCCGAGCTCTTCTTTAGCCATATCCATACCTGTGATAGCTGCCTGCCAGTATGTTGACTGGAAACTCTTAACGATGACGCTGAAGTTATAAGCTTCTTTAGCTGTAACGCCTTCGAACTCTGTTCCTGTCAGCAGATCATTTGAAGCTGCTGTTGCCTCAGTAGCTGCTGCAGATGTTGCTGCCGCTGCTGTGTCTGTAGCTGCTGCAGAAGTTGCTGCTGCCGCTGCTGCTGTTGTTGCAGCTGCTGTTGTATCTCCTGTAGATGTTGATCCACATCCTACAAGCAGAGAACTTACAAGTGCTGCACTTACTAATGTTGCTAAAACCTTTTTCTTCATTTGAATCCTCCTTTTGGACTAAAAATGAATAGTATTTATATGAAGCTTTCAGGGCATATGCCCCGGCTCTCATATTCAGTTTTGTGTGCGCCGCCTTATCAGAACTGCGCACGGCGTTTCTTTACTATATCTATCATGACAGCACCGATAAGAATGATACCGGTTATTATCTGCTGCCAGTATGCCTGAAGACCGATGAACGGAAGGCCTACTTTCAAAAGACAGATTACATATGCTCCAAATACCGTTCCGCCTATAGTGCCTATACCACCGGCTGTTGAAACGCCGCCTACTATTGCTCCGCCTATAGCATCAAGTTCCATTCCTGCGCCTGTGCCGGGCTGAACTGTAGGTATTGCCGAAGCATAAGCTATCGATGCCATTCCTGCGAACAGTCCGCAGATCACATATGCCATGATGTGGTAGAACTTTACGTTTACTCCCGACAGCATTGTTGCTTCTTTGTTACTTCCTATAGCCAGTGTGTAACGTCCCACTCTTGTGTGATTGAGTACGTATCCCATTATCAGAGCCGCTGCCACTACTATCAGGAATCCAACAGGTATCTTTGTGTTATCCGCCAGCGTGATCTTGAAGATATTGTGGAACCACGCTCCGTCCTGCTGACCTGTAGGCCACGGTGTCGCCTTACACATCGACCCGAGTCCTCTGGTTATCATACTTGTACACAAAGTTGCCAGGAAAGGCGGCAGGTTCATCACCGCTACAAGAATTCCGTTCAGAAGTCCTATTCCGACTCCGAAGATTATTGCCACCAGAATTCCTACCCATACAGGAGCACCCATGTTTCTTACTAAAGTGCCTCCAAACAATGCATAACAGATGACTCCGGTTCCTATCGACAGATCAACACCGCCTGTCATTATCGGGAACGCAACACCGATTGCCATGATCACGTAGTAGAAGGACATATCAAGCAGTGATATCAGTGTCGTCGGCTTCCTGAATGTTTTGCTTGCTATACAGAAGAAAATGTACAATGCAATCAGAACGATCAGAACAATGTATTTCTGAGTCCCCAGTTTCTTAAGATCCACTTTCGACTTCTTCATGATTTCCTCCTGGATTATTTGATATTGCGTGTTGCTTTATTCATGATCATTTCCTGCGTGGCATCTTCAATCTTTATTTCACCTGTAACTCTGCCTTCGCACATGATAACTATACGATCACTCATTCTCAGTATTTCAGTCATTTCAGAAGAAATCATTATTATTGATTTTCCCTGTGCAGCCAGACTGTTCATCAGTTTGTATATCTCGTTCTTTGCGCCAACATCTATACCTCTTGTCGGTTCATCAAATATCAGGATGTCACAGTTCTTGACGAGCCATTTCGCAATGACTACCTTCTGCTGGTTTCCACCTGACAGGTTAACAACAGGCTGATCAGAGGAAGGAGTCTTAATATTCAGTTCATCTATGACTTTTTCGGTTGCCTTCTTCTCCTTCGACTTATTAATGGATATTCCTGACATGTATTCTTCAAGGCAGGCCAGTGTCGAATTCTCGATTATTGTCTTCTGAACGACGATTCCGTAGCGCTTCCTGTCCTCTGAAAGATAACCTATTCCGTGCTTTACAGCATCCTGAGGTGATTTGATGTCTACTTCAGTTCCGTTAATGTATATCTTCCCGCTCTGCTTGGGATCAGCTCCGAAAATTGCTCTTGCTGTCTCGGTGCGTCCTGCGCCCATAAGTCCGGAGAATCCGAGGATCTCTCCCTTATGAAGTTCAAAGCTTACGTCCTGCACCATCCTTCCGGCGTTCAGGTTCTCCACCTTGAGAACTACCGGTGCGTCATCAGGGACAAGGCTCTTTTCCTTGGGCTGTTCATATATTACACGGCCTACCATCATCTTTATGATGTCTTCTTTTGAGCAGTCCTTTGTGATAAGTGTTCCGACATATGTGCCGTCTCTCATGACTGTGACTCTGTCGGTTATTACCTTGATCTCATCCATGCGGTGGGATATGTATATAATACCCAGATCCTGTTTGCGCAGATCTCTGATGATTGCAAACAGATCATCTATTTCTTTTTCAGTAAGAGCAGCTGACGGTTCATCAAATACTATTACTTTGCACTCGTGGGAAATAGCTTTTGCTATCTCGCACATCTGCTGCTTGCCTACTGTAAGATCCTTCATTCTCGCACTGGGATCAATATCGATCTTCAGCCGTTCAAAAAGCTTCCTTGATTCCATGATCATCTTCTTATCATCTATCGTAGGTCCATGCATAAATTCACGGCCGATAAAGATGTTCTGCGCAACCGTAAGGTCGCCTACCATGTTAAGTTCCTGATGGACAATTACGATTCCGTCAGCCTGTGCTTCACGGGTACTGTGATAATTAACTTCTCTGCCCTGATATGTGATCTTGCCTGAATCCTTCTGGTATATGCCCGTAAGCACCTTCATCAGTGTGGATTTTCCTGCACCGTTCTCCCCCATGAGAGCATGTACTTCGCCCCTCTTCAGATCGAAGTCGACGTGATCCAATGCGTGCACGCCAGGGAAAGACTTATCAATTTTTTCCATTCTTAAAATTTCTTCGCCCATTCTGGTCCCCTTTACCTATCCGGTCAATTCTTTCTGCGTCTCGCAACAACGTCAGCATAAACAGCAACTATAACGATGATTCCGGTTATTATAAGCTGTACATCCTTGCCAAGCTTGTATGCCAGGATACCTTCCTGAAGAAGAGAAATGATGAATACGCCTATTACCGTTCCTCCTATTGACGCAAGTCCACCAGCCATGGATGTGCCGCCCATTACGCAGCCGGCGATTGCTTCATTGTTGTACTGATCACCGTAGTTTGGCTGTACTGTCGTATATACACCTACAAAGAATATCGCCGCAATTCCTACCAGAACGCCGCATATTACATATGCTGCCATTTCCCATTTCTTTACATCTATACCTGACAGTCTTACAGCTTCTTTGTTACTGCCAAGGCAGAGTATGTAACGTCCGATCCTTGTGTTGTTAAGAATGAATCCACATATCAGCGCAGCTACCAGGAAGATAACAAGACCTGTGGGAAAGCCGTTGAATGTTGCAAGTTTGCGGAACCATCCGCCGTCAGCACTTTCAAGAGGCCAGCTCACTGACATTGACTTGGTAAATATGGCTGCAGCACCCTTTGCTATGTTCATCGATGCCATCGACACAATGAACGGAGGGACAGACCAGTATGCCACCAGGTATCCGTTGAACAGTCCGAACATAAGACCGACTGCGATGCAGAGCAGAAGTGAAGCGCCCATCGGCATTCCATAATTCAGGAAGCAGTATCCCGAAACAAGCGCGCAGCAGAACATGACAGGTCCAATGGAGAAATCAATTCCGCCGGTAGCTATTACAAATGTGACGCCCAGAGATAAGAATCCCAGGAAGTACACATAGTTAAGAGTTCCCATCAGATGCGCCTTGCCTGCAAATCCGTCTATCGTTATGCAGAAGATCGCATACATCAGGATCAGAACAGCCGTCAGGACTATCCTGCTGAACCCCACTTTCTTTACAAAAGGTAAATTCTTGAACTTTTCCACTTTTCTTCCTCCTGCTTTACTTCTGCTGCCAGGTTCCTTCATAATACCCAGATCTGATTTGTTACCTTTATTAACTATGAACATTGTATAACCTAAATGTGAACAGATTAATAGAGTATTCTATGCAAAAAGGGGAATATTTTCCTTTTGGAAAATACTCCCCTTCGTTATTTTGTGCATGTTTTTTACAGTTTATCGCTGCTATCGTGCATTTTGCACGTTTCTTCGGCATCCTGCCGCAAATATGATTCTATTTTGTTTTCTTTCCAGTTTGCGCGAATTTTCTTCACGTACTCGGTCGGAGTCATTCCTGTCTGCCGTTTGAAAGTAGCTCCGAAATAATGCGGATCGTTATAACCCACTTTTATCGCTGCTTCACTTGTTTTGGCGTTTGTCGTCTCAAACAGTATCCTGGCTTTTTCCATTCGTGTTCTGGTAAGCGCCTCTACGAAAGTTTCGCCTGTTGAAGTTTTAAAGACCATGCTGAAATAGCTGACGCTCATATTCAGATATGAGCACACCGTATTAAGGCTAATATCAGGATTGCTGTAATTCTTCTCAATATAATCTGTTGCCATGACTGCTATCTTCTGGTTGCTGCTCTCGCGCTTTTTGGCTATTTCAGCTGAAACGCTGCGGCAAAACATAAGAAATCTGTCTTCTATATCTGAAAGGTAGGTATATGCTCCCAGATCGTTTATGAACGAGGACTCCTTCTCAAATTCACCGTTGCTCACAGTTTCGCGTTCTTCGAGTGTAATGAGGATCGCAAGAATACAATTCTGTATATGAAGGTTCAGTGTACTTCTCTCACACTTTGCTTCATAAAGCATGCGGAAGAACTCCTTTACCGTCTTCTCAAGTTCATCCTTCTGTCCTGTCTTTATATATAGAACTATCCTGTCGCCCCACGGCCCTGTCTGAATTGTCTTCCCGCCGTCAGACGAAAAATCTCTGCCATATACAGTACCGCCATCCTCAAACAGATACTCGAGGCCCTCCGCATATCTGGCATTTTCATATGATGCCTGCCATCCCAGTGGTGTGTGTACCGTTTTGCCCACTACAATGCATATGTTAATCTTAAGATACTTCAGGATCGCAGCCTGAATTCCCGTGCTTATCCGTTCTACATCCTCATTTAGTTCCTTTTCAGAGTCCCTCGAGATTATGATCACGCAGCGATCGCTTATATTGCGGAAAAACAATATGTTCTTCTCATTATCAAGCAGTTCCCCGGTGACATTATACAGAATGAAGTTCATGAGATCCGTGGAAATATCAGGGTACATTCCTGTCCACACTGAGCTGTCAGATGTGCCTGCAAGCATCACTGCCTGATAATTTCCGGTGACGCACACCTTCATGTTTTTCATCTGTTCATCAAGATCTGCTCCGCTTTCCTTGCCTTCTATGATCCTGTTGAGAAAATGCTCGCGCAGTATAGGCATATTGTCTTCATAATCCCGGCGCATTTTCTCAATCTGATCCCGCGAGCTGTTGTCGGCATCAAGTCTTGACTTGAGCTTCAGAAGAGTTTCTATGAGCTCGGCGGAGGTTATGGGCTTTAACATATACTCACAGACGCCGCACTTCAGCGCTTGTTTTGCATATTCAAATTCATCATACCCGCTCAGTATCATGATCTTCATGTCCGGATAATTGGCACTCACATATCTTGAAAGCTCAAGTCCGTCCATTACCGGCATGTAAATATCAGTGATAAGGAGGTCAGGCCTCTCCCGCTCCATAAATTCTATAGCATCCTTACCGTTCTCGGCAGTTCCGATAAGCGTATACCCCGCTTCATTCCATGGGGTTTTTGCAGCTATAGCTTCTCTTGTAAGGACTTCATCATCTACGAACAGAACCTTATACATTCATTTCCCTCTGTGTGGAAGAGCAACCGTCCCTTATCAGTAAAACGGGAACAGTATCTCCTGATTTTCCTCAGTGTACATATTATCCCTTGTAACAAGCGCCGACCCGGAATCTGTTTCGTGGTCGACTGTTTTGCCCCTTGCAAGTTCAGCCGCCTTTTCAATTCCGAAATATCCCATTGTAAACGCCTTCTGAACTACAATTGCCTTGAACGTTCCTTCCTCAAGGCCTTCTATTTCTTCCGTGGAATTATCAAATCCCACCAAAACTATGCTTCCGGACAGTCCAAGTTCCTCAACAGCTCTTGCTGCTCCGACTGCAGAGTCCTCATTCAGGCACGCAATATATCCTATATCCGGATTTTTCTCAAGAAGATCAAGCGTCACCTGATAAGCTGTATCAACGCTTGAATTACTGTATACCGTGGCGACTATCTGTGAGGCGTGTGTACCAAGGCCTTTTCTGAAGCCTTCCTCACGCTCCTGAGCAGTCGACGACTCCTTTACATGGCTGACGATCGCTATCTTATCATCATCGGTCAGAGTCTCCAACATTGGTTCGGCCATTTTGGCCCCCGCCGCCACATTGTCCGTTGACACAGTTGCGTCAGCCAGGTCTTCATCAGTCATAGAATCCACATACACCAGAGGAATTCCGGCTCTTTTTACAAGTTTCAGAGCTTCAGTGTTTTCAGTTCTTGACGCCGGCGCCACAGCTATGGCATCAGGGTGCCTGGCGGCCGCTTCTTCGATCAGTTTGCTCTGTTCCTCTATATGCGTTTCATCCGGCGGCGCCATCACTTCAAGTGTCACATCGTTCTCTTTGGCCGAAGTCTCGGCTCCCGCCTTGACTGCCGCCCAGAAATCGTTATTCTGCATGCTCGATTTCGGAATATAAATTACTGTGAGGCTCCTGGACGTATTGTGATGTACCGTGAGCAGAACGGTCGATACCACGAGCGCTACGGCACAAATTACCAACAGTATCAGTATTTTTCTGTGTTTACTTTTCATCTGTGAGAAGCCATCCTTCCTTATATGGGATAACTATTCTGACGATGGTTCCCTCTCCGACCCTGCTCTCAAATCGCAGTCCGTACTGACTTCCGTAATACAGCTGGAGGCGTCTGTTGACGTTGCGGACGCCGACCTTCTTTCCGTCATTCTCAGGTCGTTCGTCCATCAGATGGTCAAGTGTCTCCTTATCCATTCCCGGGCCGTTATCCTCGACCGTGATCTCGAGATCATCACCCTTTTTGTTCCCGGTAACTCTGATAAAGCCTCCACCTGTTCTCTGCTTTATTCCGTGATATATAGCATTCTCCACAAGCGGCTGCACCACAAGTTTTGCTATGGATGCACTGCGCACATCAGGAGCAACGCTGATATCATAATCAAGTTTGTCGTGGTATCTCATTTTCTGTATCTTCAGGTATTCGCTCACATAGCTTATTTCATCCGCAACAGTTACGATTTCCTCATTATTGCTTATGGATTTCCTGAGCAGTTTGGAAAGAGAAGAAGTCATAAGGATCACGTCCCCGGTGTCCCCACTCTCAGCCATCCAGATTATCGAATCCAGCGTGTTGTACAGAAAGTGCGGATTGATCTGTGCCTGCAATGCAGCAAGCTCGCTCTTGCGTTTTTCTGTCTGTTCATCCTGTATCCGCTTTATCAGTTCACGAATACGTGCCAGCATAGTATTGAAAGATGATATGAGATCCCCGATTACATTTGTATAACCCGGATTTTCTATACTTGTGTTAAAGTTTTCCTGCTCAGCCTGCTTGAAAGAAACGCCCAGTGCACGAATAGGTCTCGAGATCATATTTGCAATCAGAACTGATACCGCAGACGCAGCTCCTATCAGAATGGCCGCCAGCAAAACATATAAGCTCAGCAGACCATCGCTCTTTGACATCAGCTCTTTTGTATCTGTCACTCCCGCCATCGTGCATCCTGTTATTGCAGACTTGGACACAGTATAGATCCTGTCTCCGTCCTCAGAGGCAAAGCTTCCATTGCCATTTGCAAGGATCCTGTCGATCTCCTCTGTCTGGACCCCGCTGTACAGGAGCTGTTGCTTGGGATGATAAACTATCCTGCCATCCTGATCTATTATGAAAACATATCCCTTACTGCCGAGACTTATCTTCTCACAAAGGCTGCTTATGGAGCGATAGTTCAGATCAATGAACAGAACTCCGATAGTCTTGCCTGTTTCCTTATCAACAATTGCGCGGCTTAGCGTTACGACCCATGGATACTCTCCTTCAACAAGATTCTGCACATGTGAATACGCTATTACTTCTTCGCCTCCAAGCGCCTTCCTGTACCATGTTCTTTTTTCATACTCAGCATACGGGTTGATAGTGACTGAGGAATTATTTATCAGATAATTTCCATCAAGACCAAGAATGCCGATATTTACAATATCGTCCCTTGTTTCACGAAGAGTAGTGAACTGCTGTTCAAGACGTGTAAGACAGTTATTATAATCAGCTTTGTAATGATCTGCCTCGGAATATGTCAGATAGTTGATGGTATCATCGCTTCCAAGAATGAGCTGTGCGATATTTTCCATGTTGGAAAAATAAGAGTCAATGTCACTGTTCGCCATATCGATCAGCTGCCCTGTGTAGTCTGTAGAAGTCCCAAGTGCCATCTCGCGGCTTCTGCTCACTGAGATGAGCATAAAAATCAGGATCGTCGAAATAACGATCATCAGGAAAGGAATCAATATGGTAGCCCGAAGGCTCTTAAATCGGAACAGTGCATTGACTTTTTTGTCTGACATCAGCCCTTTGTCACTTCCAGATACCTGTGGTAGGCATCTTCCCATGCCGTTTCATTTTCCGGCTCATAAATCTTTATATCCGGTGATTTTCTGATTAGCTCTCTTGCCTCTTCTATACTGCCCAGTTCTCCGGAAGAAATCAACTGCAAAACAAGATTTCCATATACTGTTGCTTCGACAGGTCCGGCAGAGACCCGCTTATGGCAGGCGTTGGCTGTCATTGCGCACAGAAGTCCGCTCTGTGTTCCACCACCCACCAGATATATAGTATGATAATCCTTACCGGTACATACCTCAATCTCCGCAAGAGAATCTCTGTACTTGAACGCAAGACTCTCATCTATGCAACGCACGATCTGCGCTTCATTTTCAGGAACACTCTGTCCGGTTCTTCTGCAATATTCACGGATTCTCTCCGGTATGTTTCCTGCCGGTACAAATTCAGGCGCATCAGGATCTATGAAGCAGCGGAACGCCTTTTCATTCTTCGCCATTTTCTCGAGCTCACCAAAGCTGTATTCCTTTCCCTCGCGTATCCACTGGCGTCTGCTCTCCTGTATCAGCCACAATCCGATAATGTTCTTGAGAAATGATGTCTTTCCGCCGAAGCCGCCTTCATTTGTGACATTCAGTTTATATGATTCATCATTTATTATCGGTGCATCAAGCTCTGTCCCGAATAATGACCATGTTCCGCAGCTTATGAAGATGAAATCCTTCTCAGAAGCAGGAACACTCACCAGGGCATCCTGAGTATCATGTCCGCAGATAGCTATCACATCGGCGCTGTCCAGACCGAGTTCTTTCGTGATCTCAGGCAGGATCGGTCCAAGCTTTGTTCCACTGGGGATTATCTCAGGGAAAATTCGTTTTGGCAGTCCGAGGGCATTTATCACTTTGTCAGACCAGCAGTGACCCCTGGCATCCATAAGTTGTGTTGTCGAAGCTATGGAATATTCAGCTCTCTTTATTCCCGTCAGGAAGTATCCAAGAAGATCCGGTGTGAGCAGCATTGTCTCTGTGCGATCGAGCAGGTCAGGTCTGTCAAGTTTTAATGAAAGGAGCTGGAAAGCCGTGTTCAGTTCCATGAACTGGTTTCCGGTAATATCGTAGAATTCATTCTTGTCAATGAAGTCTCCGCTCTTCTCTATCATGCCGGCCGTTCTTGCGTCCCTGTAATGGACAGGGTTTCCCACCAGTGAGCCGCACTTGTCAATCAGTCCGAAATCAACTCCCCAGGTATCTATTCCCAGGCTGTCAAAACCTCCGTCAAGCTTTGCCTTCACAAGTCCCTGCTTGAGTTCATGGAAAAGGCGGAGCGTATCCCAGTACATAGTTCCGTTTATCGTAACAGGATCATTGGAAAAACGGTGTATCTCCTTCAGCGTGATCTTGTTGCCATCATAAATACCCTTAATCGCGCGGCCGCTGCTTGCGCCGTAATCAAATGCCAGTACATTCTTATCCGCCATGAAAGTCTCCTTATATGCCGAAAAATGCCGCCGCAGTTCATGCGGCAGGCATCTTTCGGTACTCTGTGGTTGTTAATGTATTATCTTATTGTCTTGTAAAGAGGGCCATAAGCCTTGCATGCTCTGTAATCCTGTCCTTCTTTGTCCATTCCGAATGCGTTCCATGCTGACGGACGGAAGATGTCCTTGTCCGGAACATTGTGCATGCTTACAGGAATTCTGAGCATCGAGCACATCGTGATCAGATCAGCTCCGATATGGCCATAGCTGATAGCACCGTGGTTTGCACCCCAGTTGTTCATCACATCATAAGCACTCCTGAACGGGCCGTCCTTGCCATCGCATCTCGGTGCGAACCATGTGCAGGGCCATGTGTAATCTGTTCTCTTCCAGATCTTATCTGAAATATCATCAGGAAGATTTACAGTCCAGCCTTCAGCGATCTGCAGAACAGGTCCGAGACCTTTGACAAGATTGAGACGGATCATTGTAGCAGGCATCTCAGCTCTTGTCAGGAACCTTGCTGAGAATCCGCCGCCACGGAAGTATCCGTTATCTGCTGCGCACCACTGTGTTGAAGACATGATCTTCTCTTCATCTTCAGGAGTCACATCATACCACGGCTTCATAACGCCGTTTCCATCAGCATCCTTGAGCTCACCGCATGCATCAAGGCAGCATGCACCTGAGTTGATGAGATGGATGAATCCGCCTGCATCTTTCGCCTTGCCTTCGATCTGGTAGCCTGTTGCCTTCTTAACTGCATCCTCGCTCCAGTATGTACGGACATCGGCGAACATCTGAGCACGGTTCGTAAGGAGCTTCATGAACAGCATCCCGAGACCGTTGAGAGTATCATTCTCAGTAGCCATGACGTACGGCTCTCTCGCTCCGTTCCAGTCGAATGAAGTGTTGAGAAGAGCTTCAGGATAATCACAGTTCGGATAGAAGTCTGTCCACTGACGCTGTCCCTGGAAGCCGCCGCAGATAGCATTGTGTCCGACTGCTTCTTCTTCACAGCCGGCAGGCAGGTTCTTGTTGCCGTTGTAAAGATCTTTGATGATACACATCATCTTGACTGTGAATTCCCAGTCTTTTTCCTTCTGTTCAGGAGTCTTGCGGATGAACTCAGGATTCTTGTCCCAGCCTTCCTTGCAGTGAGCTTTTGTCCATGCAAGCGCCTTCTCATATTCCTTCTCATCATAAATGTTCTCTGTCATTCGACGAATGATTTCCACCTCATCGACTGACTCAACACGCATACCGAGATATTCCTCGATGAACTCAGGGCTGATGATAGATCCGCCGATACCCATCGTCACAGAACCGATCTGCAGGTATGACTTATCTCTCATTGTAGCTGCAGCGACAGATGCTCTTCCGAATCTGAGAAGTTTCTCCTGTACATCAGCAGGGATAGATGTATCATCAGCTTCGCAGACATCATGTCCGTAAATGCCGAATGCAGGAAGTCCCTTCTGTGAATGTGTAGCAAGAACTGATGCCAGATAAACAGCACCCGGTCTCTCCGTTCCGTTAAAGCCCCAGACACCCTTTATCGTCAGTGGATTCATATCCATTGTCTCAGCGCCGTAGCACCAGCAAGGTGTAACTGTAAGTGTGATCGCCACGCCTTCTTTTCTGAACTTTGCTTCACATGCCGCAGCTTCTGCAACACGTCCTATTGTTGTATCCGCAATGACTACCTTGACCGGCTCGCCATCAGAATATCTGATATTGTCCTCAAAAAGTTTTGCCGCCGACTTAGCCATATTCATGGTCTGATCTTCGAGCGACTCCCTTACCTTAAGGACACCTCTTCTGCCGTCGATCGCGGGTCTTATCCCTATTACAGGATACTCACCAATTAATCTGCTCTTTGCCATTTGATGCACCTCCGTTGCCTTGATGGTTGTTATATGTTGATGTTTACTGATATCATTTGATCCTGCATCTCCAAATACTCATGCCTGATCTTTTGCTCTGAATCAATTATATTCGATGTCGATCATATATCCTCGCTGTTTCCTATGGAGTTATAGTCAGTTTTTGCTCATATGTCACCCATGAGCCACTGTATTGTGCATATATCACAAAAACAAGCCTTCCAATTGTATCAAAATGATATTTCTGCTTTTTGTTGTTATTTTCCCCGAAATAATGTGAGTATTAGTTTGTTTTTGGTCATATCATCAACTATAATATCATAAAAGCCAATTCATGTGAAATGTTTCGGGATCATTTGTCAAAACATAAGTCGCCATAAATTGTTGTTTATCACACTGGATGTATTTGTGAAAGGGTATTTATGAAAGCTTTTCATGAGGTAAGAGATTATCAGTCGGATTTCATGGTATGGCATGAGCAATACAGAGATATCAGTTTCGTTGCTCACTGGCATCGTGAGATAGAGCTGATTTATGTGCGCAGCGGGACTGCCGAAATTCATGTGACTGACAGGTCCTTTTCTGCAGGCAGCGGGGATCTTATCCTTTGTGACAGCGGCGATATTCATTACTGTGACAGGCATTCTTCGGATTCCTGCCTTGACTTCGTTCTGTTTGATACAAGTTTCATAAGTACTCATTACAAATACAGTTATCTTGCAAGCCATATTTTCAGTAAAGCCGGGCTCGCGAGCCGCGGTCTTGACACACAGCTGGAATATCTTCTCGCAGTTCTGGACGATGAGCTTGGCAACAGGCAATCTTTCTATCAGGAGATCGTCACGTCAGCCATCCGCGGTTTCTGGTATCACCTTTTAAGAGAATTCCCCGAACGCACTGACAAAACAGCCATGCAGGACAGACGTACCAGTATGATCACAGATTTTCAGAATGTACTTACCTTCCTTGAAGAACATTACGGCGAAAATATATCTCTCGATGACGCAGCAGAAATGATGAGTTTTTCATCAAGTCATTTTTCGCGCCTTTTCAAGCAGATGACCGGCACTGGCTTTGTAAGATATCTCAGCATTATTCGTATTTCACAGGCTGCGGACCTGCTGACCACAACTGACCTGAAAATAACTGACATTGCGTATCAATGCGGTTTCTCCAGCATCCGCACATTTAATCGTGTTTTCCTCGAGGTCACCGGATACACGCCCACAGAGTATAGCAAACGGCCTGAGAGCAAATCCTACAACTTTACATATTACCGTTCATCCAGTGATCTGATATCAAAGCCCGAAGACAATCCTACCATAATAAAAGGGAACGGCTGATTTTCACAGCTGTTCCCTGATATATCATTCTGATCCCGATTTCAGACCTGCGTCTTCATTTTTGTTTTGACTTCCTGCTGCCGTCAGCATGGTTCTGCGAATACTCAGCAAAGCGTGCGGCTGCGTCGTCATCTATAGTCGAATACTCGTCCTCTACTGCCTTGCAGAAG
>Ga0172377_10003920_pt1 | contig 15343 bp, 12 predicted proteins | sample Pumphouse3metaG_FD_119749 | JGI IMG/M metagenome (GOLD analysis project Ga0172377, IMG submission 119749) | Leachate microbial communities from a municipal landfill in Southern Ontario, Canada - Pumphouse #3 metaG | ecosystem: Engineered > Solid waste > Landfill > Unclassified | place: Canada...
ATGTTCAAACTTGTTTCTGATACGTTACCATCTGACAAGATTGTTAAGGTGAAAGGACTTGGCACTTTTAAAATAATTGAAGTGCAAGACAGAGAGAGTGTAAATGTGAACACAGGTGAACGAGTGGTGATAGAGGGCCATGGAAAGGTAAGTTTTACACCTGATAATTCAATGAAGGATTTGGTTAACAAACCTTTTTCTCAATTCGAAACGGTAATAGTCAATGATAATGTAGACTTTGCTGAGATAGATAATAAAGAGGAAGACGCTGCTATATTAGCTGAGATTAATGATTATAATGAAAGTCCTGAATCTGAATATACGTCAGAGCCTGAACCTGAAAAAGCATCAGAACAGAAGTTAACAATAGAAATTGAGTCTGTAGCAGAATCAGAATCAATAAAAGAATCATCATCAGAATCGGTTATAGAACCAAATCAGATAATTAAACCTGAATCTGTAAATAAAGATAAACAGGAGACTGAAGTTAGAGCAGGACAAATAAAACACACTGAATCATACTCAAAAAGTGAAAGAGAACCATTACAGGAAGCAGAACAAAAATCCTCATCTCAGCCGAAACAAATTGTTGATTCTAAATCTGTAAATAAATCAGAATCAGTTACAGAACCTAAATTGGTAAAAGAAAAATTAGAAGAGGTTGATTCTGAAAATGTATCAGAAAAAGAGATATCAACAGACTCCCAGGATGTAGATTTGCAAGAACACTCAAATCACTTGTTTTTGAAAGTTATATTTTCTATATTTGCTGCTTTGATAATATTCGGAGTAGGGTTCTGTATAGGTCAGTATATGTCAGAAAAAGGCATTTACAATGTGATGGAATGTACAAATATATTTGGGAAGGCAGATAAACCGATAGTAAAACCGATAGATAAATCTGCATATAGATCTCCTGTTAAGCATATAGGGAAACAAATATCTAAGTCAGATGTTCAATCTAAAGTGAAATCTGATTTAAAACCTACGATTGGTGCAGATAATGAAGTGAAAGCAAAATCAGAATCAACCGAGGTCAAAGATAATGAATCACAATCTATTATATATGATAATAAAAATGCACAAGTAAGGACTGGTGCTTATCGTATAATAGGTGTAGATAATATTATAACGTTGAAATCTGACGAATCGGTTAAAAGTCTTTCAGATCGTATGCTTGGGCCAGGGATGGAATGTTACATATCAGTTATAAATGATATAAATAGATCTAAAACGCTTAATAAGGGACAGAAAATAAAGATACCAAAGTTGGAACTTCGTCATCATAAGACACATTAGGTTTAAAAGTTTCTTAAAATGTAAGTTTTAAGAAACTTTTTTAATATATTTTAGATGCTATTCTTCGCTGTTCATCTATTATTGTATTACTTTTGCGTCTAATTTAATGAATATAGAACAATAAATATCAAATTATAGAGATTATGGCAGAAGCTATTGATATCCGTGAACTAAATATGCGGATTGAACAACAAAGTGCGTTCGTTACAAACCTTACCACAGGTATGGACCGCGTTATTGTGGGTCAGAAACATTTGATTGACTCACTTATTATCGGTCTGTTAAGCGACGGACATATTCTTCTGGAAGGTGTGCCTGGACTTGCTAAGACTTTAGCAATAAAGACTCTATCAAAACTTATTGATGCAGATTATAGTCGTATACAATTTACGCCAGATTTGTTGCCTGCAGATGTTATCGGTACATTGATATATTCTCAGAAAGAGGAGAAATTTAATGTAAAAAAAGGACCTGTGTTCGCCAATTTCGTATTGGCTGATGAAATAAACCGTGCACCAGCTAAAGTTCAGAGTGCATTGCTAGAGGCTATGCAGGAACATGAAATAACTATAGGAAGTGAAACATTCAAGTTGCCTAATCCGTTTCTTGTAATGGCTACTCAGAACCCAATAGAACAGGAAGGCACATATCCATTGCCAGAGGCCCAAGTTGACCGTTTCATGTTAAAGGTTGTTATCGATTATCCTACTTTGGAAGAAGAAAAAATGATCATACGTGAGAATCTCACTAACGGACTGCCAAATGTGACTCCTGTAATAACAGCCGAAGATATTTTGAAGGCTCGTGAGGTTGTGCGTGATGTATATATTGATGAGAAAATTGAACAATATATTGCGGATATAGTTTTTGCTACGCGTTATCCAGACCGTTATGGACTGAAGGATATGAAAGAGTTGATAAGCTTTGGAGGCTCTCCGCGTGCCAGTATAAATCTTGCAAAGGCAGCAAGAGCGTATGCTTTTATCAAGAGACGTGGATATGTTGTTCCTGAGGATGTCCGTGCGGTTGCACATGATGTTTTGCGTCATCGTATAGGACTTACCTATGAGGCAGAAGCTAATAATATTTCCAGCGAAGAGATAGTTAGTAAGATAATAAACAAAGTGGAGGTTCCTTAATGGACACTTCGGATATACTAAAAAAAGTCCGCAAAATTGAAATAAAAACTCGTGGACTGAGCAATAATATCTTTGCAGGCCAATATCACTCGGCCTTTAAGGGCAGAGGTATGGCGTTCAGTGAAGTTCGTGAGTATCAGTTTGGAGATGATGTACGTGATATAGATTGGAATGTCACGGCACGTTTTCATCGTCCTTATATTAAAGTGTTCGAGGAAGAACGAGAACTTACTGTAATGTTACTGATTGATGTCAGTGGTTCACTTGATTTCGGTACTGCTCGGCAGTTGAAGAAAGACATGGTGACTGAGATTGCTGCAACATTGGCTTTCAGCGCTATCCAGAATAATGATAAAATAGGTGTAATATTCTTTTCTGATAAGATAGAAAAATATATACCTCCTAAGAAGGGGCGCAAGCATATTCTCTATATAATAAGAGAGATGTTAGATTTCCATCCAGAAAGTCAGAAAACAGATATAAAGATGGCTGTTGAATATCTGACAAGGGTTATGAAACGCCGTTGCACTGCTTTTATTCTTAGTGACTTCTATACAAGGGATGACTTTGAAAATGCTATTACCATATGTAACAGAAAAAATGATATGGTGGCTATACAGGTTTATGATCCAAGAGCCAAACGTCTGCCTGACGTAGGTCTTATGCGTGTCAAGGACGCAGAAACAGGACATGAAATGTACATTGATACAAGCAGCAAGCGACTTAGACAGGCTCATGAGAGGTATTGGATAAATAGAGAGAAAACACTTAAGAATATTTTTAATAAGAGTAACATTGATAATGTTGCAATTGCTACTAATGAGGATTTCGCCAAGTCGCTATTGCAATTATTTTCTCAAAGAAGTTAAAATGAAGAGAGTCTTATCTTTTATTATAGGTTTGGTTGCAGCACTTAATGTTAGTGCTCAGAATGTGAATGTAGAGACCAAAATTGACTCTATACAGATGTTTGTCGGTGAACAGGTCCATATAACTCTTACTGTTACTATGGGTGAAAAACAGCACCTTAAAATGCCTGTATTCAAAGCTTCTCAGTATATTACTCCAGGTGTTGAAGTGCTTGGTTCTGATCCTGCAGATACTATATCGCTAGATAATAATATGATATCAGTATCAAAGAAGTATACACTTACTTCTTTTGATGAAAAATTGTATTATTTGCCACCAATGAAAGTTACTGTTGATGGTAAACTATATGAAAGTAAAAGCCTTGCTTTGAAAGTGCTCACGGTTAATGTGGACATGAAGCATCCTGAAAAATTTTTTGGTCCCAAAGATGTGCAAAACAATCCATTCGAATGGAATGATTGGAGCTTAATATTCTGGTTTAGTGTATTAATGGTAATTTTATGTGGTATAGGATATTATCTTTATCTTATATATAAAGGTCATAAACCAGTATCGGTAAACATAAAGATGATTAAACGCTTGTTGCCACATCAGAAGGCAATGAATGAGATAGAGCAGATAAAAGCCAATAAAATGGTAACATCAGAGAATGCAAAGGAATATTATACGCGTCTTACAGATACATTAAGAAAGTATATTGAAGATCGCTTTGGATTCTCTGCAATGGAGATGACTAGTAGTGAGATTATCAGCAGGTTGCAAGATACAGGTGATCAGAAGATGATAGAAGAGCTTAAAGGGTTATTCCGTACGGCTGATCTAGTAAAATTTGCAAAGTACTCTACACTGATTAACGAAAATGATATGAATCTTGTTAATGCAATTGATTTTATCAATAGTACAAAGATAGAGAATCAAGCTACAGCAGAGAAAGCTATTCCGCAATTAACAGAAAAAGAGAAACGAAGCAGAAAATCTCGCATAATATTACGAACTCTTATCTTGCTTATTGTGGTTGTATGTGCAGCTATGCTCACATATATTGTATACACGATGTTAGAATTAATATAAAGGAAAAATCATGGAATTTGCCAACAAAGAATATTTGTTTTTGCTATTGTTATTGATACCTTACATCTTGTGGTTCATGTTGTATCGCAAGAAGAGTGAGCCTACAATGCAAATGAGCGATACTTATGCATATAGGTATGCGCCAAAGAGTTGGAAAGTTAGAATTATAAATTTACCTTTTTTCCTTCGTATAATAACATTCGTAATGATTATATTGGTCTTGGCACGTCCTCAGACGCATAATTCATGGAAGCATGAAAATGTAGAAGGTATAGATATTATGCTTGCCATGGATGTCTCTACCAGTATGTTGGCTGAGGATTTGAAACCAAACAGAATAGAGGCTGCGAAGGCAGTTGCTGCAGAGTTTATTGCAGGTAGACCAAATGATAATATTGGCCTTACTATATTTGCAGGTGAAGCTTTCACTCAATGCCCTATAACTACCGATCACCAGTCATTGCTTAATTTGCTTCAGAATGTTCGTACTGATATTGCTGCAAGAGGACTGATACAGGATGGTACTGCTATCGGTATGGGACTGGCAAATGCAGTAAGTAGACTAAAAGATAGTAAAGCTAAGAGTAAAGTTGTGATACTACTTACAGATGGCTCAAATAATATGGGAGATATATCACCAATGACGGCTGCTGAAATAGCTAAAAGTCTTGGTATTCGAGTTTATACTATCGGTGTCGGTACAAATAGGATGGCCCCTTATCCTATGCCTGTAGCTGGTGGCGTGCAATATGTTAATATACCTGTTGAGATTGATACGCAAACTCTATCTGATATCGCAGCGACTACTGATGCTGACTTTCACAGAGCGACGAATACATCCCAGTTGAAACAGATATACCGTTCGATAGACAAGCTGGAAAAAACAAAACTTAATGTTAAGAAATACAGTAAAAAATATGAGGCATATCAGCCATTTGCTATAGTAGCTGTATTGTCGTTGTTACTTGAGATATTACTGCGTGTAACAGTTTTACGTAGGATACCTTGACTGTAATTTAAATTTAATAAGAAAATGTTTCGATTTGAAGATTCTATATTTCTGTATTTATTATTGGTGATACCTGTATTGGCTCTCATCAGATTCTTCAGTTGCAGAAGCCAAAAGAAGAGATTGCGCAAGTTTGGTGACCCCGAATTACTAAAACAGATGATGCCTGATGTATCATGGTATCGCCCATCTTTAAAGTTCTGGTTATTGGAATTTGCTTTATTCCTGCTAATTGTGATGTTAGCCCGTCCACAGATGGGAACTAAAATTAGTCACGAGCAACGTAATGGTATAGAGACAATTATTGCATTGGATATAAGTAATTCTATGCGCGCTGAAGATGTTGAGCCATCACGTCTTGACAAAAGTAAGATGCTTATAGAGAATATGGTAGACAATTTCACTAATGATAAGATAGGACTTATTGTATTTGCAGGTAATGCATTTGTACAGTTACCAATTACTAGTGATTATGTCTCTGCAAAAATGTTTTTGAACAACATCGATCCTAGCATGATAGCTACGCAGGGAACTGACATAAAGGGCGCTATTGATATGGCGACAAATTGTTTTACACAAGAGGAAGGTGTTGGAAAGGCGATTATAGTGATAACAGATGGTGAAGATCATGAAGGTGGTGCCGTAGAAGCTGCGCAGGCTGCAAAGAAGAAAGGTATGCGTGTTTATGTTTTGGGCGTAGGATCGTCAAAGGGATCACCAATACCATTATCTGGTTCAGGTGGTTATATGAAAGACAATACAGGCCAGACTGTAATTTCTGTTCTTAACGAAAATATGTGTAAGGACCTAGCATCTGCAGGTGGAGGCGCATATATACATGTTGACAATAATAGTACAGCCCAGGAACAGTTGAATTCGGAACTCGCAAAATTGTCAAAGAAAGATATGAACAGTACCATCTATAGTGAATATGATGAGCAGTTCCAGGCTTTTGGCATACTTGCTATTGTTGTATTGATAATAGAGATTTGTATTCTTGACCGTAAGAATCCTCTTCTTAAAAACATAAAATTATTCCGTAGGAAATGAAAGGTATAAGATATATATTCATACTTATAGCATTAGTCATCAATGTGACTGTAATGGCCCAGACAGACCGTATGTATATTACGGCAGGCAATAAGCTTTACCATGGCGGACAGTATGCCAAGTCTGAGATTTTGTATCGAAAGGCTATTGAGAAGAATCCACGTAATGCACAGGCAATATACAATCTTGGTAATGCACTCCTTATGCAGAAAAAGGATTCTTTGGCTGTTAATCAGTATCAGAATGCTTCTAAGATGGAAACAAATAAAATCAGACTTTCAAAGTCATTTCATAATATAGGTGTTATATGTCAGGCTCACCAGATGTATGATGAAGCTATAAAGGCATATGAACAGGCTCTTAGAAATAATCCTCGTGACAATGAAACAAGATATAATCTCGTACTTTGTAAGAGGTTACAGAAGCAGAATCCACAGAAGAAAAATAAAAATAAGAAAAATAAGGACAAGGATAAGGACAAGGATAAGGACAAAAAGGACAAAAAAAACCAGAATAAAGACAAAGATAAAAATAAGGATCAGCAGAATAAGGATCAGCAGAAAAAAAATCAGATGAGTAAAGATAATGCTGAACAGCTACTTAATGCAGCAATACAGCAGGAACAGGCTACACAGGAACGTTTGAAAAAAGCTATGCAGCAGCCACGTACCCGTCAATTACAGAAAAATTGGTAATAATGTTATTAATCAACGTATATGAAGAGACTATACTTACTTATAATATTATCTATAATTACTACAGCTACTTTTGCACAACGTCTTGTTGCATCAGTGCCTTCGCATGTAGCAGTAGGTGAACAGTTCAGATTAACATATACTGTTAATACGCAGAATGCCAACGGATTTCATTCAGGCAATATTCCAGACGCTCTGGAAGTCTTAATGGGACCTAGTACATCATCTCAGTCAAGTTTTCAAATGGTGAATGGACATACTAGTAGTTCCTCTAGTATTACATATACTTATATTATTTGTGCAAACAAGAATGGAACATTTGTTATTCCGCCTGCTCATATAAATGTAGGTGGAAGAAGCATCTCTTCCAATGCGTTGCGTGTATCTGTATCAGGACATGCTAGTTCTTCAAATTCAAATTCTGGCGGTAATTATGATAGTCAGTCGCATATGAGAACTGCTGGTTCGCGCGTTAGTTCTGCTGACTTATTCATAAAAGTAAAGGCAAACAAGACAAGGGTACATGAACAAGAACCTGTATTATTGACTTATAAGGTATATACATTGGTAGATCTTACTCAGTTGGAAGGAAAAATGCCTGATCTTAAAGGCTTTCATACACAAGAGGTTACGTTACCACAACAAAAAAGTTTTCGTGTGGAACGTTTGAATGGACGTGCTTACCGCACTGTTACTTGGAGTCAATATGTAATGTATCCGCAGATGACTGGTAAATTGCAGATTCCTTCAATAGATTTTAATGGAGTAGTAGTACAGCAAAATAGAAATGTTGATCCCTTCGAAGCTTTTTTTAATGGAGGTTCCGGATATGTTGAACAACGTAAGACAATAAAAGCGCCGGGATTGACAATACAGGTAGATCCTCTTCCTACGCGTCCTTCCAATTTCTCTGGTGGTGTTGGACTTTTTAATATATCTGCCCAACTCAACAAGAAAGAGGTTCGTGCTAATGATCCTGTTACATTGAGAGTCGTAATAAGTGGTGTGGGTAATCTTAAACTTATCAAGCAACCTGTTGTTAATTTCCCTAAAGACTTTGATAAGTATGATGCTAAGATAACAGACAAAACAAAGCTAACTGCTAATGGTGTTGAGGGTAACATGATATATGATTTCATCGCAGTACCTCGTCACCAAGGAAAGTTTGTTATCCCAGCTGTAGAATTTACATATTACGATACTAGTACCAATAGTTATAAGACGATTAAGACAAGTAAGTATGAGCTGAATGTACTTAAAGGTAGTGGCAATGGTTCTGTTAGTGATTTTAGCGGAGATGAAGTTGGATTGCAGAATAGTGATATACATTTTATTAAAGTTGGAGATACTAAGCAGCACGATATAACCGACTTCTTCTATGGTTCGACAACATATGTAACTTTACTGTCAATACTGCTTATAGCATTTGTAACATTAATAGTGGTTTTCAGAAAACGTGCTATTGACAATGCGAACATCGGTAAGATGAGAGGTAAGAAGGCTAATAAAATAGCCACAAAACGCCTTAAAATGGCTAGTAAATTGATGTTTGAAGGCAAACATAATGAATTCTATGATGAAGTGCTTAGGGCTCTTTGGGGATATGTCGGTGATAAACTCAACATACCGGTGGAACGATTATCTAAGGATAATATAAGTGATAAATTGCAATCACGTGGTGTCGATTCAGATAAGATATACACTTTTATAGACGCAATAAATGAATGCGAGTTTGAACGTTATGCACCTGGAGATACGTCTGGTAATATGGAAAAAGTATTTGGTAAAGCTATGAATGCTATTGAAAATATTGACAGTATACTTGGAAAAGCGCGTGTTAACAAAAATGTTATGATAAAATCGCTTATAATGTTTGCCATGCTTTCTTTGTCGTTATCGGCTAATGCCATAACAAAAATGAATGCCGATAGTGCTTATGTGCATGAGAATTATCAACAGGCGATTACTGATTACGAAGAGTTGCTTAAGAGTGGTGTGAGTGCAACAATATATTATAACCTTGGGAATGCCTATTATCGTACAGACAATATTACTAAGGCCGTGCTCAATTATGAAAGAGCCTTGCTTTTGTCACCAGGTGATAGGGACATTAGATTTAATCTGCAGTTAGCGCGTAGCAAAACTATAGATAAAATAACTCCAGAAAGTGAAATGTTTTTTGTTACATGGTACCATTCTCTTGTAAATATAACGAGTGTAGATGGATGGGCTGAGTTTGGCCTTGTTAGTCTTGTTATATCTTTGATATTAGCTTTATTTTATCTTTTTTCAGGTAAAGTTTGGGTCCGTAAAACAGGCTTTTTTGCTGGAGCGTTTCTTTTTGTATCATTCCTTTTGAGTAATGTATTTGCGTACCAACAGAAACAACAACTGATAAATAGAACAGGTGCTATTATAATATCCTCATCTGCGACGGTAAAAAGTACACCATCAGTAGGAGGTACTGATCTTTTTGTACTCCATGAAGGTACGAAAGTCACAATATCAGATGGCTCCATGAAGGGCTGGAAAGAGATAAAGGTGGCAGATGGAAAAGAAGGTTGGATTCCAATAAAACAAATTGAGATTATATAAAAATGAGTTTACAGGGGTTGATAGAATTAGACCAACAATTGCTACATTCGTTAAATGGTAGTGATTCACTTTTTCTTGATGGATTAATAAAAACAATTTCATCAGGATATACATGGATACCTTTGTATCTTGCTCTTTTTTATATTATTGTGCGGAACAATGAAAATATGTCTCAGATATTACTTGTAGTTGGATGTAGTGCATTGTGTTTACTTTTATCAGAAGGGGTGGCTGAAGGAATTGTTAAACCGATGGTTGAGAGGTTCCGTCCTACATATGATCCCTTTATTAAAGATACAATTGATACCGTAGATGGAATAACAGGTGCACAACCTTATGGGTTTTTCTCATCTCATGCGGCAAATACGGTAGGTATAACTATGTTATTTATTCTCATAGTGCGAAGTCGTGTTCTTTCAGTTACTATGGTAATCTGGGCCTTGATTAATTGTTATTCACGTATTTATCTTGGCGTTCATTATCCCGGCGATGTGATTTGCGGGATATTATGGGGATGTGTTTCAGGTCTCATTTCTTATGTATTATATTGGCGTATTCATCGTAAGATAACTTCGCCAGACAATTATATTTCATCTCAGTATACATCAAGTGGTTATAGCTTTGCTGATATAGATGTGGCGGAATCTGTATTTGTGTTTACTATAATATATGCGATGCTATGTGGGCTATTTTTTTAATTTATGATTATGGATACAAAACATATAAAAATCAGTGACTACAATTATCCTTTACCTGATGAGCGTATAGCGAAATTCCCTATAGCTCAGCGTGACCATTCAAAACTATTGTTGTATAAGCATGGTGAAGTGGGAGAGGATATATTTTACAAATTACCCAAATATCTGCCATCTGGCGCTCTAATGATATTTAACAACACTAAGGTGATACAGGCCCGTATTCATTTTAGGAAGGAAACGGGTGCACTTATCGAGGTTTTCCTATTAGAGCCTGCAGATCCAACAGATTATGAACTAATGTTTCAGACTACATCAACTTGCTCATGGTTGTGTATGGTAGGAAACCTGAAGAAATGGAAAGAAGGTGTTCTAAAGCGTGATTTTGAGATAAAGGATGAAAACCTTACTCTCGTTGCTGAGCGTATAAAAGAACAAGGGACAAGCCAACTAGTCAAGTTCACATGGGATAATGCAAACATAACTTTTGCAGATATACTCGAAACTGTAGGGGAACTACCAATACCTCCATATCTTAACAGGGAGACTCAGGAGAGTGACAAGGAGACGTATCAGACAGTCTACTCTAAAATAAAAGGTTCAGTGGCTGCTCCAACAGCTGGTTTGCATTTTACAGAGTCTGTACTTAAAGATCTTGATGATCATGGCATTGACCGTGAAGAATTGACATTGCATGTTGGTGCTGGTACATTTAAGCCTGTGAAGAGCAAAGAAATTGAAAATCATGAGATGCATACAGAATATATTAGCGTGCATCGTTCCACACTAGAGAAACTTATACGCCACGAAGGTAAGGCAATAGCAGTAGGTACTACAAGCGTACGTACACTTGAAAGCCTTTATTATATAGGTATCCGTTTAAGTAAATATCCAGAAGCTACAGAAGAGGAATTGCATATTAATCAGTGGGAACCATATGATACTAATCCAACGATGTTGGCTGTAGATTCAATTAAAGAAATTTTGTCATATCTTGACCGTAATGGTCTTAATGCTCTACATACTAGTACTCAAATAATAATAGCTCCTGGCTATAAATATAAAATAGTAAAAATGCTTATAACCAATTTCCATCAACCTCAGAGTACATTATTACTTTTAGTAAGTGCTTTTGTTAATGGTGATTGGCATAAGATATATGATTATGCCCTTGCTCACGATTTTCGTTTCTTGAGCTATGGCGACAGTTCACTCTTAATACCATAAAAACATGAAAATAGGTGATAAAGTAAGGTTCTTAAGCGAAACGGGTGGTGGCATTATAGCTGGTTTCAAAGACAAATATACTGTTCTTGTTGAGGATGAGGACGGTTTTCAGATACCTACGCCATTAAATGACATTGTTATAGTAGAGACTGACGATTATAATATAGCAAAAGTTCATACTGGTGCTGCGCCAGGTACAATAGCAAAACAGGCAAAGAGTGATAAATTAACAAATAAAGAAGATGATGATTCTGATTATGATCCTTCTGACAGGCCTATTGCATTTAAAGCTCAGGTGAACGAGAGAAAAGGTGGAGATAAACTATCTGCATATCTAGCTTTTGTTCCTGTTGATATTAAAGAAGTTAGCAAAACAACATTCGATGCATACTTTGTTAATGACAGTAACTATTATATGCATTATACGTATCTTTCTGCTGAAGGCAGTGAATGGCACCTTCGCAATACTGGTGAGGTTGAACCTAATACAAAGATGTTTATAGAAGAATTCGGAAGAGAGGCATTGGGCGATATAGAACGCGTAGCCATTCAGATAGTAGCTTATAAAAAAGAAAAAGTTTTCTTGTTAAAACCTACCGTAGATGTTCAATTTCGAATTGACTCTGTAAAATTTTACAAACTCCATACATTTCAGGATAATGACTTCTTTGAGACTCCGGCTCTTATCTATACAATAATAGAAAATGACAAGTCTGTGCGCCCTCTTGTTGTTGATGTTGAAAAATTGAAGCATGAGATGTATAGGAAAAAAGACTTAGATGATAGACTTATTCCTCAGCCAGCCAGACGTACAGATGATAAGAACTCTTCTGTAGTAATAGATTTACATTCAGACGAATTATTAGAGACAACAGCTGGAATGAATTCTGCAGATATATTAAATTTTCAGTTGGAAAAATTCCGTAATACTTTAGAGACTTTTAAGGATAAACGCGGTACTAAGATAGTTTTTATACATGGAAAAGGAGAAGGTGTACTTCGCCATGCTTTGATACATGAATTGAGTTATCGTTATAAGCAATATTCATATCAAGACGCAAGTTTTCAGGAATATGGTTATGGAGCGACACAAGTAACAATACGCTAACAGCATAATAAAACAAACGAGTATGAATCACGGATTTATAAAAGTGGCAAGCGCTATTCCAGCGGTTAAAGTTGCAGATTGCAGGTTCAATGTGCAGCAGATAGAGTCTTTGATAGCCCAGTCGGAAGGCAAAGGAGTCGAAGTAATCGTCTTTCCAGAACTTTCATTGACAGGATATTCTTGTCAGGATTTGTTTCGCGGTCAGATGCTATTGGATGAGGCTGAGACCTCAATACTTCAGCTGCTTGATTTTACAAGAAAGTTAGATATTATAACAATTGTAGGGCTTCCTATAGCTGTTGGTGGTGTTTTGCTTAATTGTGCAGTAGTAATACAGAAAGGACTAATATTAGGCATTGTTCCAAAAACATATTTGCCAAACTATAATGAATTTTATGAGAAACGTTGGTTCGCGTCTGCACGTGATATAAATCCATCTCAATTCCGTTTTGCAGGTAATGTTATAACAATATCTTCAGAACCGCAATTATTCAGAACTTGCGATGGAATGACTTTTGGAATAGAAATATGTGAAGATGTATGGGCACCTACACCTCCAAGCAATCAACTTACATTGTCTGGTGCTGACGTTATTTTTAATCTTTCTGCCAGTAACGAACTAATTGGCAAGCATGATTATCTGGTAAGTCTACTTTCTCAACAAAGTGCGCGTACTATATGTGGATACGTTTATAGTGGATGTGGATATGGTGAAAGCACTCAGGATGTAGTATATGGGGGCAACGCGTTAGTGTTTGAGAACGGCAAACTGATAGTTCAGTCAGATCGTTTCAGTTTTTCACAACAATTGCTTATATCCCAGATAGATATAGAAAAATTACGTACTGAGCGCCGCAATAACACTACATTTGTTAATGCTCAGAAAGGAGCTGTATCCAGAGTAATAGATGCAAAGCCTGTAACGCCCAGGGATTTTGAGTTTCTTCGTGATGTTAATCCACATCCATTTATTCCAACAGGTAATGATATGGAAAAGAATTGTCAGGAGATATTTAATATTCAGATAGCAGGACTTGCAAAGCGGCTTAATCATACAGGAAGTCGCCATGTAGTAATTGGAATAAGTGGAGGATTGGATTCTACTTTGGCTTTGCTAGTGTGCGTAAAGACATTTGATAAACTTCATATACCTCGTACAGGTATAATAGGTGTTACAATGCCAGGATTTGGCACAACAGACCGTACTCATGTCAATGCAGTAAGTCTTATGGACAGCTTGGGAGTGTCTTCAAGAGAGATTAATATATCAGATGCAGTTCGCCAACACTTTAGCGACATTGGTCAAGATGCAGAAAATCATGATGTTACATATGAAAATTCTCAAGCAAGAGAGCGTACACAAATCCTAATGGATTTAAGTAATAAGTTAGGTGGGCTTGTCATAGGAACTGGTGACTTATCCGAATTGGCTTTGGGATGGGCTACGTATAATGGAGACCATATGAGCATGTATGGAATAAATGTAGGAGTCCCCAAAACACTTATTAAATACCTAGTTAATTATGTGACAGAAAATGGAATTGATGATAAGTCGCGGGTAACCCTTCTTGATATTATTCAAACACCAATAAGTCCGGAGCTCATACCTGCTGATGAAGAAGGAAATATAAAGCAAAAAACAGAAGATTTAGTTGGTCCATACGAATTACATGATTTCTTTTTATATTATTTTTTGCGTTATGGATTTCGTCCTTCAAAGATTTACTTCCTTGCAAAAAAAGCATTTGATGGTACACATAAAGAAGTTGGAATTTATTCTGATGAAATAATTAAAAAATGGCTTACTACATTCTTTAGACGATTCTTTAATCAGCAGTTTAAACGCAGTTGTTTACCTGACGGACCAAAAATTGGTAGCGTAAGCCTTAGTCCGAGAGGTGACTGGCGTATGCCAACAGATGCAAGCAGTGCTTTATGGCTAGCAGAATGCAACGATTTGTAATATATGTATATTCTATTCGTTAACGCAAACAGTTATATTGATTTAAGTCAAAAATAGCATTGTTTTGAATAAAAACAGAGTAAAAATATATTTTAATAAGATATATATTAATAACTTTGCAGTACAAAAAGAAAATATCTCAATAGGTAATAGTTTAATTTAAGGTAGATGGTATTCAGAATGAAATAAGAGGATGTGCAACATCCTCTTATTTTTATTTGAAAGCTATAATTCTGGTAATTTCCTTGTCAAAATAAAATGTTTGTAAATTCTTATGTGTCTTTCCTTTTCCAGATTGCGTGTTATAAGTCACCCGTATAAAATAATATACGTCAGGTAGTTTCCCTGCTGTATATTTAATACCATTTTTATATAATTTTAGATCGTTAGCCTTTTTACGCATATCCATGACCATACTGTCTGATATGAAACTGGATGAATCAATTTTGCCAAAGTTTTTCTCGTTTATAACAGAAAAGTCCTTGACATTGGCCTCCATAAAATCATTTACTAGACTTTTAGCTTTGTATTGTTGCCCACATGATGATAGCAACAATACAAAGCATATAGCTAATAATAAACTATACTTATTCATTATTAATAACTTCTAGCTATTAGTACA
>Ga0172377_10003925_pt1 | contig 15331 bp, 17 predicted proteins | sample Pumphouse3metaG_FD_119749 | JGI IMG/M metagenome (GOLD analysis project Ga0172377, IMG submission 119749) | Leachate microbial communities from a municipal landfill in Southern Ontario, Canada - Pumphouse #3 metaG | ecosystem: Engineered > Solid waste > Landfill > Unclassified | place: Canada...
CGAACGTGGCGGAGCGGCTGGAGAAGTTCTCCGGCGGGCGGCAGGAGCCGGGGCTTGAAGGCCGGACCGCGATCCTGATCGACGACGGCCTCGCGACCGGGTATACGATGCTCGCCGCCATCGAGGCGGCCCGGGCCGAGTCGCCCAAAAAGGTCATCGTGGCGGTCCCCACCGGTTCCCTTCACGCTGTCAACTTCATCGCCCGGAGAGCGGACCTCGTCGTCTGCCTGAACATCAGGACCAGCCCCACCTTCGCGGTGGCGCAGGCCTACGAGCGGTGGCACGACCTCACCGACCAGGAGGTGCAGGAACTGCTGGTCCAGGCCCGGGATATGGGGCTCTTCTGATGCGGGCGGGGGCATGGCGGTGGATCCCCTCGTCGTGATACTGGGGTTTGGCGTCTTTCCCCCGGAGCACACCTGTGACGGTGACGACACCTCGCCGGCAATCACGATCCTCGGCGCGAGGACGCCCTACCTCGCGATAATCATGGAGGATATCGATGCTCCGGAGGGCACCTTCACCCACTGGCTCATCTGGAACATCCCTGCTACAGAGGAAGTCCCCCCGGACCTGCCTGCCGCGGGAGAACTCCAGGAACCGGCTGGTGCGATGCAGGGGACGAACGATTACGGCACCATCGGTTACCGGGGCCCCTGCCCGTTGCGCGGCGAGTCGCACCGCTACCTCTTCCGGGTCTACGGGCTCGCCGGGCCGATCGATCTCGCGCCCGGATCCAGTCGAGTCGACCTCGGGCGCGCCATGATGGACGCGATCCAGGAGTCCGGGGAGGCGATGGCGGCATACGGGAGGGCGGCCGAAACGGGACCGCCCCGGTGCTAGGTCCAATCCCGCCCGCCGCAACAGATTTATGCACCCCTTTCCATGGGGGTGACGGGTATGCAGAACCTGACGATAGAGGTCGACTTCGACCGGTTTCCCCGGGAGCACACCTGTGACGGAGAGGACATCTCTCCGCGGATACGGGTGCTCGGGTCGGATGCACCTTACCTTGCGGTCATCATGGACGACCCGGATGCACCGCGGGGCACGTTCACCCACTGGCTTGCCTGGAATATCCCGTCGACCGGCGAGATTCCCGCAGGCATCCCCCCGGAGCCCCGGGTCTTCCATCCGGTCCCGGCCGTCCAGGGGACGAACGACTTCCGGAAGACCGGTTACGCCGGCCCCTGCTCCCCGAGGGGTGCGTCGCACCGCTTCTTCATCCGGGTCTGGAGCCTCGCGCAGGAACTCGACCTCCCGCCGGGCTCCGGCAGGACCTGGCTTCTGGACGCACTTGCCGGCGCCGCGACCGGCTACGGTGAGACGATGGCGGTCTACAGGCGGAGAACGGTGCCCGAGTCCCCGCCCGGAGCCGGAACCCGGACCTGAAGGCATCCCCGGTCTCGCAACCTTTTTATCGGGACCCGCCTAGAGTCCCTGTATGGGCGCAGAAGTCACCAAACTGATAGTCTCTCTTCACTCTGCAGAGTTCCCTATCTGGAACACCTGCGACGGTCCCGACCGTTCTCCCGGGTTGAGGATCCGGGGACTCGCCCCGGAGACGCAGTCGATGGCGGTCTTTGCACTGAACCCCTTCGAACCCGGGTGCTCGTTTACGACCTGGATCGTCTGGAATCTCTCCCCGGCACCGGTGATCCCGGAGGGTATTCCGCCGCAGGGTATCGTGACCGCTCCGGTGAACGCCGTCCAGGGGACGAACGATTACGGTATCATCGGCTGGCGCGGCCCCTGCCCGCCCCCGGGAGAGACGCACCGGTATCACTTCAAGGTCTACGGGCTCGACGCCATGCTCGATCTCGCCCCCGGCGCGGGCAAGCACGATCTCATCGCCGCGATGCAGGGGCACGTCCTCCAGTTCGGCGACACCGCCGCCATGTACTCCCGGTGACCGCACAAACCCTTTTTATACTTCTCTTCACGAAAGAGGCTATCGACGGAGTCTGGTACAATGCCGAACCTGGTTGTCACACTGGATTTTGAAGAGTTCCCGCCGGAGCACACCTGCAGGGGAGCGAACCGGTCGCCCGCAATCCGGGTCGAGGGGATCCTGCCGAACATCAAGTCGCTCGCGGTCCTCGCGACGACGAGCCCCGAGGAAGGCCCGTCAAGGGTGGCGTGGGTCTTCTGGAACCTCCCCGCCGTCCCGCTGATCCCTGAAGGGTTCACGGCCGATAAGGTTGTGGAAACGCCGGTTCGCGCCGTACAGGGCACAAACGACTTCGGCACCATCGGTTACCGGGGCCCCTGCCCGGAGGCCGGAAAAACTGAGGCCTACCTCTTCCGGGTCTACGCGCTCGACCTCGATCTCGGTCTTGAGCCCGGCGCGACCTGGGAGGAACTGGTCCGGGCGATGGAAGGGTCGATGAACCAGACCGGGGAGGTCATCGTCTTCGCCACCGGGTAAAGGGCAACAGGCGTGGGGGCGCCGAGCCCCCGGCCGGAGAAGAAAAGATGCCGGTGCCCTCCCTTACATGGGCATGGGCGGGCTCTCTTTCTGCATGGGCGGGCTCTGCTTCTCGATGTTCTTTGCGATGGAAGCCATCTCCTCGCCCAGCATGCGGACGATATCGTCCATGGTGACGATCCCGATCAACTTCCCGGCGTCGTCGGTGATCGGCATCCTCCGGATGCCCTCCGCGGTCATCTTCTGGATGGCCTCGTAGATCCCCATGTTGTCATGGAACGTGACCACGTCCCGGGTCACGATATCCCCTGCCCGGACCTCGCCGGGATTCTTCTCCTGTGCCATGACCCGGATTGCAAGGTCGCGATCGGTGAGTATGCCGGCAGGCCGGTTATCGCCGGTGACAATGACGACGCTTCCGACATTCCTCTCTCCCATAATCCTCGCCACCTCCACCGCCGGCGTATCCGGCGAGACGGCGACGACCTGCTCACGGCAGCACTTCACGATTCCCATAACATAACCTCCGTTGACGGCGTCTGACTCATGCCGGTATGGTATATGAACATAACCCGTGCCGGCGGCCGGGCCTCCTCCTTAAATACGATCGGCGAGAAGATCCTCCATCACAGAGATGGACTGGCTACTGATTATTCTGACCGTAGCGGGCCTTTCAGTCTTTGAGATCGTCTCGAGCATCGATAATGCCATCATCAACGCCGACGTTCTCGTGACGATGGGGGAGAAGGCCCGCAGGTGGTTCCTCCTATGGGGCCTGATCGTTGCGGTCTTCGTGGTCCGGGGGCTCCTGCCGTGGCTGATCGTCTGGGCAACCACCCCGTCGCTTGGGCCTGTCGGATCCCTGCTCGCGACGTTCTCAAGCGATCCGGCGGTAACAGCCGCGATCGAAGAATCGGCCCCGATCCTCCTGATATTCGGGGGGACGTTCCTGGTCTTCCTCTTCTTCCACTGGCTCTTTGTCGAGGAGAAGACCTGGGGGCTCCGGAGCGAGGCCATCTTCTCCCGCCAGGCCGTCTGGTTCTACGCGGTCGTCTCGATCCTGCTTGCCGCAATCGTCTGGTTCGCCCTCCAGATCAACGTCATGATGGGGTTTGCGGCCGTGCTCGGTTCGACCGCCTTCTTCATCGTCCACGGATTCCGGCAGAACGCCGAGGTGCAGGAAGCCAGGCTCCGGCAGCCCGGGATGTCGGACCTCTCGAAGATCGCCTATCTGGAGGTCCTCGACGCGACATTCTCGATCGATGGCGTCATCGGGGCGTTCGCCTTCACCCTCTCGGTCCCCCTCATCCTGATCGGGAACGGTATCGGGGCTGTCGTCGTCAGGGAACTGACCGTCCGTGGCGTCGATAAGATCCGGAGTTACTGTTTCCTCAAGAACGGAGCGATGTACTCCATCCTGGTGCTGGGGACGATCATGCTCGCGGACAGTTTCGGGTTCCACATCCCCGCCTGGCTCTCGCCGATAGCGACGTTCGGCATCGTCGGCTACTTCCTCTACCGCTCGGTGCAGGAACAGAAGAAGGGGGCAGCGGGCGTTGCGTGACCGGGATTCCGGCTGTTGCCCTGCAACCTCTCAGGCCGCCCGAAAAAGTATATCCGGGTCAAGAGACGAAACGTAGTCCATGACGAAGCGATCAATCGGCCCACGGACACTCCTCTATCCCCACCCGGTCCTGATCATCGGGACCTACGGTGCCGACGGCCGGCCGGACGCCATGGTTGCTGCATGGGGCGGCATCTGCTCGTCCCGCCCCCCGGCAGTCGCGGTCTCGGTCCAGAAAGCCCGGCAGACCTACGCGAACCTCATCGAGCAGCGCGAGTTCACGATCAGCATACCCTCGGCGGACTACGTGAAGGAGGCGGACTGCTTCGGCATCGTCTCCGGCCGGGATACGGACAAGTTCGCGGCGACCAATCTGACGCCGGTGAAGGGCGATCTCGTGAACGCCCCGTACGTCGGGGAGTTCCCGGTCGTTCTCGAGTGCCGGCTCCTCCAGACGGTCGAGATCGGTGTGCATACCCAGTTCATCGGGGAGATCCTGGACGTGAAGGTGGACGAGAGCGTCCTTGGTGAAGACGGCAAGCCGGATATCGCGAAGGTCAGACCGTTCGCCTACGACTCGATGCGGCAGGAGTACTACGAGTTCGGCGGCGTGCTCGCGAAGGCTTTCTCGGCGGGGAAGGAGATGCTCCGGTAACTTCTCCGGTATCCGCTCTTGGAATTACCCCTAAATTTACCCTGAATTTCGATATTGCCCTTTTTTTGTAAAACCATGCGGTTTCAATAGACTCTTATAGTTGTTTTGATGTATAGATTGATCCAGTGGTGTTGCCAACGGGCCAATATACCCTGCTCTACGTTGATGACGAACCGGCCCTCCTTGATATCAGTAAGGTGTTTCTTGAGCATTCGGGTACGCTCAGCGTCGAGACCGTGCCCTCCGGCCGGGAGGCGCTGGCCCGGCTGGACGAGGTGGCCTGTGACGCGGTCGTCTCCGACTACCTGATGCCGGAGATGGACGGCATCGAGCTCTTGAAGGAGGTCCGGCAGCGTTTTGGGGACCTTCCATTCATCCTCTTTACCGGGCGCGGCCGCGAGGAGATTGTCGTGGAAGCGCTCAACCGCGGTGCCGACGGTTACATCCAGAAAGGGGGCGACCCTGAATCACAGTTTGTCGAGCTCGAGCACCGGATCGTGCAGGCGGTGGAGGGCCGGCGGGCCATCCGGGCCTTGCGAGACTCGGAAGAACGCTATCGCGCCCTCTTTGAGGGGGCAAACGACCCGATATTCATCTTTGAGGGCGACCGGTTCGCCGACTGTAATTCAAAGGCCCTCAATGTTTTCCGGTGCACCCGGGAGTTTCTCATCGGGAAGAGGCCCTGGGATCTCTCAAACCCCATTCAGCCGGATGGTGTTCCGGCGCTGGCAAGCGCTGTCGAGAAGATGAAGGCGGCGTATGCGGGACAGCCGCAGTTCTTCGCGTGGCGGATCACTGCGCCAAGCGGGAAGGTCTACGATACGGAGATGAGCGTGAGCCGCGTTGACGTGAAAGGCCCGCCCCGCCTCCAGGCGATCGTCCGGGACGTCACCGCCCGGAAACTGATGGAGGCTGCTCTGATTGGTGTGAACCGGAAGATGCACCTCCTCTCCAGCATCACCCGGCACGATATCCTCAACCAGCTGACCATCCTCCAGGGCTACCTGGGGCTGGCACGGGACCAGGCAACCGATCCTGTTCTCCTGGATTACCTGGACCGGCAGAAGACGGCTATCGGGTTTATCCAGCGCCAGATTGCATTTGCCCAGGACTACTCGGGTCTGGGGGACCGGGGCCCGGAGTACCAGGACGTCGGCGAGTGCGTGGCCCGGGCGGCCGCGAACCTCCACTCCGTTCTCACCCTCATGACCGGGGTGGACGGGGTTGAGGTCTACGCCGATCCCATGTTCGAGAAGGTCTTCTACAACCTCTTTGAGAACGCGGTCCGGTACGCCGGGCCGGCCCCGGCGGTCAGGGTCCATTGCTCCTGCCGGGAGGAGAGCCTCGTCATCTCCGTCGAGGACGACGGTCCCGGTATACCGGCAGGCGAGAAAGAGAGGATATTCCTGCAAGGTTTCGGGAAGAACACCGGTCTCGGGCTCTTCCTCGTGCGTGAGATCCTTGCGATGACCGGGATCGTCGTCCGCGAGACAGGAGAGGCCGGGCAGGGCGCACGGTTCGAGATGCTGGTCTCCGGGGGTCACTGGCGGTTCCGGGATGCCGGTGTCCCGGCCGACCGCTGAACCCTCACCGCCGCCGGTCCCGCTTCGTCTCGACCCACCGCTTCCGCTTCCCGCACCGTTCGCACCGCTGCTCCCACTCGATGACGTTCGAGGAGTACTCGTCGTATCCCCGCTTCCTGCCCCAGCGGTGGAGCCCGATCCTGCAGAGGATGAGGCTGATGGTCGTCATGGTTCTCTCAACGTTGTCCCCTTCTGGCTGCATGAATGTTGCCCTTCGTCCCGGGGCAGGCGAGTTCCATGCCGGTTTTTCCTATCTCTGCATCTGGTAAGGTTTTTATGCCAGACTGTGAGATTGACTACAATTGCACGGAGGTAGTTATGGCGTTTGTCTACTACGGCCAGGGAGTGTCGTCCCTTTACCAGGACTTTGTGGAACGGCTGATGTCGCAGCTCGCGCTCAGGGGAACGGAGATCACGCACCAGAGTATCGGGGATACATCGTCGATGATGGATGTCCGGCATACCGGTGAGGAGGGGCGTATGGAGATCGCGGTCGACCGGGAGAACGTCCGGGTGAGTTATACCGTCGAGCGTCAACGCAAGGAGATCAAGAAAGGGCTCATGGGCGCCATCGCCGGGGCGGGCATAGGCAGCATCCTCGGCAGCGTCATGCGAGGCGAGCGGGACCTCGGCGACGCCATCGGCGGTGCGGCGGCCGGTGGGGCCTACGGGGCATACGACGGCTACGAGTCATCCCATGAGGAACGGACGGCGTTTGCGGAAGTGCTCGCGGAAGCGGTCAGGGACGTCGAGAACGAGCTCCAGGCGATCATCGAGGGGCAGGAGGAGGCGCGGGAGGCTCTCCGCGAGCGCGGCCGGCAGAAACGGGAGGAGGATCTCGCCCGGACGGAGGAACTGCGCGAACTCCTGGAGGAGCTCTACGGCGACCTGCTCGCTGTCCAGGAGGAGGTCGAGATTGCGGCCGCCGAGGGGCAGGACGTCAAAAAACCCCGGGCGCGGACGGACCGGGCCGAGGTCCTCTACGGGGAGGCGGAAGCGGCACTCGAAGAGGGCAACCACGCCGTCGTGAAGGCAAAGGTGAAGGCCGCCCGCGCCATGGTGGAGGGGGCAGAGGAACTTCTCGCGAACCTCGGGAACGAGTGAGGCCCGGCCGCTCCGGGGCCTCCTCGTCCCTCCCCCTCACGGGATGATCTCGCAGCTGTTGTACTTCCGGTGGTCGAAGTCCTCCATCCGGATCCTCCCCGCGTCGATGAGACGGCGGATCTCCGGGAGTGCTGCCAAGAGGGCAGAATAGAGGTTCTCCACCGTCCCGCAGACGACCCGCCGCCCCTCGTCGGGCCAGGGGCGGGTGATGTTCGAGTAGAGGCACCGGCCGCCGCAGAAGTCGAGGATGCCGCATGCCGTGCAGGGACCTCCGACGGTCGTCACCGGGAGGTGGAGGGGATCGGCGGTCGCAATATGTCCGACATAATAGTCCTTCATCCCGACCATGATGGGGCAGGGGGCGATATGCCCGTCGGTCATGATGCTGTAGTTCGCGTGGCCGCACCCGCACCGGAGCATGCTCGGCCGGGATAGCAGCATGTCCTGCACCGGGTCCATGAAGGGGTACCACCGGAGCACCCGGCCCTCTGTGCGCATCGTCTCGACCCAGAACGCGACGAGCGACCGGATGCCGGGGTTATAACTCTCCTTCACCCATGCGGCGTAGTCCCGCAGGTGGTAGTCGTTCCAGAAGTTCGCGTCCATCTGCCAGTGGACGGCCGGGAACGGGAAACGGTCGTTTGCCGTGAGGTAGCGGACGGCTTCCACGATATCGGTATCCTCGGTCACGGTCATCCGGGCGATCACCTCGCCGGCAAATCCGCCTGCCGCGAGAACCCGCAGGTTTCTCGTGATCCGACCAAACGTCCCCTCCCCGCGGTGAGCGTCGGTGAGCCCCTCGGGGCCGTCGATCGAGACCAGGATGGTGTCGAACCGGTTTGCGGTCGCGGGCTCGAGGCGGTCGAGGAGGGTCCCGTTCGTGTGGAGGATCAGGGCCGAGACCGGGGCATCGCGGGCGATCTCGCGGACGCGCTCGACGGCGAGGAGAGGTTCCCCGCCGTAGAAGGTCAGCACGGCATCGGGGTCCTTTGCAAGGAACCGGTAGAGATCGGCAAGGTCGATATCGAGGTCGACCGGGAGATCTTCGTCGACGGCGATGTCGCACGTCTCCGGGGGGTCGACGGTGAACGCCTTCCCCCGGCAGTAGGTGCAGCAGAGGTTGCAGTTGTCGGTCAGGATGAGATGATAGTACACGGGTGGTCTCGTACTATTTGGGCCGCCGGGCGAAAAAAATGTGGGGATCTAGGCCCCCTCTCCGCTGGTTTCCGGCTTACCATATCGGATAGTATAGATTCGACGTTTGAGAACGACCCGGCGCTCATGGGTCTTCACAGATCAAGAAACTCCTCTTTCGTAAGGTGGGCCTGCTTCAGGATTGAGAGGAGTGTCCCTCGCGGGATAGGGTCGCGTCGGGGAACGATAACAAGCAGCTTGTTTCCGTCTCCCCGATCTTATAGAGGGCTACATGACTTCCCTTTCCTCGATGGGGGGCGTAGTCGAATCCGGCTGCCTTCGGTTTCTTTATGACGTCGTCGGAAGAGATCAGAGGCAGTTTTGTCATGCCTCAACCTCGATGACCGAGGTGAACTTACGGGGTGATTTCAGTATCGGCTCAAGATCCTGCAATATCCCGAGTTCTTTTGCATTCTCAAGGTAGAGTTCGATCGCTTCACGGATGTTGTCCAGAGCTTCCTCCGGCGTATCGCCGCAACTGGCGACCTCAAGTTCCTGGCACCTGGAGACATACGCCCCTTCTTCTTCCCAGATCAGGATGGTTAACCGTACCTTTGTCAATCATGTCACCTCCAATAATTAACAGTTCATTTGCTCTTTATATTATTCTTCTCACAGAAGTTCGAGCGGCAAGCAGATTAAGCAGATTCTACCTCCTGGTTATCTCCGGGTTAAATCACTGTATGCCTGTTCGTTGCCACCGGCCGCAAAAAAGAATACACCACAGGAGAAACCGACTCGTATGTCTGAAGCAAAAGAAAACCTCGCCGAACAGGTCATCGACCCCCGTGACCTCGTCGCCTACCAGCCGGGCTCGATCGTCAGCCGGATGCTCGTCTACACGAAGGCCGGCACCATCACGGTCTTCGCCTTCGATGCGGGCGAAGGCCTCTCGGAGCATACCGCACCTTACGATGCCGTCCTCCAGGTCCTCGACGGGGAGACCCTCGTCACCATCGCGGACAGGGAGTATCCCATGAAGGCGGGCGACCTGATCATCATGCCGGCAAAGATTCCCCACGCGGTCCACGCCGTTACGCGGTTCAAGATGATGCTGACGATGATCCACGCGTGACCTGCGCCGTTGCAGGTCACTGCCTTCAGGTTTTTATAGGTTGGTGACCCGTCTCCCCCCATGCGCACTCCACGAGAACCTCGCCCGGTGGGAGGTCCGGCACCTGCCGGCTACCTGCCCATATCAGACTACGGAATCATCGGCAACCTCAGGACGGCGGCGCTCGTCGGACGGAACGGCTCGATCGACTGGTGCTGCTTCCCGTACCTCGACAGCCCGAGCGTCTTTGCCGCCATCCTCGATACCGGCCGCGGCGGGCGCTTCTCAGTCTCGGCCGTGGGAGCAAGTTCCGGCGAGCAGGGGTATATCGAAGACACCAACGTCCTGATCACCCGGTTCACAACGGACACCGGGAGACTTGCCGTGACCGACCTGATGCCGCTTGCAGGAGAGATCGCCGGCCGCGGCGGGTCGCATGCCCCGCCGGTGATCATCCGCATCCTCGAGTGCGAGGAGGGTGTCGTGGATGTGGCGGTCGAATGGTCGCCGCGGTTCGACTACGCCCGGATCCAGACGTGGATAGAAGAGGTCCCGGGCGGGTGGCTTGCCACCGGCGGCGGCGAGGCGCTGTTTCTCTGCGGTCTTGAGAGCGACGAGAGCGACGCGAGCAGGCGGGATGCCACCCTTCGCGCCCGGTTTACGATGCGGAAGGGCGACCGGAGGCTCCTTCAGACCCGCTGGGGTCTTGAGGACATGACCTGCGATCCCACCCGCGCCGAAGCGGCGCTTGCCGGGACGGTCCAGGTCTGGCGGACCTGGGCGCACTACGAGGATCTGGCGCAGACACCGCGCTGGGCCGGGGAGTGGCTCCCCTATGTCACCCGGTCCGAACTGACCCTGAAACTCCTGACCATGGCCGACACGGGAGCGATCGCCGCCGCGCCCACGACATCCCTTCCCGAGGAGATCGGCGGGGTCCGGAACTGGGATTACCGCTACGCGTGGGTCCGCGACGCCTCGATGACGGCCCAGGCCCTGGTCTCCCTCGGCCACCCCCGGGAGGCGATTGAGTTCCTTCAGTGGATGGAGCGGACGGCCGAGGCGCACACCGGAGCGCGGCAGCCGCAGGTGCTTTTTGCGTTGCACGATGCAACGGCCGATCTCACGGAGATCGAACTTGAACACCTGGAGGGCTACCGGGGCTCGCGCCCGGTCCGGGTAGGGAACGCCGCCGCCTACCAGTTGCAGCTTGAGATCTTCGGGGAGCTCGTCTCAACCGGCTACGAGCTCGCTCGCCGGGGCGTGAACCTGGGACCCGAAGCCCTCCGGTTCCTCTCTGCCGTCGCCGATTACGCCTGCAGGAGGTGGAAGGAGCCCGACCAGGGGATCTGGGAGATCCGGGGCCCGCCACAGCATTTCGTCTACTCGAAGGTGATGGTCTGGGTCGCTCTCGACCGGGCGATCTACCTCGCGGAGCACCACGGCCTCTCCGGCGACGTGGACCGGTGGAAGAAGGCCCGGGAGACCATCCGGGAACGGGTGCTCACCGAGGGATACGATCCCGAGGTGGGTTCGTTCGTGCAGGCGTTCGGGTCGAAAGCGCTGGATGCGGCCAATCTCCGCATCCCCCTCGTGGAGTTTCTCCCCTTCGACGACGAGCGCGTGCAGGGGACGATCGATGCAACACTCGAATACCTGACGAAGAACGGCCTCGTCTACCGTTACCTCACCGACGACGGCCTCCCCGGCGGGGAGGGAGCCTTCGGCCTCTGCACCTGCTGGCTGGTGGACGTGCTGGCCCTGTCGGGGAGGGTGGAGGAAGCGAGGGAGATCTTTGATGGGATCGTGGCCCGGGCAAACACCGTAGGCCTTTTCCCCGAAGAGTTCGACCCCGAGACCGGGGAGTTCCTCGGCAACTTCCCGCAGGCCTACACCCACATCGGCCTCGTCAACAGCGCCCTGTACCTCGCGCATGCAGAAGGGCGGTGGGTCCCGGAGCACGCGCCGGCAGGCATCCCCCGGGAAGGGCTGCGGTGAGGCAGGGGGATCTCATTCTGCTGGCATCGATGCATGGTTTTTATGGCCACGCGTGACAACACGGCAATGATGGCTCCCTCTATCTCTCCCGACGAGTCGAGGACGACGGCGTGGCACGCTCTCCCGACAGATGATGTGGCCGGGCGGTTCGCTTCGCCTTCGGAAGGCCTCTCCGACATCGAGGCCGCCCGGCGACGGGAGATCTTCGGGGAGAATGCCCTCCCGCAGAAGCGGCCGCCGACGGTCTTTGAGGTCTTCCTTCGCCAGTTCATGAGCCCGCTCATCTACGTCCTCCTTGCGGCCGGGATCATTTCCATCCTCTTCGCCGACTTCACCGATGCGGTCTTCATATTCATCGTCATCCTGATTAACGCCGTCATTGGTACGTTTCAGGAAGTGAAGGCGGAGAGGAGCGCAACGGCCCTCCAGCAGATGCTCAGGATCTACGCACGGGTGAAGCGGGGCGGCCGCGAGGCGACGGTCCCGGCGGAGGACCTGGTCCCCGGCGACCGCGTTTCCCTGGAATCGGGCGACCGGGTCCCCGCCGACATCCGCATCCTCACGGCACGATCGCTCACCGTCGACGAATCGCTCCTGACCGGTGAGTCCCACGCGGTCAGGAAGAACCCTGATCCCGTGAATGCAGCCCTCCCTCCCGGCGACCGGCTGGGTATGCTTTATGCCGGCAGCACCGTCATGACCGGCCGCGGTAGGGGGGTCGTGGTCGCGACGGGCCAGCACACCGAGATCGGGCAGATCGCCGAGACGGTCACAGCATCGGAGACGGGCAAACCACCGCTCGTCCTCCGCATGGAGGATTTCTCCCGGAAGATCAGCATCGCCGTCCTTGCTGCCACCGGACTGCTCGCGATCATCGTCCTCGGCCAGGGGGTCCCTCCCCTTGAGGTCTTCTTCCTCGCCGTCGCGCTCGCGGTCTCGGCGATCCCCGAAGGGCTTCCGGTCGCCCTGACGGTCGCGCTCTCGATCGCTACGTCACGGATGGCGGGGCGGAACGTCATTGTCCGGTTCCTTGCGGCCGTGGAGAGCCTCGGGAGCTGTACACTGATCGCAAGCGACAAGACCGGCACCCTCACCGTGAACCAGCAGACCGCCCGTCTGGTCGTCCTGCCCACGGGTGAGGAGGTCTCTGTCATGGGCGCCGGGTATGTGGGTGAGGGGGAGGTCCTCGATACCCACGGCGCCCCGGTAGCCGGCGCTGCCCGTAGCCGCCTGGAGCGTCTGGCCCGGGCTGCGACGATAACCAACGAGGCCGCCCTGGAGCAGACCGATGAAGGAGACTGGGCTCACCGGGGCGACGCGATCGACGTGGCGTTCCTCGCGCTCACCTACAAGCTGGGGCTCGATCCGGCTCATATCCGCGAGAGCGCACCTCCCATTGTCGAGATCCCCTTCGAGTCCGAACGGCGGTATGCCGCCGTCTGGTATCCTGAGGGTGAAGAAGTCATGGTGGCGGTCAAGGGGGCTGTCGAGACGGTCCTCCCGTTCTGCCGGACCATGGCCACGGGGGAGGAAGGGAATGTCCCCCTCGACCCTGGCCGCGTGCAGGAGGACCTCGACAGCCTCACCTCCCGGGGATACCGGGTGCTCGCCGTGGCCCGTGGCCGTGCAGAGGGACCGGTCTCTGCGGAGAACCCCGAGCTGCCTCCCCTCGAACTCCTCGGCCTGGTCGGGTTCATCGATCCGATCCGGCCCGACGTCCCCGATGCCATCCGGCGGTGCCGTGACGCCGGGGTCGATGTGGTGATGGTGACGGGTGACCACCCCGCGACGGCCCTCGCCATCGCCCGGGAGCTTGCTATCGCGGCCTCTCCCGACGAGGTGATCACCGGCGCAGAACTGGGAGACGGCGAGATCGCGACATTCTCTGAGTTCGTCGACCGGGTGCAGGGTGCCCGGGTCTTCGCCCGGGTGACGCCGCTGCAGAAACTCCGGATCGTTGAGGCCTACCGAGAGAGCGGGGCCTTCGTCGCGGTCACCGGGGACGGGGTCAACGACGCGCCGGCGCTCCGGAGCGCGAACATCGGGGTCGCGATGGGTTCGGGGACCGATGTCGCCAAGGATACGGCGTCGCTGATCATCACCGACGACGACTTCGCCTCGATCGTCGCCGGGATCGAGGAGGGCCGGTACGCCTACGACAACGTCCGGAAGGTCGTCTATCTCCTGGTCTCGACCGGATTCGCGGAGGTGCTCCTCTTTCTGGTCGCTCTCCTCATCGGTCTGCCGTTACCGCTGCTCGCGGTCCAGCTCCTCTGGCTGAACCTGGTGACGAACGGTATTCAGGGGGTAGCGCTGGCGTTCGAGGGAGGCGAGCCCGGCGTCATGAACCGGCCGCCACGGAGGCCGGAGGAGGGGATCTTCAACCGGTTGATGCTGGAGGAGACGCTTCTCTCCGGTACGGTGATCGCTCTCATCGCGCTCGGTGCCTGGTATTGGTTTCTTTCATACGGGTGGGACGAGTTTGCGGCCCGGAACCTGATCGTCCTGCTGATGGTCCTCCTTGAGAACTTCCATGTCTTCAACTGCCGGTCGGAGTACCTCTCAGCTTTCCGTGTCCCGATAAGCCGCAACTACTTCCTGATCGCCGGTGTCGTCGCCGCACAGGGCATCCACATTCTCGCGCTCTATGTGCCCATCCTCCAGGACGTGCTCCAGTTGCAGCCGGTCTCCCTGCTTGAGTGGCTCACGTTGCTCGGCCTCGCCTCTCTCGTCGTGGTCGTGATGGAGATCTTCAAGGCGGTGAGGGAACACCGCCCTCCAGGTCACCAGACCGGGTACGGGGTCGGATAGACCTCCCACCGGTAGGGGAGGAGGACCTCGCCCACCCGGCTGCCGTCGGCAAGATCGGTCATGATGACGCTCCTCTTTGAGATCGTGTAGAGGGTCTCGTCCATGAAGAGCGACCGCTCTACCGCGTCGGGTGAGTTCCAGGCGTAGGAGGCGTCCCTCTCGGCATGGGCGACCGTGCCCACGAGAGTGAGCCCCTCCTCAGGGCTCACCCGGTAGATGTAGGCCCCCTGCCAGGTTGTGGTGGCATATGAGCCCGGATACCGTGACGAGGGATTCTCGATCCTTTTGACCTCGCTCACCGGGAGGACGAGGAGCCCCTTCTCCTCGATAAAGAGGAAGGCCTTGTGATCACGAAGCGCGAGAGAGTCCGTCCCGGCCTCCCCGATCACGACGCTGTCGACCTGAACCGGTTTGTTCACGTCCGAGACGTCGAAGAGGGCAACCTTGAGGCCCGCGACCGAGACGCCGCCCCACTGGTTCTCGCTCGTCTCCTTCCCGACACCGATGATGTGGTCGGTCCCAATGGGGTGGAGGTAGTCGGAGTAGCCCGGGATCTTGAGCTCACCGAGGATGCCCGGGTGCTTCGGGTCCGAGAGGTCGATGACGAAGAGGGGGTCGATCTGCTTGAACGTCACCAGGTAGAGCCGGTCGCCGGCGAACCGGGCGGCGTAGATCCGCTCGTCCGGCGCGATATGTTCGAGTGTCCCGATGGTCCTCATCGCGGGATCGAGGACATAGACGTTGTTGTACTGGACCGACCCTTCCCGCGTCCATCCCTCGACGGTCGTTGCCACCCGGAGGTTCCCCTCGTACTCGTCGAGCGAGAACTGGTTTAAGAGGTGCCCGGGGACCTCGCCCATCGCCCGGTAGTCGATCGCCCCCCGCTCGATCGCGAACCGGTGGATGATCGTCCGGTCACGGGTGCCGGTGCCGTCCGGCG
>Ga0172377_10003926_pt1 | contig 15330 bp, 20 predicted proteins | sample Pumphouse3metaG_FD_119749 | JGI IMG/M metagenome (GOLD analysis project Ga0172377, IMG submission 119749) | Leachate microbial communities from a municipal landfill in Southern Ontario, Canada - Pumphouse #3 metaG | ecosystem: Engineered > Solid waste > Landfill > Unclassified | place: Canada...
GGCCATAGCAGCAGGGTCACACCCGGTCCCATTCCGAACCCGGAAGTAAAGCCTGCTCACGTATCTGTCATGTACTGTATTGCGCAAGCGTACGGGAACTCAGACACGCTGTCAGCCACTTTTTCCACTTCTTCTTCATTATCATCATCGTCCATCGATTTTCTTCCCGCGCATAAGCGCGTTTAAACAATAACATTATTACGATATTCGTCTATGGCCGAGTGATGATACTGATAAAACTGGGCGGGAGCATTATCACCGACAAGACCCAGTACAGAACGTTCAGAAAAGATACCGTCGCGAGACTCTGCAGAGAGATCGGAGACTCCGAGGTCGGAACCATGATAGTGCATGGCGCAGGGTCCTTCGGTCACGTCCTGGCCAAGAAATATTCACTCCAGAACGGATTCACTTACTACGACCAAGTGGCAGCGGCCGCAAGGGTCCAATACGATGTCCGCGAACTGGATTCCATGATCATCAACGAACTTCTGAATGAGGGCATTCCCGCGGTCTCCGTACCTCCGGGATCGTGCTTCGTCATGGATGACGGGAAAATAGTTGCCAACGACACCGAGGCCATCGAAGCATTGGCCTCTGTCGGCATAATGCCCGTGATGTTCGGAGATGTGATCATGGACCGCAAGAAGGGATTCGGGATCTGTTCCGGAGACCAGCTCATGGAGGTCATGTGCGACCTCTTCAAACCTACGGCGGTCGTATTCGTATCGGACATCGACGGCCTTTACGACAAGGATCCGAAAACACATCCGGATGCGAAACTGATAACTGAAGTGACCGCGGAAAATCTTAAAAAGATAGATTCCGAGAGCAGTGTGGACGACGTTACCGGCGGAGTGTACTCCAAGATGGAGGCCATGCTCAGAATGAGCACCGCAGACAGGGAATGCATCCTCGTGAACGGTTCCGTTCCGGGAAGACTGTGCTCACTTTTAAAGGGAGAAAAGGTTACCTGTACAACAGCCAGAGGCGGATTGAAATGACACCACCGATCAAAGAAAGGAAGGCCGATCACATCGAGATCTGTCTCAACGAAAGGACGGCCCCGGGATATTGCTACTGGGATGACATAAGGTTCATCCACAATGCGCTTCCCGAAGTGAACGCAGACGATATCGACATGACCGCAGACGTCATGGGATGCAAACTCGAATTCCCGCTCATGGTGACGGCCATAACCGGCGGTTTCTCCGGTGCCAAGAAGATCAACGGCAACATCGCCAAGGCATGTTCCGAGCTCGGTATCGGAATGGGCGTCGGAAGCGAACGTGCCGGTGTCAACGGCGTTAATCCCGAAAGCTACGCGGTCATCAGGGATTACGATATCCCCCTGGTCGTCGGAAACGTCGGAGCGCCTCAGCTCATCAAACAGAAGAGCAAGGACCAATTCACGATGGAGGACATCGGAAAGGCAAAGGACCTTATCGATGCCGACTTCGTCGCCATTCACCTGAACTTCCTTCAGGAGGCCGTGCAGCCCGAAGGGGACATGAACGGGGTCGGGTGCTATGATGCCATACGCGACATAGCCAGACAGTATCCCGTCATCGTCAAGGAGACCGGAGCGGGAATATCCGCCGACGTCGCACAGAGGCTGAAAGGCATCGGGATACAGGGAATAGATATCGCAGGAATGGGAGGAACAAGCTTCTCCGCGGTGGAACTCTACCGCGCCATGAAGGCGAACGACGAGATCAGATCGGGAATGGGAGAGACGTTCTTCGATTGGGGAATACCCTCGCCCGCATCATTGATCGAATCGCGCTGCGGACTTCCGCTCATCTCGTCCGGAGGAATACTGGACGGAATACATGTGGCCGCATCCATTGCCATGGGCGCGTGCTGTGCGGGTGTGGCACACTCCGTACTGAAAGAGGCCACGGAATCCGCCGAAGCGGTAAAACAGAAATTGATTCTCATTAGAGAGGAACTCAGGGCGGCCATGATGCTGACCGGTTCCGCTAACATCAAACAGCTTTCAAAAGCCAAATATGTCATCCTCGGAGAGACGAGGGACTGGTTGGAAGGATTACAATGGACGCAAAAGAATATCTGATGAAGACCTCCAAAGAAGTGGACGGTCCCATAAAATCATACATACCCGACGAAGAGCCCATGAGGCTCATCGAAGCATCGAGAAGATACCCCTATGCAGGCGGTAAGAGGATGCGTCCGGCCATGGTGCTCGCGGCATGCGGTGCAGTCGGAGGGGACAGGAAGAAGGCGATGCCTCTGGCAGTTGCCATTGAATACATACACAATTTCACTCTGATCCACGACGATTACATGGACGGAGATTCCAAGAGAAGGGGAATGACCACCATCCATGTGGATTACGGTATGCCTACCGCCATCCTCGCAGGAGATGCACTGTTCGCAAAGGCATTCCAGATCATCGCGGAACTCGATGTCGACGGAGAGAAGCTCAGAGAGGCGCTCAGATATGTCACAAAAGCTGTCTGGGACCTTGCCCGCGGACAGGAGATGGACACCGCGAACGAGGGACAGCTCGTCTCCGAGGAAGTGTACATCGAGACCATCAGACTGAAGACCAGTGTCCTCTTCGCGGCAGCGGCTGCCGGCGGTGCGATCGTCGGCGGTGCGGACAAGAAGACCGTGGAAGCGATCAACGAATACGCAATGGCACTCGGACTCGGATTCCAGATCTTCGACGATTACCTCGGAATATGCGGAGACTCGTCCAAGACCGGAAAATCGGTCGGAAACGATATCCGCAAAGGAAAGTGCACAATACTCATCACGCACGCTATGTCGCACATCAAAGACCCGAAGATCATGGCCGAATTCAAAGGCATCCTCGGAAACATGGATGCGACCGAGGAACAGATCGCACGTGCGAGAGAGATCCTCACCGAATCCGGAAGCATCGAATACGCCAGAAAGACCGCTCAGAAGAAGGTCGACGAAGCGATATCGAAGATCGAATTCCTCAAACCAAGCGAAGAGAAGGAATTCATGATCGCGCTGGCACAGTACGCAATAAACAGAGACGTCTGATCTCAGACGTCCCCTATTCCCGTAGCGGTTATACGGTAATTCGCAGTCCTCCCTTCGGGGAGGCTGCGATGCTTAATTATCACGGCGGTCCTGACGCCGTTGTTCCTTTTGTCCAATCTTATGATCGTCTTGGCGTTATGCTGGACAGCATGCCCGCCGAGGAATTCGATGGTGCCCGTCTGTATGTTGGAATAGACCTGCGACGATATCAGAACGGGGACCTCGTACTTCCTTGCGACCCCTAAGAGTATCTCGGTCTGCCTGATGAGGTCCGTCCTCACCTTGGGATCGTCGTAATTGAGACGGTAGAACATCGTCATGGAATCGATTATGATCATGCCCAGAACATCGTTCTCGGCGAGTTTTGCGACCTTGTCGATCCTATCGGACTGCTCTTCGAAGGAATGTACCTGGAAGACCAGAAGGCTCTTCACCGCATCCGGGTCCTGGAAGATCTGATGGATGCGTTCGGAGGACAATCCCTCGGTGTCGATGAAAGCCACCTTCTTTCCGGACCTGATAACATTGTAGGCCAACTGAAGACAGATGTTCGTCTTACCGCATCCGCCCTCTCCGTAGAGCAGCGTAACGCTGCTGTCCTCTATCCCTCCGCCTAAAAGTTCGTCGAAGGATCTACATCCGGTCGGTACGCGGTTCACATTGACATGATAGCAAAAGGCATTGATAAAATAATCCGAGGAAAAGATTGGGTGTAAGGGGTTTGATGAGGCCCGAAGGCCTCAGTAGAGGTATTTTGTGTCCTCGTCTGCGTTATCGCCTGCGTGGTCCTCTTCCTTCTTTCCCGCATCAGGATTCGAAGGATCGGTGACCTCGGGCTTGTCCATGACAGGCTTGACATCGTTGATATCATAGGACGTATCGTTCTGATACGTCTCGCCTTTATGCATGTATACGGGGACGGCCATCAGCATCATCGCCAACGCGACGATCACCGCTATGATCACAATGGCAACGATGACTATGATCGCTACGTACAGGAGATCCTCGAGGATCCACGGATTCAAAGCGACATAGACCACTACCGCAATCAATACCAACACAAGTGCCAGTATGCCCAATCCGGACCATGTCGTACTTTTTTTGACTTCTGTCATATCAATACTCCTTTCAACTGTTGTTGGTAGGCAGATACGGGATAAGCGCCTCCGCCAGGTCCATAATCGTCATGGACTGTATGATGATCTTTCCGGGTCCGGTAAGGGTGGTGACGAAAAGTCCCTCTCCTCCGAACATCGCCGTCTTGATACTGCCGGCAGCCGTGATATCGTACTGAACGGTATCCTGCCATCCGACGGCGTTCGATGTTGCGACCTTGTATTTCTCTCCGGGCTTAAGCTCAATGATGTTGAAATCACCGCATGCGGCAATGAACGCTATACCCGTACCGGTGAGCCTCTGAAGAATAAATCCCTCTCCTCCGAACATGGCGGAAGTGAGTTTCTTCTGGAATGCCATGTCCATATCGACGGACGTCTGGGCTCCGAGGAAACCGGTCTTCTGGACGATCCATGAACCTTTTCCGATATCCAGGTCCACGATCTTTCCTGGGACCCATCCGCCGAGACCGACTATTCCGCTGCCTCCGTGGGGCTTGTAGTTGACAAGCATGAACGATGAACCGGAGAGTTTCCTCTTCAGACCTTTCATCAATCCTCCCATCTCGGCCTCCATGGTCATGTTGCCTGTCATATATCTCATGGCACCGGCCACAGAACGGAACTCGTCTGATTCCTCAAGCTGGACATTCACAAACTGGAGATTGTCTCCCGTGATCGTATATCTCATGAATTATCATCCGCATACATCGTATTAATAGGATTCGGATAATAATCCGAAAAATCGCTTATTATTTAGGGAAGGAAACAATTCCGTGTGCATATGGATACCGAACCTATCGCCACGGGTGCAGAAGCGGACATCTACGTCACGGAATATCTGGGCCGTCCTGCCATAGCGAAGGTCAGGTCGCCCAAAGCATACAGACATCCCGAGCTGGACCGCAGGATCAGATCTTCCAGGATCAGGAGCGAAGCGAGGCTTATGAAGGATGCGAGAGAGGTCGGGGTAAGGACCCCGTTCATCTACGACATCGATATCATCGACTGCGCGATCACCATGGAATACATCTCCGGAAAGAAGATCAAGGACCTTCTGGACGAAGAACCGGAGAAGGCGGAAATAGTCTGCAGGATGATCGGCGAGGCCTTGGCAAGGCTTCATAACGGAGGCATCAGCCACGGGGACCTTACCACTTCCAACATGATCATGACCCCGGAAGGAAGAATCTGTTTCATCGATTTCTCTATGGGCTCGTCGAAGATCGAGACCGAAGAGATGGGCGTCGATATCCGTCTGCTGGAAAGGGCGTTCTCCTCCGCGCATCCGGGCCTGGAGAACGCTTACAAGGCACTCATCGACGAATACTGCATCCAGAAGAAGGATTCCAAGGCCGTCATGAACAAGGTCCAGGAGATCAAGGACAGGGGAAGATACACATGAAGCTCAAGGTCATAACATCCAATCCCGGAAAGGTAAGGGAATATCAGGACTCGTTCTCGCATCTCGGCATCGAGATGGAACATCTCCACCTCCCATACGACGAAGTACAGACCTCCGATCTCGAAGAGGTCGTCACTAAAGGCATGGAAGAGATCAGAAAGAAAGGCGTCAGGGATTTCATCATCGACGATTCCGGACTATTCATAGACGATCTGAAAGGATTCCCGGGAGTATGGTCCGCGTACGCCCAGAAGACTATCGGCAACAAAGGTATCCTGAAGCTGATGGACGGCGTCGGGAACAGAAGTGCCAGATTCAAGTGCTGTATAGGGTGCGACATCAACGGGGAGACCATAATGGTCACTGGCGTCTGCGAAGGGAGCATCATGGATGCTGAGCACGGGAACGGCGGATTCGGATATGATCCGATCTTCACTTATGACGGAAAACTGTCATTTGCGGAGATGCCGACCGAAGAAAAGAACAAGTTCTCACACCGCGGAAATGCGGTCAGACTTCTCATCGACGAGATGAAGAAGAGAAATATCGTCTGATCAGAACATCCTGTCGCCGTTCCTTACCTTCATGTCCGGCCTTACGAGGACAACGCCGTTCTCGGAATCCGTGCCGAGCGTGAGTACTTCGGACATGAAATCGGCTATCTGCCTGGGCGGGAAATTGACCACACACAATACCTGTGTTCCGATCAGGTCTTCCGGCCTGTAGAAATCGGTTATCTGTGCGGACGATCTTCTGATACCAATCCCGTCACCGAGATCTATCGTCAGTTTATACGCCGGATGTCTGGCCTTCAAGAAAGGCTCGGCCGCCACCACCGTCCCTACACGAATGTCCAGTTTATCGAGATCCTCTATCGTGGCCATATTGCATCATCGGCGTCGGGCTATATAACGATATGATTATCTACAAAGCGGTCATTCAAAGGCATAACGGGCCTGTGGGCTAGCTTGGTATACTTGTGGCTTTGGGAGCCATTGACCCCGGTTCAAATCCGGGCAGGCCCACTTTTTAGCTGTCTGGCCGAAAGGTCAATGGTTTTTGGGAAACGGGGGTCACCCCATTGTGAAAATGTCCATATGTAACGATAGCTTGTGGTATTGAACAGTCTCTCGATCTCCATTCTAACTTTCTAATTAGAAGATATAGAAGATAAGACTGTCCAGACAGGTAAAATCAGAAGAAAAAAATACAGTTAAAACCCAAGTTAATAACGATTCAGGATACCATACCTCTGTTAGTAATTCAACGATTCTGAATTTTCTCCAACAATATACTGCGCAATTACCAAAAACCAAGATGACAAGGATAAAACAAATCCAAAAATCAACCAACCCTACACACATTTGCACCAGAAACAGAACTTTAACAAAGAGTATTATTGGTTCTCCGGGAATTTGTGTGGAATACCCTCCTGAATAATCAAATAAATCGTGAAAATTAGAAATTATTTCTCTGACTGATACTGCATAACTTTCCTGAGGAAAGTTATGATTAACAAAAACAGGATTTTTATGCATCTTGGCCGCGGTATGCATGGCATTGACCATCGTACCGGCCATGAATGCGATCCTCCCCGAACAAGAGGGGGGGGGGTTTTTGCACCTGCGACAGTGGATGCAACTGATGCGACCGGAACAGGTACGAAAGCCGACCCGCGCAAGGTGTATGATTTTGACCAGTTAGAAAAAGCGCTGGAAAGCGACTCCTACGCTATGTAGAACTTGCCGCCGGCAGTTCGATCACCACTACGGCAACTTCTGCCATTGATATTAACGGCACAAAAACACTAATTGCAGCGGGTTTGTACAATTGGACTTTTGAGGGAGCCGCAGGAGTAACCGAGTTATTTAAGGTAAGTACAGGAGATAATTTCACAATAGATGTGGATATTATTACTGAATCAATCATTTTTAAACCTGCCGCAAACAATGCGACTTTACTGGACATATTTGGTGGAAACGTTACACTTAAACACTTGGTAATGACAATCGAAGCTGCCGGAACAAATAATGTTAAAACGGTCAATATGTCCGATGGCACTCTTGTAATAACCAGTTCTTTACGTGCGGAAGGCACGAACGGAACGGCAACCGCCCTTGATGTTCAAGGAGGTACTGTTACTTTTGATATAAATCTAGAATATGAACTCTACTCAACAAGCAAAAACGGATTAAAAATGACAGCAGGCACGCTGAATTTTAATCAAAAAGCTGACAGCGGCGCAATAAAAATATGGGGTGCTGACTTGCCGGACTCAAAAACTCCGTTAAGCTATGCTACTCAAAAAACAGGCTACAACAGTGCGACCTTGCTGGAGAGAGTGTCCGAGAATGTTTACTATGTCGGTACACAGACCGCCACAGGCATTGAAATTACCAATACTGTTATAACAGAAACTAACAAAGATGATGTGCTTGGAGATGGAAAGGTTAGTTTTAACACCGTTACCAACATATTGACACTTAACAACGCTTCCTATATTGCAGGCAGCATTAAAATTACGGATGCTTCAGATGAGGTTACGATCAAGCTTGTCGGAACAAATACCTTTGGTTACATTTATTCATATGTTGAAGGCATAAAGCTTTGTTTCTCGGGTTCAGGTTCGCTTAATGTGCAGGGCAGCAATAGTGGTTTTGCAGCATTAGAAGTGGCCACCGGCGATGCAGTTGTGACTGCTAAGGATAGCGTAACTCTAACGTTTACCTCCAGCGACAAGGCGGCAATGTCGGTTAAATCTTTGATTCTTAACGACACAGCAAATGTGACGGCAACTTCGACCTCCTCTGGTTACGCAAGTCATGCAGGTGTTACAGGTGCCGTTACCATCAATGACGGAGCAACATTGACCGCGACGGGTAATGCGGGTTGTGGTATAGGTTCTTCAACAGCAGCTACTATCAACCAAGGAACACTGATTGCCATAAGCTCAAGCAATAGCGCATTACAAACAAGGCCTACAATTACAAGTGCGGCAACTGTGACAGGGGGAGACTCCGCCCCAGGCACAGCGGTCAGCGATCTCACAACATACTATAACACAAATAAGTATGTAAAAATCGTAGCACAAGGCGCAACACTGACTTACAGCATCTCGCTTGACGCTACCGGTACTCATACCTTTACGGCGATAACCGCCGGCTACGACGCACAGACGGCCAAGACCGTGACAGTGAGTAATACCGGCACAGGCGCAACCGGGGATCTGACCGTTGCTCTTTCCTGTACGAACGCAAGCAGCTTTACGCTGAACAAAACCAGTATCTCGAGCATTGCGATAAGCGGCAGCGACACCTTTACCGTTGTTCCGAATACAGGTCTTACAGCAGGCACCTATACGGCGACAGTAACTGTCAGCGGCACTTCCGTTACATCACAGACCTTTGATGTGAGCTTTACCGTTAATGCAGCGGCAAGCAACACACAGATCACATCCATTGTAATTACCGGAGTTACCGAGCCTGTTGCAGGTGAACATCCAACAACCACCGGCATTACTGGCGGTACGGGATATGATATCGCTCCTTTTTGGGCTATTGCATCCAGTGGTGTGAATTTGAATACATCTGATACTTTTGAAGCAGGTGAAACTTATTGTATGTATATTGGTTTGACTGCACAGGACGGCTATGAGTTTGCAAACAGCATGACAACTGCAACAATTAATGGAAATGACGCGTATTACAATCAGGATTATGGCACAACTTATGTTAGATGTAACTTCACTGTTGCAGCAGCGACATTTGTCGCAGTGACTGGTATTACAGATGTTCCTAACGCTGCAACCGCAGGGACAGATCTTACCCTTAGCGGTACGGTCGCCCCATCTGATGCGACCAACAAGACCATTGTTTGGAGTGTCAAGACTGCAGGTACAACCGGCGCGACCATCGACGGCAGGCACCGTTACTGTGACCGCAACGATTACCAATGGTGCAACCGAAAGCACAAATTATACACAGGACTTTGATATTGCAGTTTCTGCTCCTACATACATCATATCGTTGTCTGAGACAGGAACGCTGGCCTTCTCCGCAACCGCAGGCTATTCTGCATTATCCCCGAGTACGATCACTGTAACAAGCACAGGCACCGATGCTACCGGCGATCTGACCGTTACGCTTTCCGGGACCAATGCCGGCAGTTTCGCGTTGAGCAAAACCACTGTCACATCGATCGCCGCCAACGGAACGGGATCCTTCACGATCGTTCCCGACTCAGGACTTTCTGCGGGAACCTATGTTGCGACCGTTACCGTCGACAACGAAAACGTGGACGCTGCATCGTTCGATGTCAAGTTCACCGTGAACGCGGCTGACGACACCACCGTACATACATACAAGGTGACCTTTAGTTCGGGAACAGGATACAGCATATCCGGAGTGACCGTTCCGTCGTTCTCCATCAATTCCGACGGATCTGCGAAGTTCACCATCAGTGTACAGTCCGGATACACCCTGCAGGGAACTCCGACAGCACCCAATGCGAAGATCGCCAGCAACGGCGGCAACAGTTACACCATATCCAACGTCACCGCGGATACGACCATCTCCATAAACGTCGTGAAGAACGCCGACAGCAGTGATGACGACGGAGGAAACGGCGAAGGGTCAATAAGCACCGGAACCGCCATCGCGATCGTAGCCTGCATGTTGGTGGCCGCATTCGCGATAGGATCTCTTGCCTGGTGGAAGATGAGATGAACTAAACCCCAAAACCGACAGGAGTTGCTCTCCTGTCGGAACTTTTTCTTTATTCTTCTTTTCATCAACAGTGACTGTAAGCTCACATACATCGACCGACCGTCACCTTCAATAACAGTACCGATATACAGTGACCGATGGACGAGGCCCTTATCGACAGGACAAAGAAACATATCGAAGACCGTTTCCGCGGAGACTGCACCGGACACGATCATTTTCACAGCATCCGCGTATTCAATACTGCGACGGAGATATGCAAAAAAGAAGGCGGAGATCTTCTCACGGTACAGCTGGCCGCCCTTCTGCATGATGTCGATGACAGGAAACTCTTCGGAACGGAAAGCCACGACGCAAGCGATTTCCTGAGATCCAACGCAGTATGCGGCGAGAGAGCGGCGGCCATCCTCGGAATAATATCTCAGATATCCTTCAAAGGAACGGACACCGTCGTCCCCTCGACACTGGAAGGAAAGATCGTCCAGGACGCCGACCGTCTGGATGCCATCGGCGCCATAGGCATCGCGCGTGCATTCGCATACGGCGGGAACAGGAAAAGGAAGATCTACGACCCGGACATCCCGCCGGAGAAGGGAATGGATTCCGTCCGCTATTTCGCCTCCGAAGGAACGAGCATCAATCATTTCTACGAAAAACTTCTGAAACTCAAGGATATGATGAATACCAATGCCGCAAAGGCCATGGCCGAGGAGAGGCACGCCTTCATGCTATCGTTCCTAAATGAATTCTATATGGAATGGAACGGCTCATCCGCCGAAATAGGCCGCGAATAAGGACAGCATCAGCGCAAGGGCCATTATGCTCAGCCCTTCCGCCAATCTTATTCCCTTCGAAGCTTCACGGTCGATATTGCATCCGACGAAGAACAACGATACCGATGCAAGCACTGCCGCGGCATCCAACGCAGCGGTCTGATCGTCGATCAGAAGCAGAGCGGCGATCACGGGTATCGCGGTGGCGACCGTGATGATGAAACATGCCGCCGAACTTTGGAACATCCTCTTCCGGTCGGACCATATATCACGTTCGGATTCTATGGTCCCGTCGATGACAACGTCCACTCCTTTCTGTCTGTCATCCTCGGTCAGAACATCGAATATCGTGTTGTCCAGCTCGCCGTCGATCTTCTCGCGGTATCCGTCGGCCCTGCGGTCTTCCTTCAATATCCTTGTATAGCGTCTCTGTGTCGATACGTCTATTCTGTAGAATATGATCATGTCTATAGCGCCCCAGACGAAATTCATCGCCAGGATCATCATTACCAAGTTCCATGGAGTATCGTAGGTGAAGATACCTGCTCTCGCGGCGATTATGAATGTAAGCGCCATGACGAACCCGTACAACACCTCTTGGACCGCCAATTCCGGTCCGGTACGTTCTACGAGCCTGTGTCCGAGCATGAGATGTCAACTGCATTTCGGCATATTTGATACTATCCGGAGTTTGATTTCGGTATAATTATGTAGTTATATATAGCATATATAGAGTGATATATATTATTTCGACATCGAATATATACGACATCATCAATCGGTGAATCAAGGTGTAATACCTTGAACACAAATACGAAGATCATGGCAGTCGTTGCCGTCATCGTTATTGTTGCGGCCGGAGCATGGCTTGCTCTCGGACACAGCAATAACAACGGAGACGGAGACGACACAGTTACAATCACCATCGCAGGATCGACGACCGTCGCACCCATTATGCTGGCCGTCGAAGAGGTTTACGAAAAAGAAAACAACGTCGATCTCCAGATCACGGCAAACGGATCCGGAGCAGGCGCATCTGCGGCGATCAACGGAACGGCAGACATCGGAATGGAATGATCATTTCCGGGAGGCCTCTGCGGCCTCCTTCTTTTCTTTTTTCTTCTTATGAGTGTATGAGAGCACCATGAATACCACCAGTGTTCCCACCGGGATTATGGCGTCCTCTATCCTGCCCAGAAGATAATAACCGCATATCAGTCCGAGAATGCCGACGACACCGAATGCTTTGAAAATGCCTCCTCCGCCGAGGACCATCATGAAAAGCAACATGACTATCCACATTATGATCGTGGTCACCATCGATGAAGAGAGCCAGGCTATGTTGGCATTCTCCACATTCTCCGCTATGAATGGTTCGATGTAATGCGAACAGATAAGCGGAACGAACAGGACCAGGATCAGCGTGAAAGCTATTCCTCCGACGAATGATGCCAACAACCCATGTTTCATTGTATCGGACAGTATAATTCACTGCTATCTTATAAAATCGCGCGTATTGATCATGTAACATTTAATTATGTTAGAAATGATTCACCAATATCGTGGAATTGTAAATTTTGATAGCCAGAAGGAATAATGGGACATGCTTGACGATGTCGAACGTGACAAAAAGAAGGGTGCTCTTGGTTTGCGCATGTCTCGTACTGGCAGCTTTTACGGTCTATGTTTATGCCGCGGAGACGGACAACGGCAGCGATGCTGCCGATGATGCAACATACATAGTAAATCATTGACAGGGGATCTGTCGGAGATATGGAGATACCGTGTCGGAGATTGTCGCTTATATGCAAAGATCGATGATAACAATCTTATTATTTTGATGGCGCTCATCAGACACGGGCGTAATGTATACAGGTGACAGGTGTGATCTAAAGATCGCTGCAATACAAGACAGTATTGTATAATGGAATAATAAGTAATGAGTGGGCCCGCCCAGATTTGAACTGGAGTTACTTGCACCCCAAGCAAGAAGGATACCAAGCTACCCCACGGGCCCGCGTAATTGCGGGGTAATAGGTTTTAGGTTAAAAGGTTTGTCCAGGAGTTCATCCCAGAGGCGCGATCTCGCCGATGAGATCGGCGTGGGAAACGATCATTCTGCGACAGCAGTATCTCTCGAAACCCAGATCGTCAAGGACCTTTGCAGGGTCCTCTCCGTTCTTGACACGCGCAACGTACTCGGGATAGGCAGAGCCTACGACCTTTCCGCATGTGAAACATCTCACCGGTATTATCATGATAACGCCTCAACGGTATGATTTCTGCTTCTTGGCACGTGCACCGTGACCGAGCGGGTTCTTGGGGAGCTTTCTCCTGTCATCGTTGACAATGAGAGTCCTGTCGTATGCCCTGACGATCGCTTCGAGTTCATCGTCCTTGAAGAAGGCGACGAGTCCCTTTGCGACTGCGGTCCTTGCTGCTGCTGCCTGACCCATGACTCCGCCGCCATTGACGGTGATCGAGATATCGACCTTTGCCGACATCTCGGGAACGAGTCCAAGAGGCTCTTCGATCTTGAGCCTTGCGAGCTCGGGTGTGAAGATCTCAAGGGGTATTTTGTTGATGGTGACCTTACCGGTTCCCGCTTTAACGGTTGCCCTGGCAACGGCCGTCTTCCTTTTTCCGCTTGTGTTTACGCAATCCATAAGATCATCTCACGTTGGATCCCAGGAATTTTGAAACGGCTCCCAGGGTTGTGTATTTGCCGGTGATCTCCCTTACCGCGTCTTCGGGCCTGACCTTCTCACAGTCATCAAACTGCTTGGGTGTGCCGACGAATACGTGGAGTCTCCTGAAGGCATCTCTTCCGCAAGAGGTTGTCCAGGGGATCATTCCCCTTACGCATCTCTTGAACAGGAGGTCTGCCCTGCGGGGGTAGAACGGTCCCTTTCTCTTAGTCGTGTCTCCGCGGTCGACCTTTGCTTTGAAATCTGCAAAGATCTTGTCCCTTTCTCCGGTGATCACGATGGATTCTGCATTGAGAACGACGACCTCTTCGCCGCTCAGAATCATCTCTGCAACATTGCTTGCAAGCCTGCCGTAGTTGAGGTTCCTTCCGTCGATAATTGTAACCATGCAAATCACCTCATGATCCTGACCTTCGAGCCCTTAGGGTTTGAATCCATAAGTTCCCTGATGGTCATTGTGTTTCCGCCTGCTGCTTTGATGCCTGCTACTGCTGCATCAGAGAAATCATAGGCTGCGACGGTCAATTTCTTTGTTACGCTTCCTGCTGCGAGGACTTTTCCGGGGACGATGATCGTCTCTCCGTCCTTTGCATATCTCTCGAGTTTGCTAAGGTTCGCTTCGGCCCAGTTACTTTTCGGTTTCTCAAGCCTAAGCGCGATGTCTCGCCAGATAGGAGCTTCTGTTTCCCTGGTCTTTGCCTTAAGATCGAAGATCAAGGCAACGAGCTGGGGATTCGTCTTTGTTGTGCTCATTTTACTGACTCTCCCGACATTGGGTAACCGTCGTAAGTGGAAGTTGTTTATAAAACTATGCTACGAACACTTAGATTATAGACTATATGCGCCGCGCACGGACGAAAGATAAGAAAAGAGGGATAAAAGGTTTTTTGAATGTTCTTCAGTCTTCGACAGGATCGAATGTCATATCGAATGCACAGCCCCACGTGTTCCCCAGAATACGCATGACATCTCCTTCGAAGAACAACGTATACGAGGTGCCCATATCCTCAAATGCGAATCTGACCCTGTCCGTATCTCCGGGAGATATGTATCCGGCAACGGAGGATTCCCCTTCGGACAATATGATGGTGCATGTCACAAGGCCGCCGTATTGGAGATCGAACCTTATCGTGAAGGTCTCGGGGGCCTCGTAGGATCCGCTGTCTGTCACCAGGAAATGACAGTCTGCAAGCTCCCATGTTCCGGAGACCGACGGGAAGTCTATGTCCTGTCCCGATCCGTCGGAATACAGCCTGAATCCGGAGGCCGTCAGCTGGGAGATGTCGAGACAGAAGTATCCGTCACAAAGGGTGATCTCATAATACGCCCCGGTGCTGTCTATCAGATACGATTCGCCGTAATCGGACAATACGCCGATGAGGGTTACCTCGGTGGCCGTTCCGTCAACATCCCTTTCAAATGTTCCAGATATGAGATTCTTTATCTGTTCCACGGTCATTGTATCTCCGGCAAGCGGACCTGCGGAATCGGGCGTGAGATAATATGCATCTCCGCCTGCGGCAGACCATTCTCCGGAGATGTCCCCGACAAGGTTCGGATACGCGACAA
>Ga0172377_10003931_pt1 | contig 15324 bp, 16 predicted proteins | sample Pumphouse3metaG_FD_119749 | JGI IMG/M metagenome (GOLD analysis project Ga0172377, IMG submission 119749) | Leachate microbial communities from a municipal landfill in Southern Ontario, Canada - Pumphouse #3 metaG | ecosystem: Engineered > Solid waste > Landfill > Unclassified | place: Canada...
AAAAACATGATCGAATCAATTCTTTGAAAGCAACGAGTTGATTTTAAGGCCTGTATTTTCTCAAATAGAAAACCAAGAGAAACAATAGACCGACATCTAAATGTAACTTTTCTTCAACTAAACTTCAAGTCTTAAAACATTTCAGCTCATTTTGTTCTTGCCTGTTGACTCTAGGAATAAAGAATCCATTGGAAGTATAGTAATTATTTTCTTCTTATATGGAGAGGAATCAAAAATAATCATTATATTTGCCTATAAAATAAACCTCAACGTAAACTATTCTACTCAGGAATCGTAGGAAAGTACGCCAAAAGTGAATATGACTGTTTTAAATAACCTACAATTAGCTATTATGACTCCTTTCTATATTTGGTTGGGCATTGCTTTTGTCCTCTTTATTCTCGAAATACTTATTACATCGAGTTTTGCACTCCTTTGTTTTGCAGTAGGCGCCGTGGCAGCAGCTTTCATCGGTTTGGCCGGATTCAGTGAAATATGGCAATTTATCATCTTTGCCGTTTTCTCTTTACTCAGTTTTATTTTTATTCGACCAATATTAATCAACCATCTTAATAAACGCAGCCAAGGACGTCCAAAAACCAATGTGGATGGACTCATAGGCAAAACGGCAAAAGTGGTAGAACAAATCAACGGTCAACTCCAGTTTGGTCGTGTTATAATAGATGGCGACAATTGGCAGGCGGTTTCTGAAGATGACTCCACCATTGAAGTAGGAGAGAAAGTCGTTGTAGTAAGTATTGACAGCATCATTCTCACAGTAAGGTCGATATAACTGCCCTACGCTATTGAGTAAATTAGTATTCACGGTTCTATGAGCCACAAAAAAATTTGACATCATGACAGCTCTCTACATTTTAACAATTCTGGCATTAGCCATTATTGTAGTTGTATCCAAAGGCATCAAAATAGTGCCACAGTCAGAAACAGAAGTGATTGAACGCCTTGGACGTTACGATCGCACACTAGCATCGGGCCTCAACATTATTCTCCCTTTCATTGAACGTCCAAGAGAAATCTGCACACGCGTATCCTATCAAGCAAACAACGGTAAGACCTACGCGATAATTAAATCCACAAAAAAAATTGACCTTCGAGAACAAGTTTACGACTTTCCGAAACAGAATGTCATTACAAAAGACAACGTCGTGACAGAAATTAATGCCCTACTCTACTTTCAAGTTATGGACCCCGTTAAAGCGGTTTATGAGATTGACAATTTACCAAACGCTATTGAAAAACTCACACAAACCACCCTGCGAAATGTTGTTGGAGAACTCGAACTGGACGAGTCACTCACCTCACGCGACATCATTAATACCAAGCTGCGGATAGTTCTAGACGAAGCAACAAATAAATGGGGTGTCAAAGTGAACCGCGTAGAATTACAAGACATCACGCCACCCGACTCAGTACGCGAAGCCATGGAACAGCAAATGCAAGCAGAACGTTCACGGCGAGCTGAAATTCTTCGTGCCGAAGGTGAAAAACAATCTCAAATTCTTCAATCTGAAGGACAAAAGCAATCAGTTATTAATCAAGCCGAAGCTCAAAGGCAATCCCAAATTCTAAAAGCCCAAGGTGAGGCTGAAGCAAAAATTTTGCAAGCAACAGCTGAAGCTAAAGCCATTGAAAAAGTAAGTGAAGCCGTACAACAAAGCAAAACGGATCCTGCGTCTTACTTACTTGCCACAAAATATATTGCAACTCTAAAAGAAATGGTTAGTGGAAAAGACGGCAAAACCGTTTATATTCCTTATGAAGCTACGGGTATGCTAAGTAGTTTGGGCAGCATTAAGGAAATATTCAACAAATAAATTTCTTTTACATCTGCTGTTGGCGATTCAAAGCCTCGGGTTTAACAATTTCACAATTAATCGCATCTAAAGTCTTAAAAATATTCAAAAAGGGAGGTTTGGAATTAAACAAACCCCCTTATTTGATCGTCTTAAAGAAAACAAAACTTCACGATCATGAAAAAATTTCATTTTCTCGGCACAATGATTATCCTCCTACTTGGAAGTGGATACATGCAGGCACAATGGATTGAACCTGCGCAATATCAACAAATGCTTGGTCGCGGCATAGACGTCGATTGGTGGACCGCTCATAAAAATTACTCTCGACAGAATTTGGAACATGCCATTGCCGATTTTAATGATGCTGGCATTCAACATATTCGCATTACACTCACAAAAGATTATCTTTCTCCTCAAGATTTCGATATACTTGATGAACAATTAAATCAGTGCATTAGTTACGGCGTTACCCCGATAATTGCTTATAAGCCAGCTAATGCAAGATTTTATGCGGGTTCTGAAAATCGCATCTCAAATTGGTGGCGTATCATGGCAGAACATTACCGCAATTATCCTGCATGTCTCTCATTTGATATTATATTGGAACCAAATAATTCTATGTTTGCTTCGTATTCTGCCCTCAACGATTTCTATGAAAACTGTGTTGCGACCATACGCCAATCAAACCCATACCGCATTATCTTTATTGCGCCGATAGACAACAGTAACCCACTCAATCTGCAATATCTTCGTATCCCATCCAGAGCAAATGGTTATTTAATGGCAGAATGGCACTTTTTCTCAGAACCGAATTATAGCCACGTTTGGTATAATTGGCAAAACCGCCGTGCATATGAGGAACGCTTAATTAACCGCCGCATTGAAGCAGCCCTTGCATGGCAACGTCACACAGGCATCTATACTTGGGTAGGAGGTTGGGCCCCAGGTTCCTATTTCAAAACAAATTATGCTTCCTTGCAAGACGCCTTTACTGTATTTTTATGCAATGCTTTAGCACAGGCAAGAATTCCATTTTCCGTGCATGGCATCAACCAATATTATGATTATCACAATCGGGGTTGGCATCATACAGCCTATCACAACATGCAAACCATTTTTTCAAAAGGAAATTTCGCACATAGCGGCATTCCTATTGACCACCAAAATTTAAACATGGGCTTTTATATCGGAGACCGAAGATTTGGAGGCTCAAATCAACATCATAATTTCCAAACCTACTATAATAATAGCAGCAAACAACAAGATCAACATCCTCGAGATTTTAATATCGAAAAAGACCAAAATTACTCAAACAAAAGCTCTGACAATAATTTCAATGCCAACCGGATACATACAGGCGGATATGGACGCTACAACAATAAAACTGCCGCTATCAGCAACAATTCTGACAATAACTCAAATAGTAGCAACAATTATTCAGACAGTTATTCACCTTCACATCAAAGTAACGGAGGTTTCTCACGTAATAGAGCCTCTCAGGACACATCAAACGGGCCATCTACATCTTTGCAGTCTATTCCTGCTCGTCAACAACCAAATCCGTTCAGAAGTAATTCCGGAAATAATTCTTTTCGGCATGAAACCACAACAATACGTAAAAGCGGAAAGAATGCAAGACAACAAAATTCGTCTTACAACAATGCTCCACAACAAAAAAATGCAGAAAAACGATCCACTCCTTCGGAACGAAATGGAAGTGGAGGATTTTCACGTAACTAAAACAACTCTTCTGTTCTAAATAATAACGTTGACTTCACTTTCTGAGTTGAAGTCAACGTTATTATTTATTGCGCTCTAAGAAACTGTATCATGTTTTTTAAAATTATCTCCAATTAGAACATTGAAAAATGTCCACATTAGTATACGAATTGGAAATAAATTTCAACAGCCAAATTTCATTTTTTCTTCATTACACTATTTACAACACGAACTGTGCTAACCAATTTACCGGTAGATGTAAAAATATCTACATTCCATACGTGACTACTCCTCCCCGCATGAATAATCGTTCCAACAGCTCGCACCGTATCACCTTCATGCGCAGAAGCGACATGATTGCCACTAACCTGCATACCCACAACATATTCATCTGGTTTCGCCAAAATCATAGAACCAAGTCCGGCAACTGTTTCTGCTAAAGCTAATCCGGCGCCACCGTGCAAAATTCCAAAAGGTTGGCGCGTGCGGTGGTCAACCGGCATTGTCGCTTCCACTCTACTTGGAGAGGCATAAGTATAACTGATTCCCAAATTGCCCATCAAAGAAGTAGTAGATTGACGATTTAAATCACTCAGCGGAATACTGGAAGACTGCATCTTGGCCAAAATGAAAGCTTCAATGGCTTGAGCAACACCGTCCTCATCACAAGAACCAGTCACCTGATCGGCACAAGCCCTTACAGAATCGCGCGCATTAGCCATGGCAACACCAAGCCCAGACATTTCGAAAAGACCTACATCACGAACACCATCGCCAAAAGCCACTACTTGTTGACGTTCAATTTCCAGATGATCTAAGAGAACACTTAAAGCACCCGATTTATCAACGCCATAAGGTAAAATTTCTAAAAAATAATCTTCAGAACGATGTGCTTCAACGCTTCCATTAAGGCGCCGTTTCCATAAATTTGTCAGTTCCATCAATGAATTCTCATCATCACTTACTAAGACCAATTTATAGGGGTTAAAATCGATCGATGTTGAAAATTCCGGTTCATAAACGACCTCCATCCCATTTAGTTTTGCTTCAGCTTGGATATGAGGATTATCAGGAGTATCTGTAACAATACGATCTTCTGTATAGGTAAAAATAGGAAATTTATTTTTCAACGCTTTCTTCTCCAAATAAGGCACAATTTCAGGATTCACCTGACGTTCAAACATCACCTCACCTGTAGAAGCATCAATAATTTGACTACCATTATAAGCAATCACGAAACCTCCGTAAGTGGGCAATTCTAGCTCCTTTACAATTGCTTTCAAACCATATGTAGGACGTCCTGAAGCGAGAACAATACGAATACCTGCCTGCTGCACTTTAATTAAAGTAGAAAGTGTACGGCGAGAAACTTCATGATTAGAATTCAAGAGAGTTCCATCAACATCCAATACCAATAATTTATAATTCATCGTTTCTCATTTTCAATTTTCGAGTCGAAAGTTACATTTTCTTTTTGGATTAAGGCAATAACAAAACTAAAATTCGCGTTTTTGCAATAGTTCCTATTCTTGACAAGTATCTATATATTTCATTTTAGGAATCTAAAGTACTTAACTCTCAAGAAGAAAACAGGCACGACAAAAAGCCTATGAAAGAACATCTCGAAAATAATTCGTAACTTTGCGTATTCAAAAACAGATTTTCAGTGTAACAAATGAAAAAGCTATACATAGAAACATACGGATGCCAAATGAATGTGGCTGATAGCGAAACGATAGCCAGCATTATGAAAATGGGAGGCTACGATATTTGTGAGAATCAGGCTGAAGCCGATGCCATTTTTCTAAATACATGTTCTGTTCGTGATAATGCCGAACAAAAAATAATTAACCGGCTGAATGCTTTAGAAGCCGAGCGGCGTAAAGGGCACAAATTCATTTTGGGAGTAATGGGATGTATGGCAGAACGTACAAAGAATGAATTATTGGATCAACATCATGCCGACGTCGTAGCCGGGCCCGACGCATACCTGAATTTGCCTGAACTTGTTGCTCAAGCAGAAATGGGGCAAAAGGCGATAGACGTTGACCTTTCACTCACAGAAACTTATCGTGACATTATTCCACAACGCATCTGCGGAAATCATATTTCTGGCTTTGTCAGCATCACACGTGGCTGTAATAATTTTTGTCATTACTGCATCGTTCCATATACTCGGGGTCGAGAGCGCAGTCGAGATGTAGAGAGTATTTTGAAAGAAGTACACGATCTGCAAGAAAAGCATTATAAAGAGGTAACACTCCTCGGTCAAAATGTAAATTCCTATTGTTGCGAAAAAGATGGCCACTCGGTAAACTTTTCCGATTTACTACGAATTGTTGCTGAAAGTGTACCAGGAATGCGTATTCGTTTCACTACTTCACATCCCAAAGACATGAGTGACGCAACGCTACATGCAATAGCAGATTTACCTAACATTTGCAGACATATCCATTTGCCGGTTCAAAGCGGGAGCAACCACATCCTGAAATTAATGAATCGCAAATATACACGTGAATGGTATTTGGACCGAGTAGCCGCCATTAGAGAAATCATACCAGACTGTGGACTTTCCACCGACATATTCTGCGGTTATTGCGGTGAAACGGAAAATGACCATGAGCAAACGCTCTCCCTCATGCAGGAATGTAAATATGATTCTGCATTCCTCTTCAAATATAGCCAACGCCCAGGTACATATGCCGCCAATCATTTTGAAGACGACGTTCCTGAAAAAATAAAAATACGCCGCCTCGAAGAACTCATCGCCTTACAAAACCAGCTTAGTGCACAAAGCAACAAACGCGATGAAGGAAAACAGTTCGAAATTCTTGTTGAGGGACGTAGTAAACGCTCTATCAACCAATTTTTCGGTCGCACCGAACAAAACAAAAGTGTCGTCTTCGATCGTGGGTCCCATCAAATAGGAGAACGGATAAATATTCTTATTACTGATTCTTCATCCGCAACCTTAAAAGGTCATGAAGTTAAATAACTTTAAGCGCGCGCTTTTCAGCTACGATTTCACTACTTTTGCATGAATTTCGATGTAATATAGATTTGCACCATAATAAAAACAACTCGTTTTAATGGCAAGTAAAAAGAGACAGAAAGTTCGTGGTAGTGTTAATGTAGTTACCTCGTGTATCAGCACGACGCTTGTACTTGTATTATTAGGGACCGTCGTTTTTTTTGTTACTGTGGCCTCACATTTTTCCAGCAGCATAAGGGAAAATTTTACTGTTTCTCTACTTTTGGATGACGACCTTTCACAAGCTCAGACCTATAATTTACAGACAAAATTGAAAGCAATGAAGTGTGCACGTCTCGTTACTTACATTTCAAAAGAACGCGCATTGCAAGAACAAACACAGGCTCTAGGAACAGACACCACGAAGTTTATGGGACAAAATCCCATGCCAGCTTCTTTTGAAGTACATTTAAAAGCTGATTATGCAAACAGCGACAGTCTTAAACAGGTAATCCCAGCTCTTAAGCAAGATCCTTCCATTTTGGACGTATCTTATCCAGAAAGCCTCATGGAAAGTTTGAATAACAATATTCGCAAAGCAAGTACTATTATGCTGATCATTGCTTTATTATTGGCATTTGTGTCATTTGCTCTCATTAACAACACCATCAGACTCAATGTACATTCCCATCGGTTCCTGATATACACCATGACATTGGTCGGTGCTAGTTGGAGTTTCATTCGTCGTCCGTTTCTCATTAAAGCCTTTTGGATTGGTTTTGTTTCAGCATTCGTCGCGGCAGCTTTTCTAGTTACCGGCATATATGCCATACAAGAATATGAGCCAAATATGATAAGTCTTATTACATGGGATGTTATGACAGCTACACTTGCTGCCGTCTTTCTTTGTGGTATTTTACTCACATTGCTCTGCGCATTCTTCTCAGTAAATAGGAACTTGGGGCTCAACTACGATAAGCTTCATCGCTATTAAACACTTTATTACGAAAATATCTCACAACAATGAATAGAAGAAATTTTGCATTTGACAAGGCTAATTTCATTCTTCTTGCAGCAGGAATGATTATCGTTCTCCTTGGTTTTATTCTAATGTCAGGCAGTGGCTCTACAGAGCATGCTTTTAACCCTGATATTTTTAGTGCACGCCGCATTAAAGTGGCGCCCATTGTTTGTCTCGCTGGTTTTATCTTCATGATTTTTGCTATTTTACACTATCCAAAAAATGGAGATGAGAATGACAAAATTATAGATGCTGCCAATAAAGCAACGGCCAGTGATCCTCTAAAAAAATAAGTTCCAATAAGCATGGACTTATTTCAAACAATTATCATAGCCATCGTAGAAGGCTTAACAGAGTTCTTGCCAGTTTCCTCTACGGGCCATATGATTATTGCCCAAAGTTTGTTGGGCGTGGAAAGTACACCTTTTGTAAAAGCATTTACTGTTATTATACAGTTTGGTGCTATTCTATCAGTAGTTTGCATTTATTGGAAACGTTTTTTTACAATTCCAGACAAATCAATTGGACTTAAAAGTTTATTCAATTTTTATGGTAAACTCGTTATAGGAGTTATACCTGCCGTAGTACTTGGGCTTTTGTTTAATGATTCTATCGAAAAAAATTTGGGCAACGTCACATTAGTAGCTTGGATGCTCATGATTGTAGGTATTTTCATGTGTTTTTGCAATAAAATTTTTGGAAACAAAACAGAAGGTGAAAAACTCACCTATAAACGTTCATTTATTATTGGATTCTTTCAGTGCATTTCCATGATTCCAGGAGTATCTCGTTCATTTGCTACTATCATTGGTGGAATGGCTCAAAAAATGACGCGCAAAGAGGCCGCGGAGTTTTCTTTTTTCCTTGCAGTACCAACTATGTTCGGAGCAACATGCCTTGAACTTTTCAAAATGTTGAAAGGAGGACAAATGGCTATCATTAACGAAGGCAACAATCTCAGCATGCTTATTATTGGCAGTATCGTCTCTTTTATCGTAGCCATAATCGCCATTAAATTTTTCATCCGTTTTCTCACCAAATACGGTTTTACAGCCTTTGGTATTTATCGTATTATTGTAGGTGGACTCATTTTACTCTTGCTGCATTATGGATTTTCATTACAAATGGTTGGATAATGGATTTTCAACAAGGCGAAATACTTCCTTTTTACAAACCGTATGAATGGACCTCGTTCGGTCTTGTTTCTCGCGTTCGGCACATTCTCACTGACCGTTTAGGAACAAAAATAAAAATAGGGCATGCTGGCACACTGGATCCTTTAGCTACAGGAGTCATCATTTTATGCACAGGACGTGCGACCAAACGAGTCGAAGAAATTCAACAACATACAAAAGAATATATAGCAACACTAAAATTAGGTGCTACAACAGCAAGTTATGATCGTGAACATCCTGAAAATGCTATATTTCCAACGGGTCATATCACTCAAGACCTTGTTGTAAATGTACTTCAAAAATTTGTTGGAAAAATTGAACAAATTCCACCCGAATACTCTGCCTGTAAAATTGGAGGCGAACACGCATACAAGCTGATTCGCAAAGGGCAAGAAGTTCTATTAAAACCAAAAACACTTATCATTGATGAAATTGAACTTCTTTCATACGAACTGCCAGAAATACAAATCAGAGTTGTTTGCAGTAAAGGCACTTACATTCGTGCTTTAGCACGTGATATCGGAGCCGCACTAGACAGCGGAGCCTACTTAACCGCTCTTAAACGCACCCGCATAGGCTCAGTAACATTGGCTGACTGCCTTACACTCGAGGACTTTCCAAATTGGCTAGACAAACAAACTCTTTTTAATCAAACAGAAACTACACAGGCCTTCCACAAAGGAAACCTTATCTTAAAATAATTGCAGTATGAAATTATCTCAATTCAAATTTAAACTACCGGAAGACAAAATTGCACTTTATCCGGCTCCCCATCGTGATGAGGGACGAATGATGGTACTTCACCGCAAAACAGGAAAAATTGAACATAAAATGTTCAAAGACTTCCTAAGCTACTTCAATCCTGGTGATACTTTTGTTTTCAATGACACGAAAGTCTTGCCCGCGCGGCTTTATGGTAATAAAGAAAAAACTGGCGCACGTATAGAAGTTTTCTTACGTCGGGAACTAAACCCCGATTTACGTTTATGGGATGTTTTGGTTGATCCAGCCCGGAAAATTCGCATTGGCAATAAACTCTATTTCGGAGAAGATGACTCCATAGTAGCTGAAGTCATAGACAACACGACAAGCCGCGGACGCACATTAAGATTCCTCTATGATGGGCCTCATGACGAATTTAAAGAACAGCTTTATGCCCTCGGTGAAGCTCCACTTCCACGATTTATCAAGCGTCCTTCTGAAAAAGAAGATTTAGAGCGTTTTCAATGTATTTTTGCTAAAAATGAAGGTGGTGTTACAGCACCGGCAACAGGTCTCCATTTCAGTCGTGAAATGATGAAACGAATGGAAATCTATGATATTCAAATGGCGTTCATAACCCTTCATTGTGGACTTAGTAACTTTAGGAATACTGATGTAGAGGACCTCACAAAACACAAAATGGACTCTGAGGAAATGTATATTACTAAAGAAAACTGTGACATAGTGAATGCTGCAAAAGATGCTGGCCACAGCATTATTGCTGTTGGAACGACAGTACAGCGTGCAATAGAAACAACCTGTGACACATTAGGACACATTAATCCCTATGAAGGATGGACCAATAAATTTATTTTCCCTCCATATATATTTAATGTAGCTAATGCAATGTTTTCTAATTTTCAGCTGCCCGAAAGTACTTTGTTAATGCTTACAGCTGCTTTTGGCGGATTTGAATATACAATGAGCGCTTATAAAGTAGCACTAAAAGAAAACTACAAATTCGGTCCATTTGGTGATGTAATGTTGATTATTGATTAATGCACATAGCATATCTAGGACTCGGCACAAATTTAGGCTTGCGCGAAATAAATCTTAAACAGGCCATCCAAGCACTTGAGCAACACGCAGGAAGGTTACTCAAGTGCTCTTCTTTTATGGAAACAGCTCCATGGGGATTCGAATCCTCCAATATTTTTCTCAATGGAGCTGTGATTCTGGAAACAAAATTATCACCATTTGATTTACTTTCAGTAACTTGCAGAATAGAAACCGCCCTTGGACGTACTCATAAAAGCCACGACAACCAATATGTAGATCGCACGATGGACATTGATATTCTCTTTTATGATCAACTCATTTTAGAAACTCCAGAATTAATCATTCCTCATCCACTTATCCAAAACCGCTTATTCGTACTCAATCCCTTAGAAGAAATTGCACCTGATTTTGTACACCCAATTCTGCACAAATCTATCCATCAAATGCTTTTAAACCTTCGACAGACAACCAATGCCTTATCTCAATAGTATAATTCCCCTATAATCTGTTTACCAACCTCTTTTTACATGGATTTATTGCATAAAAATGCAACCAAAATGAGACTCATTTTAATTCGGAAATTAATTGAGGAGAAAAACGGACTTTTATTCTTTAGCTTTATAAGCTAGAGCGTACATACGCATTTGCTTCAACATTGACAATAGTCCATTACTTCGAGTCGGTGAAAGATGCTCCCGTAAGCCTATTTTCTCAATAAAATACAAATCTGCCTTTATTATCTCATCAGGAGTATGCCCACTCAATACCTTTATCAAAAGTGTCACAATACCTTTCACTATCAAAGCATCACTTTCGGCTCTAAAGAAAAGTAGGGAATCCTTTTCTTCACAAACAAGCCAAAGGCGACTTTGACAACCTGGAATTAAATTCGAATCATTCTTTTCTCCTTCAGCCAATGGTTTCTGATCATTCCCCATATCTATCAACATCTGATAACGATCCATCCAGTCGTCAAGCAAGCCAAATTCTTCTATAATCTCGTCTTGAGCTTCGTTTATTGTCATTTTTTATAATTATAAATCAGTTGTAAAAGTGTTTGTCCCACTGCTTTCAATGTATTTTGATCAATATTTTCCGGGGTATCATGCGTAGTATGCCACGTTGGACCAAATCCAGATTCGCCTGTAGGATAATAAGGAATAATGTCAACCATTTGTACATTTGCGATACGATTTACAGGCAAATGATCATCAGTAATAAAACCGCCACTCTCATCATTAAAGAAATCAGCAAAACCAGCCGTTTTCGAAGCCTGCCAGACTTCATTAACGACTCCTGAAGCATACCTCATTGAATAACCTTCCCGATAAAAGTGAGCACCTTGACCTCCTACCATGTCTAGCAATACTCCAAATTTTATTCCTCCAGCATGAGGATGATGTGCCCAATATTGTGCCCCAAGGCACCAAGTATTCTCATTATCTTTCACGTTCTTTTCCCATTGCGGGACGCCAACATCTTCTGCATCAAAACATACAAAATCAATGCCAATCGCCAATTTTTCAGACTTAAGCAAACGCGCTAGTTCCAACATCACACCAACTCCACTTGCTCCATCATTTGCAGCCATTACTGGCATCTTCCATTTGGACGAATCAGGGTCATTATCTGCCCACGGACGACTATCCCAATGAGACGCTATCATAATTCTAGTTTTTGCCTTAGAATTTAATTGAGCAATAATGTTATAACCCGGCATAACTAGTCCGTCATATCTTTTAAAAGTAGATTTCTGTGTAATTACTTTCAATCCATATTTACTAAATTGATCAACAAGATATTTTCCACATTTGTCATGCGCGACCGAATTCATCACACGAGGACCAAAAGCACATTGCGCCTCAATAAACGAATATGCGCTATCTGCCTTAAAATTAGGGATATTACTCGCCACCACAGTATCACCATTTTCTGTTGAAGCCTGATTCTTGCCTCCACAACTCTGCATCATAAAAAAAATGCCGAGTATACTAAAACATGTATATAAAATTTTTGTCATTATCTTTTCATTTTTGCCCCTTTCTGAACTTGCTCCATAACACGCAGAAAGTTGCCACCCCAAATCATTTTTATTTCTTCCTCATTAAAATTCAGGCGTAACAGCCGGCGCGTAAAATTAATCAGTTCAGACGCATCAGCTAAACCCGGCACACCTCCGTCGCCATCAAAATCCGTACCTAAACCAACATGTTCAACTCCAACCAAATTTACAGCATGCTGCAAATGTTGCATAGCATCAACAATAGTTGCCCTTCCGTCTTCACGGAGAAAACCATTATAAAGCGTAATCTGACAAACACCACCAGCTGCCGCTAAGGCCTTAAGTTGATCATCAGTAAGGTTTCGCGGATGATTACAAATAGCTCTGCATGATGAATGAGTACATACAATTGGCAATCTACTTATTTCAAGCGCATTCCAAAAACTTTGCTCGCCACCATGCGACAAATCTACCATCATCCCAACGTTATTCATTTCCAAAATTACTTTCTCTCCAAACTCACTGACACCATTATTTAAACACGTAGACCCTTTTGCAGAATCACAAATTAGATTATCTCCATTATGACAAAGTGTCATATAAACAACTCCACGATGCCTATATCGTTCCACGTTTTTTAAATCCTTTCCAATAGCATAACCATTTTCTATGCCACGCATAATCCCTTTCTTTCCTTCTTGTTTGAGACGATAAAGATCTCCAGTTGATGTCGCCATTCCCACACCGCTACAACCACCAATAATATTCTCAACACCATCCAGAAGATGATCGCAATATGTTGTAGCAGCTTTAAGTGAAACGTCGTCCAATCCTTTCTGAGGCAGATAAGCAACCATAATACTAGCATCCAAATGCCCCTCTCTCATTTTATGTAAGTCAACCAGTATTTTAGAATCTCTTTCGTCAAAACGGATGCCCTTATTAAAAAACATCGGTGTATCACAATGTGTATCTAAAGTCAAAACTCTAGAATGTAAAAGCTTGGCATCAGAAAAATTTTGAGCTTCATTTGCTAACCATTTAAAAAGAGGTATCATACAGTTATCACCTCTAACTATAAATCCCTCTGGATGCCACTGCACACCTATAACAGATTTAAATTCTGCACTCTCTACCGCTTCTATAACGCCATCACAACTTTGAGCACTGACTCGTAAAGGCTGTCCAACATTGCCAACGGCCTGATGATGGAAAGAATTAACAGCAAGTACATCCTGATTAAAAATTTTCCTCAATAAGCTGCCTTCAGCTAAGTACACTGAATGTGATGCATAACCACGATCTAAATCTTGTGAATGCTTAATAAGTTTCCCTTCAAAAGCTTTCTCACTTCCCAAATCTTGAATAATCGTGCCACCAGTAACCAACCCTAATAATTGTATTCCCCTGCAAATGCAAAGCATTGGAATTTGTCGGTCTAAAGCCATTTGAAGCAATAAAAGTTCTTTCCGGTCTCGTTGTGCACAAATACCATGAAGCGCTGGCGACGGTTCTGCTCCCATAAATAAAGGATTCAAATCTCCACCGCCCGAAAAGATAAGACCATCTACCTGTTCCAAAATGCTATACAAATCATTTTGGCCTTCAATTGGAGGAATCACAAAAGCCGTTCCACCTGCTTCATATACGCTTTGATAATAGCCTTTAGCCAACTCACAACCTTTGTCCCCATAATTACCGGTTATACCTATAATCGGACGCCTCATAGGTGTTGCATGACTGCAACAAATTTCTCCGTATTGTCCTTTCCAATCAAATTCGTTCATGTTTACTTTTTATTATTCACGCCAAATTCATCCTCATAATTGCGTGCAGGATTTCGCGGGAACCAGCCTTTGCGAACACGCTCCCGCTGTTCAAAAAGTTCCTTTATCGACCAGAAACACGTAAATGCAACGACACTGGCCACGGCACTTATTAGAATATTTTTTATGAACAAAGCTGCAATGCAGCCAATAATTCCAATAACAAGAAATACCCACCAAAAGCGTGTACCTGTATAGTATTCTGTTTTTATTACTATCGGATGGAACAAACCTATCACTAGAAAGCAAAATGCCCCAATAATTAAGCCTGAAAAATAAATGGACATTTTATATTAATCTTCTTTCGGGAAAACAATAGGGAGTTGTCTCGATATACTTTGTTGAAGAGAAATAAGTGTTTCCGTACTTGTCACTCCGGGGATTTGCTGAATTTTATTATTCAACAAGTCCATTAAATGCTCATTATCATAAGCGTAAAGCTTAATCATCATCGTGTAATTACCCGTTGTAAAATGACATTCTACAATTTCCGGGATTTTGCGTAAACAGTCTACAACATCATTGTACATAGAACCTCGTTCTAATATTACACCAACAAAAGTGCACGTAAAATAGCCTATTGACTTAGGATTAACATGATAGCCCGAGCCAAGGATTGTGCCTTTCTCTGTAAGTTTAGCAATACGCTGATGAACAACAGCTCTCGACACGCCACACTGATTAGCAACATCACTTAACGGTATTCGGGCGTCATTCGAAATAATTTGCAAAATGCGTAAGTCTAAATAATCAATTTTTCCTGACATGATTAATTTTTTATGGTTGGAACAAAAATACAACATTTAATATTCACGAAAAAACATTTTCTACACTTTTATCTCAAAACACATACTAAACATTCTCCAACTCATCAAAAATTAACTTTTAGAGTGTTCATGCATAGCATTTTGAAGAAAATGGCGTGAACTCTATATGAGAATTCACGCCAATATTTATTCAATTGAATTTAAAGTGCTATTTCACTGCTACTTTTTTCTTTCCTACTATATAAAGGCCCTTATTCAAGCCCTT
>Ga0172377_10003932_pt1 | contig 15320 bp, 12 predicted proteins | sample Pumphouse3metaG_FD_119749 | JGI IMG/M metagenome (GOLD analysis project Ga0172377, IMG submission 119749) | Leachate microbial communities from a municipal landfill in Southern Ontario, Canada - Pumphouse #3 metaG | ecosystem: Engineered > Solid waste > Landfill > Unclassified | place: Canada...
AATTCTCCGCTTCGACCATTGTTAGTTTCGCAGATCAAAGGGGTGGCTATAGTGATGCTACTGGCTTCAGCTATTCGGTGTCCCATAAACCCAATGTATACACAGCCTTTCGTCACGGCGGTAACGCTAACGTCGCCTGGGCTGACGGACACGCCGGCAGCGAACGCCCAGGATATATTGAAGATATTGAAAATGAGGAACTTATTGGAGGACTCGGTGAAAACGATGAGGACGACCGGCTGTACGACCCCGACTCCACGTATCCAGAAGAAGAAGGAGAGTGATGATGAAAAAAGTCTATGTTTTGATTCTGGTCGTGTTGGGCGTTGCCGCGTTGGGATCGTTGGGATATTCCTACTGGTTGGCGCCGAATCCGATGTCGAAATACCGGTTGAAAGCTTGTAAAGTTCCGGCGGAACGCCGGGGAGAGCTGGAAACGTTGATGGAGCATATAAAAAAGTGCAGCGAAACCGGACGCCTTTCCTCTTTGGAGAGCGACTTCACGATGAGCCGGAAAGATCGCAGGATTGCGAAGGTGCATGGCAGAGAAGATCCGGTTGAAATCGCCATGGAACTTCTGAAACGTTACGGCAACGAGCTCGACTGGGGCGTGTATGAAATGTACACCTATGATCACAATTCTCGGCGATTTGAGGTCAAGACGAAAAGCCGCAACGGCGATGTTGCTCTACGCTTCACTTTCCGGAAGCGCAAAAAGAAGTACAGTATCGTCGCGGTCACCAAAATTTAGTGGAGCCGTGAAATGGGATATTTTATCGGGGCGATTTTTTTTATGGTATACGTGCAAACCGCCGTCCTGTTTTCGGTGTTTTACCGCCGGCTGCGGCTGATCCTGATTGCCGGGACGGCTTTGGGCGTGTTGGCGTTTTATCAACGTGTGGCCCTGATGAACTTCGCGGTAGTGCAAAACGCGATGAACGACATGCAGACTTTGGTTTGGGTATGCACCCTGGCCATGAGCCAGTCGCTCATCGCGCTTTTATTCCTGACCGCGCGCCGGAAGCGCCAGGAGGAGGGCCGCGGAGTTCCTTTTTACATGTATCTTGCGCTGGCGCCGCCATTGCTCTTTCCGGTCGGCGTGCTGGGCGGGATGGTTTTTCTCTTCAATTCGGCCCTGGGGTGGAGTTTCCGAAACATGGCGCTCAGTTATGTTTTTGCGGTTTTCGCGCTGCTTGAACTGCTGGCGGAACTTTTTGTCGTATCGTGTCCCGCAAAGAAGGGACGGGAAGAAACAGTGGCGGGGATCTACCTGCTTACGGTTGTCGCCACGATGTTTTTGCCGCCGATACTATCCGGCGGGGCGAACACTGATTTTATCGGCCATGATTACAGCGCGGTATATCTGACTATACCCTGCGCGCTGATCATAATTGCAATTTCCATGCTGTTGAGCATTGGATTGCGGCAATACAAATTAAACAAAAACTGGAGATGTTTCGTTAATGAATTTTATGGTAAAAATACTGGCGCTGATATCTGACAGCCTGATGCTGCCGGGAACCTTGCTGCTCATATCCATGTTTATCTATTCGCTTTATCTGCTGGGCTGCTTTTTTTCCTTGTATGCCAGAGTATTGGGCAAACGTAAACTGGCGCGGGAACTCATGCGGAAACTCGACGCCGGGGAGGAAGTAAATTTCGACAATCTGCCGCGGAATGAATTTTCATTGAAATTACTTCAACTTTATCGGCTCGGCTGGCACGCGGTACGCTGTGAAAAAAAAATCGCGGATTTCAGCCACGAACAGAACTGGGACCTGTCCCGTTCCAAGTTCCTTATTAAAATAGGCCCGCTCATGGGGTTGATGCTGACCTTGATCCCCATGGGGCCGGCGCTCGTCGGGCTGGCTAACGGCGATATATCCTCGATGGCGCATAACCTGCATCTGGCTTTTACCACTACCGTCGTCGGGATATTCATCGGGGCGGTCGGACTGATCACTTACGAGATAAAAAACAACTGGTATCGCGAGGAACTGGTCATGCTGCAATACGCGCTTGACCTGCACCGCAAAGAGGGAGGCGACGATGAAAAATAACCGTTACCTGAGAGACGCCGCCCTGGATGAAGATATTAATCCGCTGGCGAGCCTGGCGAATCTTTTCGACGTCGCCATGGTTTTCGCGGTGGCGTTGATGGTGGCTTTCGCGGTGCGGATGAAAATGACCGAATTCCTGACCGGGCAAGACGCCACGTTCATCAAGAACGCGGGTAAGAAGGACATGGAAATAATAGTAAAAAAGAACAACAAGGTGACGCGCTACAAGGCATCGGAAAGTACCGGCAACGGCAAAGGACGCCGGGTCGGGGTCGCGTATCAGCTTGAGAACGGCGACGTCATATACGTCCCGGAAGGAACTGAAAACAAATGAAAAAGAAACTCTTTGCCGTCATTCTGCCGGCGGCGTTTATTCTTGCCGGGCTTCTGTATTGGGGTTTTGAAAAAACCATGTCCGCGACGCGGATCGGATTTATCAACTACGGGAATGATGTATTATCCGGGATGGCGGAGTCTGTCGCGGAGAACTCTTTTATCCAGATAAATAAAGTGCCGTGGGATGATAACAGCTCCCCCGATCTGTCAATATATAATATTCTCGTCGTCAACGGGATGGGCTTGCGCCTGACCCCGGAACAGAAAACTTTGATTACCTCCGCCGCCGCGAAAGGGATTCCCGTTTATGTCGGTTCGGCGACCAGCGTCGAAGTCGAACTGAGCACCTTGCCGATTGCCCGGATAAGAAAATTGCAGCAATATTATCGCGGCGGGAGTAAAGAGAATTTCAAGCGGATGCTCAACTATCTGCGGCGCGAAATCGACGGGAAAATATTTTTCGTCGATCCGGTCAAACCCCCGGTGGAACCTCCCGGCGACTGTTTCTATCACGTTGATACTGATAAAATATTTAAGGATTACGCTTCCTACCTGACTTACTACAAGGAAGCGAAACTTTATAAGCCGGGCGCCGCGCGGGTCTGTTATGCTACGGGTACCAAGGTCGGGGCCGCCAACCGGGGGCATGTCGATGACATTATCAGAAGCCTGGAAAAAGCCGGATTCAATGTGTTCCCGATAAGCGGGTGGGACAAATACGAGGAATTCGTAAGGGCCGTAAAACCGGATTTGCTTGTCGCCCGCACCGGAATGGGAACGCATCTTGAACTCTATAAAGAGCTCAATATTCCGGTATTTTGTCCGCTCAACGTCTCCAGGCCTTACGACGAATGGCTGAAGGATCAACGCGGTTTCGCGGGGGGACACCTTACTTGGCACATTGTCTGGCCGGAAATGGACGGACGCATCGTCCCGTATGCCCTGACCGCGCAGTTCCCTGATAAATACGGCTTCCATACTTATAAAGTTCTCCCTGAACGCCTGGAAAACTGGACGCGGCTCGTCAAAAAATATATTAATCTGCGCAAAAAGCCTAACTCTGAAAAAAAGCTGGTCATAATTTATTACAAAGGGCCGGGAGAAAACGCCTTGAGCGCCGGGGGCCTGGAAGTCGGGGAATCGCTGTTCAATGTGCTGAAAAACCTGAAAAAAGCCGGCTACAGGGTGGACAATCTGCCGGAAAACGCCGACAAACTGCTTGAAACCATCCAGAAATACGGAAAAGTCCTCGGGGCTTACGCCAAAGGGGCGATCAGCGATTTCCTGAAAAACGGCAAGCCGGAACTGGTTGCCGCCGAAGATTACGCAAGCTGGGCGAAAGCGGCGATGCCCGCCGACCTCTACGAGGAGCTCATCAAACGGTACGGCGAACCGCCCGGCGAATATTTTTCCGTTAAGAAAAACGGCAAAAAATATCTTGCTATCAGCCGCGTCCGTTTCGGCAATGTCGTCATTATGCCGCTGCCGATGGCCGGGACCGGGTCGGATACGTCCAAAATAGTCCATGGCGCTAAAACCGCGCCCCCGCACGCTTATATCGGGGTTTATCTCTGGGCGAGGTTCGGCTTCAAGGCGGACGCCCTGGTGCATTTCGGCACCCACGGCAGCGTTGAATTTACCCCGTGGAAACAAAATGCTTTATCCAGTTATGACTGGCCCGACATCCTGATGGGCTCGATACCGCACAGTTATATTTACATCATTAACAATATCGGGGAAGCGGTACTGGCCAAGCGCCGTTCCTATGCGACCATGGTGTCCCACCTTACCGCGCCGTTCATGAAGGCGGATATTTACGGCGACCTGCAAATACTGCACAAAAAGATCGAAGAATATGAAACGGTGGAAGAGCCGCAGCTCAAAGCCGCCTACAACCGGACCATTTGCAAACTGATACGCAAACTGAACCTGGAAAAAGACCTTAGTCTCCCGGAAGTGAAATGTCCGCTGCCGGATGAGCATATGGAGAAAGTCCACAATTACCTGCATGAACTTTCCGCCGCCAAGGTCAACCGGGGCCTCTACGTGCTCGACCGGCCCTATACCGGCGAAGAGGCTTCCGAAACGGCCCTTATGATGACTAATGACCCGGTGGCCAGGGCTTTCGCCGACCTTGACCACATAAAAGGCAAAATCAGCGGCAAACAACTTGACGACCTGCATTTTTTTCAGGTAAAATACCTGAAGAAAGCCAATACGATAATCAACACTATTCTGGAAAAGAACGCCGCCCCCGAGAGTTTCATTGACCCGGCCGACCTGCGGCGCTTAAAAAAATCGAAGGAATCCCGGACGCCGTCAAATGCGATGAACATGATGAATATGGCAAAGATGGCGCGCCGTATGAGGCAGGCAGGAACCAAATCCGGAACCGGAATGGGTTCCGGAACCGGTATGAGGCGCCGAATGACAATGCAGGCTCCGGCGGGAGAAAGAAAAGCCGGCCCGGAACAAATCGAGGAATTGCTTTTGGCGATGGCTGAATACCCGGAACGAATTGTTTTTATCAGCTCGCTTTCCGATCCCAAAAAGCTTGAAAACGCCCTTGCCATGACCAAGCTCCGGAACCGGATGAAAGAGCGCATGCTGGCCCGGAACCAGCCGGAACGCCGCGGCTTTCTCGCCATAGTGTCGGATAAAAATGTTCTGGCCCTGCTGGGAATAATGAAAGATCCGGCACATCGGAAAAGCGTTTTCGACAAACTTGCGGATCCCGGGTTCCGGGAAAAAATGCGAACGATTGAAAAAAAGGCGATGCAACGCCGGGCGGCGGAGATGAAAATGAAAATCGCCGGTCTGCAGAAACGCCGGGCTTTGCTGGAAAAGACAGGTATTCGCGATCCTGAAGCAATGAGAAAACGCCTTGACAAACTTAAAGAACTTGCCGCCGATTGTGAACTCGCCCTGGGAAAACGGAACCTGATTGCCGATGCGGGAAAAATTGAAGACTTGCTCCGGAAAACCAAAACAGCCACGACAAAACTTGAGAAAAAATACAAGGCATACCTCAACTCGGTTAAAGTGCTTTACGAGGCGCTTTCCAGCGTTAAAAAGTACAAAGCCGACCTGCTGTATTCCAGAAAGAGCGAAATTCTTTCTTTCCTCAACTCCCTGAAGGCCGGTTATACCGAGCCGTCCTCCGGCGGGGACCCGATAGTCAATCCGCGCAGTATTCCCACCGGACGCAACCTCTATCCGATAGATGCCCAGATGACCCCGACCAGGGAAGCATGGGATACGGGGAAACAGATGGCGCAATCCCTGATCGACATAACCCTGAAAAAAGAAGGCCGTTACCCCAAAAAAGTCGCCTTCACCCTGTGGGGAGGAGAATTTATCAGGACCTATGGAACCGCGCTCGCCCAGATATTTTATCTGCTTGGAGTAGAACCGGTATGGAATTCGCGCGGAGCGGTGGGAGATGTCAGGCTGATACCGATGGAAAAACTGAAACGCCCGAGAATCGACGTCGTCATGCAAACTTCCGGGCAGTTCCGCGACACCGCTCCGTCACGCATTTATTTGCTGGATAAAGCGGTCAGGCTGGCCGGGGAAGCCGACGATGACGGTAAATACGGTAATTATGTAAAAGAGGGTAACCGGGAAGCTGAAAAAATAATGCTCAAACATGGAGTGTCGCCGGTAAAAGCCAGAAAAATGGCGACCGCGAGAATATTCGGAGGCGCCAACGGCGCTTACGGAACCCACATAATGGGTTTGGTTGAATCCGGGGATAAATGGGAAAACGAAAAAGAAATCGCCGACCGTTACCTCAATAATATGGGCGCCGTCTATACCGAAGACAACTGGTGCGAATATGTCCCTGGACTGTTCGAGGGCGCTTTGCAGAACACGGATACGGTTGTCCATCCGCGTTCGTCCAATACCCACGGGCCGCTTTCCCTTGACCATTACTACGAGTTCATGGGCGGCATCAACCTGACTATCCGCAACGTCACCGGCCGTGATCCGGACGCCTATTTTCTGGATTTGCGCCAACCCGGCAAAGCGGTAATGCAGAATGCCCGCGAAGCGGCTATGATCGAAGCGCGTTCGACGGTACTCAATCCTAAATTCATCAAGGAAATGATGGAGGAAGGCCCGACCGGAGCGGGAACTTTTGCTGAAACCACCCGCAATATGTACGGTTGGGAGGTAATGAAGCCGGAAATGCTTGAAGACTATGTCTGGGAGGAGATGAAAAACGTCTACGTTGACGATTCGCTCAAACTCGGCGTCAAAGAGTATTTCGAAAAGAAAAACCCCTACGCGCTTCAGGAAATAACGGCGGTTATGCTCGAAACCATCAGGAAAGGATATTGGAAAGCCGATAAGAAAACCCAGAAACAGATCGCCGAACTGCATGCGGAGCTCGTCAAAAAATACCGGCCCGGCTGCAGCGGTTTCGTCTGCGATAACGCAAAACTTAGAAATATGATCTCTTCACTGCTCGGCGACAATACTAAGAAAAAATATAATTCAGCCCTGGACAAGACGCTCAATCCACCCGCTGAGAAAAAAGAAGAAGTCGAAGGAACTAAAATGGAAAAACAGGAGATAAAACCGGTATCCGCTAAAGATCTGGTCAAATCCAACCTGTTTGCGATAATAGTGGCGGTCGCGGTCATATTGCTGCTGGGAATAGCGATATTGATCGGCGCCCGTAAGAAAAACGTATAACCCGGAAAACAAAGGAAAAAACAGAAGGTGTCTGCGCCCCAAAAATCAGCTTATAATACAGCGCGAAAGACAATTCAGGCAATTTTTACGCTCGTTGAATTGCTCGTGGTGATAGTTGTCATTGCGATTCTCGCGGGAATGCTTTTGCCGGCCCTGGGACAGGCGAGAGAAAAAGGCAAAGGGATCAACTGTATCAATAACCTGAAACAGATCGGCACGGCGTCCATGCAATATCTGACTGATTTTGCTTATCATATGCCGGGTTATTCCACTTACAGCATGACCGGCGCCTGCCTGATGTGGATCGGCAGGCGAAACGATGAAAGATACGTTGATTTGAAAGAGGGAGTGATCGCCCCGTATATCGGGAAAAATCCTGAAGTCCTGGTTTGTCCCGGCTGGAGGGGAGAAGTCGATTCCGATCATCAGTATTATAAAGGCACCGGGTACGGGTATAGTATCTACGGAGCAGGTTCGCAGGAATATTTCGGCCCGGACGCTTCGTATTCCGCCAATACCGGCGCCGGCTGGAAAGACGGCATAGCTAAAAACCCGTCCCGAATTGTGGCGTTCGCGGATGCGATCGGAACCGGCTCCTCGAAGGGATTGGGAACGACTTTCCTTTACGCGCCTCTTAAGGTTCAGGACGGAGAGGAAAAAGATACTGCCGCCGACCATTCCAATAATATGCATTTCAGGCATAACAGACAGGCGGGAGTGCTTTGGCTGGACGGGCATGTAACCAGTGAAGGCATCTCTTTCCCCGGAAGTGATGCCGATCCCTGGTATATGGAGAACAATGTCGGCAACATCGGCGCAAAAGATAATAATCTTCTTTACAAGCCTTATCCGACCGCCGGAGGAGTAGACAGCTATGAATAAAAAAGTATGGCTGCCGCTCGCGTTTATTGTTACCGGGGCGCTCGTTTTCCTTTGTTGGCCCTCACCAACGCCGCTTGCCTATCAAACCCGATTATTAGGCAAGGATTCAACCGGAAAAATCATTAATTTTGTTGAAAAAGCATATCGGCAATACAGGGAAAGCGGCTCCGATTATAAAAAAGAAATGCTCAAAAAAACGGTTTGGATTGGCGACGAGGATCTAATTCGAGACTTTTTTTCTGAAATGAAAGCCATTGATGAACCGGATTTTCGAAAAGCGCGAGTATCATCACCGGTAAGCAGGCCATCTACTTATCTGGTCGATTTTAACGATAAGAAAACAAAAATACGTATCGTGGTAAATACTATCCGCAATAATCTTTTCTTAACGGAATGCAAACGGCAATCCGGACAGTGAAGAGATTTTTAAAATAAGGAAAATTGAAATGAAACACAAAACCCTGTTCGTGAGAACATCCCTGTTGGTTCTCGTCGCGTCCGTACTGATGACCGGCATCAATCTTTATGCCGCCGATAAAAAAGCGATCCTGCTGGCGGCGTTCGGAACCAGTTACTCAAAAGCCCGGCAGTCATACGACAACATTGAAAAAACGATAAAAAAAGAAAATCCCGGCGCCCCGGTTTACTGGGCTTTCACTTCCAATAAAGTACGCGCTATCCTGAAAAAAAGAGGCGTTAAAACCATGTCCGTACCGGAAGCCCTGGCCAAAATGCGCGCCGATGGCATAACGGAAGCGGTCGTTCAGTCCCTGCATGTGGTTCCCGGACTCGAATATAACCGGAAAATTCTTTCCAAACTGAATGATTTCCAGAAAGGGAAAAACCCGTTTGCTAAACTGGATCTGGGCAAACCGATGTTGTTTTCAGCGCAGTCGCTCGATGATTTCTGTGAAGCCATGTTTGCGATTATTCCCAAAGGCCACAAAAAGGGAGATGCGATATTGCTGATGGGACACAACAATCCTCTCGGCGGAACCGATCTTTTTTATATTGCCGCCGGTCTGGCGCTCAATAAACAGGATCCGAATATCTTTGTCGCCACCGTTGAAGGCAAACCGGATTTTCAGGATGCTGTGAAAGAATTGGAAAAGAATAAAGTCAGGAAAGTCTATCTGATGCCGATGATGGTCGTCGCCGGGGACCATGCGAACAACGACCTTGCCGGAGACGAGGCGGATTCATGGAAAAGCCAACTGGAAAAACGCGGTTTCACCTGTGTGCCGGTTCTCAAAGGGCTTGGAGAATATAATGAATTTGCCGAAATTTACGCGAAGCATCTCAAGGCGGCTATGAAAGACGGCGGCAAGTAACGGCAGAAAAGGCAAGAAATGAATACCTTGAAAATCTGGCTGACCGCTGGGATAATTATGCTGTCCGGCTTCTCGTTTGCGGAAGATAAAGACGATTCCGGCCGACACCTCTGTATCATTAAAGAAGACGCCAAAAGCCTTATTGTCCTCGACGCGGACGGGAAAAAAGTAAAACTTACTAAAAATCCCCGGCGGGTTGTAATCGGCTTTACTTCTTTAGTCAATCTCTGGTATTACGCGGGCGGCAAAGCGGTCGGCATTCCAAACAGCAGAAGCCGCGAAAATATTCAGGCGGAAGCCGTAAAAGCAGCCAGGATCGGGACTTTTTCCAATCTCAATATGGAAAAGATCATTTCCCTGAACCCGGATCTGGCGATCCTTTATGCTAATGTAAACAACCAGCGCGCCGCCAGGGATATTTTAGCTTCCAACAATACGGAAACCATCCTGCTCAGTTACCGCAACTACAGCGATTTTACCCGCATTCTGGATTTGTTTGTACGTCTGAACTCCGAGAATCCGGAAAAGGGAAAAGCCGCTTCTTTGATGGTGAAAAAAATCGACGCCATCATAGAAAAAACCGGGAAGCTTAAAAAACCCGGTTTCCTGAGCTTCCTGTTCAGCGGCAGCGGGCTTTCAGCGGAAACCAACCTGGCGAATACCGCCCATATGGCCATGCTGCTCGGCGGTAGAAACATTGTTACAGGTAAAAATGTGCCGAAAGGTTCCGGCCGGGTCAGTTTCAGTATGGAAAAAGTGATGATGGAAGATCCCGACATTATTCTGGTCACCACTATGGGGAACGGAAAAAAGCTTGCCGCTAAAATGAAAAAAAATCTTGCGAACGATCCGGTCTGGGCTTCCCTTAGCGCGGTCAAGGCCGGGCGGGTATATTTTCTGCCTAACGAATTATTCCTTTACCGGGCAAATGAAAAATACGCGGAGGCGTTTCTCACCCTCGCAAAACTTATGTATCCTGAAGAAAAATGGGATTGAAAAATGTTCTGCGGACTGAAAAATATAGAAAAAAAATATGGACGCTTGACTTTCCGGATAGTGGTTTTCGTTCTGCTTGCGGTTTTTGTACTTGCTTCATTTCTGTTCAGTCTGCGGAGCGGTTCGCTTAAGCTGGATTTTTCGGAAATTATCAATGCGCTCCTGGAGCCGCAGAGCGTTAATTACCGGATCATCTGGCTGATCCGTCTGCCGCGCAACCTGGCCGCGGCGCTGGTCGGCACATCCCTTGCCCTTGCCGGTGCGATCCTGCAGGGAATTATGCGCAATCCCCTGGCTTCTCCGGGGATCATCGGGGTCAGTTCGGGAGCCGGACTGGCGGCGGTAATCGTGATGCTGCTGGCGCCGCAATATTATTATTTGCTGGTGCCTGCGGCATTTCTGGGTGCGGTGGGAGCCTCATTACTGATTTTCGCGTTAGCCTGGGACCGGGGCCTGAACCCGTTACGCCTGATTCTTTCCGGGGTGGCGGTGTCAAGTATTTTCGGTGCCTTTATCAGCGCGTTGATGATTTTTTATTCGGACCGGTTGCACGGAGTAGTGGAATTCATGGTCGGCGGCCTGAACGCGCGTTCCTGGAAACATGTCAATATCCTGTGGCCTTACGCGACCGGCGGGATTATCGCTTCTCTTTTTATGTCAAGAAGCCTGAATATTCTGGTTCTGGGGGATGATGCCGCGATCGGGCTTGGCCTGCGGGTTGAACGCACCAGGATAATTTTTATCGCGATAAGCTCCCTGCTTGCCGCCGCGGCCGTTAGCGTTGCCGGGCTGTTGGGTTTTGTCGGCCTGGTGGCTCCGCATATGATGCGGATGATCATCGGTTCCGATCACCGCTTGTTATTTCCGGCTTCCGCGCTTTTCGGCGCGGGATTGCTGATGAGCTGTGATACGGTCGGCCGTATTGTAATGGATCCGGTTCAACTGCCGGTAGGAATTATTATGGCGATACTCGGAGCGCCGTTCTTCTTATATTTACTCAGAACCAAGATGAGAAATGCAACTAAAAGCTGAAAAAATCGAACTTGATTACGGCGGTGACCCGGTAATTACCGGCTTTTCCTTGAATGTGGCGGAAAAGAAAGTTGTAACCCTGATCGGAGCGAACGGTTCCGGCAAATCCACTATTCTCAAGGCTATGGGGCGGCTTCTCAAACCAAGCCATGGAGCGGTTTATCTGGACGGGAAAGAGCTCAGGTCTTATGACACGCGGCAATTAGCGTGTAAACTAGCCATGCTTCCACAGATGCATCACACTCCGCCGGAGCTTACGGTCAGGGATTTGGTTGCCTACGGAAGATTTCCGCACCGGAAAATGTTCCAGAGTTCCAGGCTTGAGGACAACGAAGCCATTGACCGGGCATTGTTTCTTGCCGGAACGGAGGAGCTTCAGAACCGCCGTGTTTCGACCCTCTCCGGCGGAGAACGGCAGCGTGCCTGGATTGCGCTGAATCTGGCCCAGGAGCCGAAAGTCCTGCTTCTCGATGAACCAACGACCTTCCTTGATATCTCCCACCAGTTTGACCTGCTTGAGCTGGTACGCGAAATGAATCACAATCTCGGTATCACCATCGTCATGGTATTGCATGACTTGAACCATGCTGCCCGTTATTCCGACAAAATAGTCGCCGTTAAGAACAAAGGAATTTACTGCTGCGGCGCCCCTGAGGAAGTAATAACAGAAGAGAATCTCAGGGAAATATTCAATATCAATGTCCGGATTATCAATGAGGATGGCATTCCTCATGTTATACCTACAGGTTCATGTAAAAAGCCCGCCAAACAAAACAAAGGAACATAAAATGAACACCGGGAAAAAAGCTCTGGTGGTTTGCACCAGGCGTTCAACCGGAAATACTTTGAAGGTTTTTTAGCTTATGAAAAAAAATGAATTGCTGGAACTGGTAAATAACAGTAAACGCCGTTTATCAGCGCCGTTGATGGGGTTTCCCGGCGCCGCTCTTACCGGGACTTCGATAAAAGGGAACTTATGTAACTCATCCGTGCAATTGAAGTCACTGCTTGCATTGGCTGATGAAGTAAAACCGGATATCATTTTTCCGATGATGGATTTGTCCATTGAGAGCGAAGCCCTGGGGTTGCCGGTTATTCTTCCAGAGAACGAATCTCCAAGCGTAGAAGAACATCCCGTCGCCAGCAGCGCTGATTTGGAAAAACTGAAAGCCTTTGATCTTGAATCTGGCAGAATCCGGGTGTTCCCGGAAGTAGTCACGAGCCTGAAAAAACACTGCGATGCCAAAATATGCGCTTATGTCTGCGGACCTTTCACCTTAGCGGGATTGTTGATGGGAGCCACGGAAATATTGATGGCGTCTTATGACGACGGGCAAAGCGTCAGGGAAATAACGTCTTTTTGCGAAGGCGTAATAAAAAGCTATTCCCAAGCCCTTGAAGCCGCCGGCGCCGATGCGATCTGTATCCTCGATCCCACTGCGGTAATGCTTTCTCCGGCCACTTTTGCGGAATTTGCCGGGGATTACGTCAAACCGCTTGTCGATGAGTTGAACGTACCGGTAATCCTGCACATCTGCGGCAATACGACGCATTTGATTGAACCGATGATCGATACTGGGGTCCACGGATTAAGCCTGGATATGGATGTAAACCTTGCGGAAATCATGCAAAGCGTACCGGAAAACGTCGTGGTTATGGGAAATATAGATTCCAAGAGCCTGATGCCCGTAGGTACCCCGGAAGAAGTTGCTGAAGCAACGGAAAACCTGATGGAGGCAACAACCGCATTCGCTAATTTTATCCCATCCACCGGATGCGACCTGCCACCGGAAACCCCATTGGAAAATATGATCGCTTTTTCAGAAACCGTTCGGCAGTGTTAAATAGTTGTATGAAGCAGATTTTTGATATTGACTTCTGATAACATTTTTTCCTTTGGGTATATTAGCATTATTTGCGACTTTTATCAAGAAAAATCGAACTTATTATCTTGGATCATGTTGAAATCTACATACTCATTCCGAATTCCTGATGATAATCCATTTCTTTGTCTATTTCTTTATCTTTGGTTGCTGTTTTTAAAAGCATCTCTTGAATTCTTTCGCAAAAATCCTGCAGGGAATTTATGATTGACTTGATTCTGTTTTGGGATTGTTGTTCATGGGGATTTTCGCTTAGCATTTCGGTTACGGATTTGCGGTCGCCTTTGCGCTTTTCTATTTCCCATAATTCGAGTTTGTTTTCGCAGAATATTTTGATTTCCTCCGTGCCACGTGTCCCGGCGACATACGCAATTTTCCGGTCGGCATAGCGAACCGAATGCCGGTCAAATCCGATAATCACGGAATGGCAGGTTGTTCCCTGGGATTTGTGGGAAGTGGATGCATAGCCGTAAGAAAACTTGCTGGTCGTTAATATTCGACCATCAGAAGAAATTATACGGCCTGATTTATCAAATCCCTTCACGGTGATGATTTCACCGTTTGAAAATTCGCCACTCGGATTTTTGCTGCCGGATTTCAGCATTATTCTGTCGCCAATTCCGATTTGAAGTGACTGTCTTTCAAAGACATCATATTGGGATAAGTTTTTTCGTAGAATCAGTTGTTCATTGCCGGAATTATCCTTGCACAATATCCCTTTATTATGGATTATTTTTTGAACCGTTAATGGATTTTCCTGCTGGTTTTTCCGGTAGTCCAGTATCATTCCGGCTTGATAGTTTTTGTATGTTTTCTTTTGCGCCGCCGTCCAGTTCAGGGGAACCAGTACCGGCATTTCTCTTTCACTGTTTATCAAGCCTCTTGCTTTAAGTTTTTCCCTTATCGTGCTTGAAACGGCATTATTTTCCCGGTGCGTCGGATTTACAACAATCACGGAATACCCGGCGTTAACGGCTTTCATATATTCTTCTGCCATCATTTCATGTCTGGCTTTGCCTTTGGCTTCAACAATAGCTTCCTGTTCATCCAAGCGAGAAAATGCCAGACTTATATTGCTATTCGATAAATCTTTTGCGACTTGCCGGTAAACTCCTCGCATCGCATCTTGTTTCTGGCGCATGACCTGTTTGATTTTTGTTCTTTCTATCGAGGAATATTTAAGCAGCATTCTGAAAGCGTCTCCGGCTTCTACGGAGGAATGTTGTCCGGGATCACCTACCAGCAATAATCGCGAATCAGATTGTTTTACCAGGTTCGCCAGAGAATGAAGTTGTTCTGTTGAAGCCAGTCCGGCTTCATCGAGAACGATTAGAGAACCTGGTCTTATTCTTAATTGTCTGCGTTCATTTAGAAGCAAATGTTGTAAAGAAATCGCATCTTCAAATGGTTGTGCGGTTTCCGATTGTTTATATATTTCTTTCAAAGCTCTGCCGTCTTTACGCAAAACATCCCTGGCACCGTTGGTAGGAGCGCACATGATTACCTCAATATCGTTTTCAATATTCGCCCTGACGATTTCGCTTACGGAAAATGTTTTGCCGGTTCCGGCTTTACCGACCAAAGCACAAAACTGGTCGGGACTGTCCAGCAGTTGTTTGACGGCTTCAGATTGTTCAGAGCTAAGTTTGGTAGAAAGTCTAAATCTGGAAAAAATATCTTTATCAAAAGCGTTTTTGCCGTCCTGAATATCTGACAAAAGTTCCTTTTCCCACTCCCAATGTTCCACGGATGCAAGTTCGTCCTCTACCGCAATTATTTTATTCTCGTCTAATTGTTTCTGAAGCTGAGCTTCAATATCCTCAAGCTCATATCCCTGTCCACATACGGAATTTAACACGGTTTCCTTGAAAGCATAATCCTTGATTACGCTCTGCCTTTCAAAGTGGTGTTCTTTGGCAAAAACCGTTGCGTTTTTCACGCTCTGGTTCCAATTATGAATTTTTCCTTTTACCTTACAGTCAACCTTATTCAAATTTTCGTTTGCGATATACTCCAGTTCTTTCTGCTGTTCTTCCGTCAAACCGTTCCATTGCTCATTTATTACTTGGGGAGTGGTAGTTTCATAAAGCGAACTGTTG
>Ga0172377_10003933_pt1 | contig 15318 bp, 21 predicted proteins | sample Pumphouse3metaG_FD_119749 | JGI IMG/M metagenome (GOLD analysis project Ga0172377, IMG submission 119749) | Leachate microbial communities from a municipal landfill in Southern Ontario, Canada - Pumphouse #3 metaG | ecosystem: Engineered > Solid waste > Landfill > Unclassified | place: Canada...
CCGTGCCGGTTGCGTGCAGTGCGCCCGATACGGTTAGGGTAGTTGCATCATTATCCGTAATTGGAAGCCAAGTACCGGTTGCGGGCGTCCCTTCCGCATAAGAGAAGGCAAATTGACCAATTAGAGCATCTACCGTCCATTCGCCAGCAGTGCGTGTAAATATAGTTGCCGACGTTCTCGTTCCGGCGATTTCTGCCGATTGTTCCGGCGTAGCAAATACCTGTGCAGATTGCCCTAATCCATTATTACCTGCAAATATCCCCGTCCGCCCCTTGTGCAGATTTTGGATTAGCGGATTGATATTAGTGGTATTTTCCACTATATAAGCCGTAGATTCCGTTGCGTTGTCGTCTTTCGTGACTGCTAATCGGACAGATGAGCCGTCGTCAAAAAAATATAATCTCGACTTATCGGTTGTAATAGCAGACTGTAAAGATGTCTGGTTGGCAAAATCTGCATATTGCAATCCAACCTTGCGAAATTCGCCAATATCCTTATTGCTGTCAACCACGACGACCTTCGAGGCGGCGACCGTTCCGGCGGTTACTCCGCCCAGCACATCCATCTCCGCCAGCGTTAATGCCGCCGTTGACATCCCGATATATCCGCTTAGAGCCGGTACGGTGACGAGCTTAGTCTTGCCCGCATCCTGATAGAATGTCGCAATTACCGGCGTTGTCAGGGTTTTGTTTGTGAGTGTTTCGGTTCCCGCCAGCGTTGCCAGCGTTCCGGTGGTAGGCAAGGTTACATTGGTGACCGCGGTTGTGGTCAGCGTAAGGGCATAATTACCGGATGTGATGAAATTATTCGCCAGCGTAAGATTGCCAGACAAATTGAGCGTGCGCACGCCACTATTGACATCAATCGCAATCCCGGAATCCTGGATATACTTGCCATCGGAACTGATTGATACTAAATGTAATGTCGTAAAACCCGTCAGGGTATCTTCGTCGCCCTTGTGGATTTTCCCGGATGCCGATAAATGCAATAATTTTGTATATGAACTTCTGACCTTATTGCCTGTAAGCATTATACCATCCTTAACCTATTTCTTCCCAGTTGCGTTCTTCTTCTTCCCATCTGTAGTCAACGCCCTCCCAATAGGTGTCGTCAATGATTTGCCTTAAATCGAAAAAATATTCTCGCAACAATAATCGGTGGAAATTGTTCGCTCAGATATTGGCGGATGTAAGCCAGATTGGTTTGATAGTCACCAAAATCAATGTTTATGCCTGCGGTGCGATCAACTAATTGTGTTCTGCTCATCTTTCAACCCCTTTCAAAGACTTTCAACCTTAGCGTTGATAAGATGCTTCCAGTTTTTTGCGTTGTTCTTCAAAGCGTTTGTTGATACAATGCTGGCACAATTCGCCATTAACGGCGGGATGCCTTTCGCCCGGATGATTGCGGTCGAGATCGGCGCACCAGAATTTGTCGCGTTTCATTTTCTTGAACTTGGGAGTCTTGAAGTTTACCGCCAACTTCCCGGCGGCGTAATAATGGTCGATCTTCTGCATTATCTCCTGCCATTCCTGCAATTTTGCGGGATTGGAGGGGGGATCAGGACTGAGTGGCAAAACCACCCAGTCCCGCTTTGGTTGAATAACGATATGATTGGTTAGATAAACTTCTCCGTGCAGAAGTTCGGTCGGTTTCACTTGAATATTACCAGTCATTACCCCTCCTTAACCTAAGTTAAATCGATCCGGACGCTATTGAGATACAACGGCTCCGGAATCAACGGTTTAATCTGATTTTCCATCTGGACGGCTTCGTATTCCGGCATACCGTCAATCTTGGCACACTCGTCCTCAGACCAATAGCGCACCTTATCGCGACTCGGCCAGTAATACAATTTACCGGCAGGCTTATTGGAAGACATATAAACCTTACCGCTCGCCAACGTATTAACCGTGCGGAAAATGACCGGATAGCCAAAAAGGTCGTTGATTTTGCCGGATTGCATCAATTGACCAAACTTTTCCTGAGACAATACATCAACCGCCTTGACCTTATCGCCGCCACTGTACCCGGCCACAACCGGCGTCCAGTCCCACGTATCCGCAATATCCTGCGGGCTAACGTAGAAAATGCGCGGAATAATACCAGCCATTGCACAATGCGCCAGCGCCAACTTCATTGCACCCAGCGTCAAAGCGCCTTCTGAAGACGCGTCCACAATATTCGTAGTTGGAATATTGCTGGAATTTACCCGGCTATGCAGGCGATAAACGGCATTTTCGGTAAACGTATCAAAAATACCGGTGAATAATGTCCACGCATCCGAATCAACCTCACTGCGCAATGAAAACTCAAGGTCACCATTAACCTCGTCAGATTTGCTGATGTTGCCCTGAATAACGGAATTGATTGGATAGTGAATCTTATCGGTTTTAATACGATAGGGATCATACATTGCAACCGTATCTTTTAAAACCCAAGACTTTTGAGGGCGATTACCGTGTGCGGTAATTTCAGACACCTCATATTCAGCCGAATAGGTCTTGTCGATTTCAATCCGCTGTCCTTCTTCCATCGGCACCAATTCAAAAATTTCGTTGGCGATCAAATCGGGTAGAATTGTCAGGTTGAATTTCTCAACCCGATGGGCGGCAAAGTCCGCCGAAAGCTCCCGGCTACCATACGTGGCCTTCCACGCCTCTGACCGTTCTTTGTTGGTCAGTGGAAATTGCTTTTTCAACGCTTCGCGCGAGGCAAGAGCCGGTTCGATATAACGCATATTGATAGGTAGTATGTTAATCATTTCTCTTTCCTCCTCCGTTAAGCCTTGACATAGGGTGAAATTCTACGAATCCGGTAATCGCCGGACACGCCATCGTAGTCGGTTTCCATAAAAAGCCCGCAAACCACATCGCCGGAAAGGGCTTTACCCCAATAACCATTAAATACCGTAAGTTCCTGCGAGCCAATATTGACCGAAGCCAAAGCGATTCTGCGCGTTCCGGTAGTGTGTACCAGGCTCGTCACAAGTTCGCCTTCGCCGTCATTGATCGTGACTTTACTGCCGGATTTGACTTCCGTGAAATCAACACCCTTCAGCAACTCCAGTTCCTCATAACTCGGGCCATCCGAAGTCACGTCTTCCAAAAGAAAACCCAGCGGATTACCACAAGGGGTCGGCTGGACAACATTCGTACCATCGCCGGTTTCACTGACCGGAGTACCCTTACTGCAAACGGTACTGCAAGTCATAAATCCGATATTGACGGTATTTACTCCATAAAGAATTCTGAAACTCATATCTGTTCCCTCCTATTGTTTATAAATGCATTGCGCGTTTACGCTGTTCGTCTTCGGTCGGCTCGTCAGCGCTACCCATACCCGGCGTATAAACCGGGGGTGGTGTGTGACTGACCGAAGCGGCGCTGGCCACCAGCGTTGCGGCTGAGACAAAAGCCTTGAAATTCGGATCGTTGACGCCGGAAAATTTGGCAATCTCTTTCTTCATCTGGTCGCCGACGGCAATCTTTTTGTCGGTTAGCGTCTTTTCCATTTCGGAAAGGCTGGCTTTTTCAGCCGCTACAAACGCCATAAACTCCTCGTCAGTCGCCGATAAAGCCTTAGTGCTCCGGGCGTCGTTCATCTCCAAACCTGCGGTTTTTAACTGCTCAGACCGGGTTACAAAGACCTGCATCTTGGCGGCAATGCCTTTTTGCACACCGTCATCGATTTTGGCTTGCAAGTCAGCCGGCGACACATAGTCCTTAAACTTGTCTTCAGCGGCTTGAATTTTAGCCGCCAAATCTGCCGGACTAACATAATCTTTAAATTCGGACTCCCGAATTTCCTTGCGGATTTGTTCTAATGTTCCCATATCGGTTTCTCCTTTGGTTATTTCTACGATTTTTGTTACATCATCTTCGCTGGCCAATTCAAAACGCTGATTGACAATCAATCCATTGCCAGCATCTACGGCTTGCGTAAATTCAAAATGAATTTTATCATCTTCGCTATCGTCCCAGATACTCATCCAGAGCGATTTAAAATCAATGGCATTACCGTTGACGGTCAGCTTTGTACCGCTACGACTACCATTGGTAGTAAGGGTAATATTAGTTTCATCTGTAACTGCCATAAGCGCCCCCATATTTTCTTTTGATGTTGAAGCAACTAGGGTGTGAATCTTAGCGGTTTTGTCAGCCGCCGAAAGCGTATAACCGCCTCCCCAGAAATTCACAAATAAATCTTCGGCATCCCCCTTGCCACCGACCGCCAGGGCAACTTTCCCGACCAGATCTTCCGGTAATTCATCCGGCTTGTAAAAAGCATTGTCGGCGGGATTGACCATCATATCCTGCTGACGGTCGCGCAGAACCTCCATCGAGATTGACCATCGGTCGCCCATTGCCATACTCTGAATCAAAGCCGCGCCATCAGTGGTGCGCTTCCAGATTACCGCCACAACCCGCATCGGCAACGGCTTTTCCGGCACAAGCGGAATCTCCGCGCCCAAGTCTTCCAATCCAGGCACATACGATAAAAGCATCGCGCCCACAATCCGGTTTTTGTCTGTTTCCGGATCATAAAGCCTGTGGGCGGGATTGCCCTCAAGGATATGCTCAATATCCATCGGATTATTGATCGCCGTCTGAAACGCCCGCGCCAGCACCGGCAACGTAAACGTCACATGATTGGCGTTGACGGTCGGATAACTTGATAGCAAATCAAAATGCACATACGCCTTGTTTATATCCGGCATAAATGTGTAAGTCTGGTCGCCGACCGTGACGGTCAGCGGATCCTCAATAAATTTGATATTTGCTATTTCTGCGGTAAATTTTACTGCGGATTGTTCTTGCATTCGCTCCCTGTTGAATTATTTCAATAAACGTAATTATAGTAATGAAATATGGTAGCAAATACTATGTAGATAAACCATAATGATAAAAAAAAAGACCATCAGGGTTGACAGTCTTTTTTTTGTTTTATGAAATTGTGAGATGATTATTTAATCATATCGCCGGGTATAAACGATATTATAAATTGTCTGTGGCGACAATGTAAACTCGTCGGATAGTATTCTCCTCAATTCTTTTTCGTCCCACTTAAATCCTTTTGGGGGTTGTTCGGATTTGAGCTCAAAATATCTGTTTCGTACCCGCCGGTTGCGTTCCTTAAGTCGCTCTTTTGCTAATGGCATCCTCTCTCCTCCACTTTAATTGTTCGACGAAACTAAGGCTACCGGGCTGGATTATCGCCTGCTTTTTTTTCTTGGCACTCCGCATAATCGCATCCATATAATATATCCATCTGCGATATTGCGTTCGGATATTGTATAGCAGGCGCACCTTTTCTCCGAGCGCCGCACCAATCCGCTGGCGCAAACTGACATCGCCAATCAATTCCTCCAGATACCCGCGAAATTCGCCGGGATTAATCGCCAGAAAGCCATCCACTCCGTGTACAATTGTTTCGACAAACGGTCGTATCGCCGAGCAAACTACCGGCAAATTATACGCTCCCGCCTCCAGCAATTTTAGGTTGGATTTGTAATAATTCAATGGCGTGTCGTTCAGCGCCGCAATCGCAATGTCGAATCCGGCATAAGTCACACCATAATTCTGAATCCCCCGATAATCCAAAAAGCGCACCCTATCCGGGGGCATATCCGCGCTCAGATCGTAATAAATCTGGGCTACCGGATTGTCTGGTTTATATTCTTGTCGGTATTGCAAACCCTTGGATGATTTTTTGTTATACATCACCCCCATTCTTGGCATTACTCCGTAATGAAACTCCAGGTTGTCGTATTTCTTCATAAGTTCGGTAATCACCCCCGCCACCGCTTTAAGATCGTGGGCATGAGTGGGGCTACCGTAATACCCTATGATAATCCGGCCATCCGGCTTGCGCCTGGGCTGTCGCCACTGTTTTTGTTCATAGTCGAGACAATTGGGAGCCATATAAACATGCGAATTGTATTGCAAATATGCTTCCCGCAAGGCTTCGGTTGAAACAATTACCCCGTCACATAGTTGCGCGGCGGTTTGACAGCGCTCCGCCCATTTCTCCCGGATAGAAGCAATTCCCAATGGATTTTCTTCGCCTATGAAAAAATAATCATCGGTACTATATATCGTAGGAATCCCATGCCTATTGGCATACCGGATTATTTCTTCCCAATCCGCAAATCTCGCAAATCGCACCATATCGTAGGTTTGGATAATATTCTTGCAAGCCTTGCGCTCATCATCCCTTAGGGCTTGCCAGTTGGCCTCCACCACGACATTGGTAATAGCGTCACGCGACATGAAATGCGCCGGAAGCGTCATCCGGTAATAAGTACTGGCATGGTCGGCTTCCGCAAAACTAAATATTTTCATGCGGCGGCAACGTCTTTCGGTTTAGGATCCTGGTGTTCGACAAATCCCATCTTGTTCCACGCCAAAACAATATCGTAATTCACGACATCGAGATTGAGTTGCGGAACGGCTTTGCCGACAAATTTCCAGAATTTGTAATTTGCATAGAGACTATTGGCTTGTCGCATACGATCATATAGCCGAAAGGCTTTTGGCAGATGTTTCTTGGGTACAAATCCGACAATCGGAAGTTGTTTGGTCGTTTCGGTCATAATGTTTCTCCTTTTTTAATTTCCATTGTTTTCAATATCTTTAAATACTTGTCCAGCCTTTGCGTATTGCGAGCGCGGTAATCGCCGGTTTTGGCAAGGATGCGCTGGGTCTGGAAGCCGTGATGATAGATAAAACTGCCGCCTGCCACGAATCGCCGGTAGCCGAGTTCGCGAATAATCGCCGAGGTCAAAATGTCTTCCGCCCAGCCGTATTCAAATTCATCGTGAAAGAAATTCGACCCGCCCCGCAATTGATCTATTACCCCGCAGACATCTTGGTAGCAAGCATCGCTGACCATCCAGCATACCGCCGGGACATCCTCGCTGGGGCCTAGCATTTTGGTTTCAGTAATACCACCCGCCTTGCAAACAATATTGGGATTACACGCAAAGTTCGTGTATGGCATAATCAGTCCGGCGTCCGGATATTGCGCGGCAACCGCCATCAATCGGCTCAGCCAGCGTTTCCCCGGCTCAGTGTCGTCATTTATCAGTAGGCGGTACGGTCGCGTTGCCAGTTGCATCCCTCGGCTATATCCCACCGCAAAACCCGCATTTTTAGAAAAACGGTGAATAGCCACAACATCTGGTTTATCAGCCTGTTGTTTAATAAAACCGGCAGTATCGCGGTCACTACCATTATCCACCAAGATCAATTCATACGGATAATCGCTGTTTGCCCGGATTTGTTGCAGACAATTTGCCAGCATGTCTAACCGGTTATACGCGACAATAATAATCGAAACCGGATCGATCATAAGCCTTTCCCTTTCTTTATTACTATTGCAGATAATTGATGTGGATGGTCGATGTCGGTCTCGATTGGCGTTATTGATTTGCCAAACGACCAGTATTCGCCATCAAATAAACGATAAAATCGATGACTAATTATTTCAAATTGTAATTGTTTTTGCCATTTCTGAATTTCGTTCTGTGAAAAAACCTGGCAAATGTGTTTTTTAGATCCCCATCCGGCTCCCGGCAGATCATAAACATTCCCGATATAGTTCCCAAAGTTAAACGGAAATGTCATTAATAAATAACCGCCCGGATTCAATAAATTGAACATATTTTTAACGGCAAGATTATGGTCTTTAATATGTTCCAGCGTACTGATGCAAAATATCATGTCAAAGTGACCGGCAATCTGCGGATTCAGAATATCATCTTCTACAACATTAAAATACGGATTTTTGATGCGATGGTGCCAATAAGACCGCCAGCTGTCAATCGCGGTTATCTTAAAGCCGCACTTGGTCACGAGCAATGGAAATATTCCCACGCCCGATCCAATATCCAATATCGTTTGCGGCCAGATACGCCACAACCATTCCAGCGCATAACTATATTCTATTGACCGCTCGTTCATACATTTCTCCCCGTTCGCATTGTCGCCTGTTCCATTCCGATTTCATCCATAATTTGCTCGGTCATTTGAGTATGCAGACAACTAACCGCATCAACACCACCCATTGCATTTAAGCGGCGAAAAGCCTCAAACCGGATAATCGGACAACTCAACGCCCGCTCCTCTTTAGTCGCCAGCATATCAGCCATGCTTCCCGGTATGCCATGCTCGCGCCGGGAATTGATACACGCCCGGCAAAACCGCCCGCAAAATGTTCGGAACTGTTCGACCGTAGCGCTGTCAATCAGATATTCTTTCTTAGACATGCGGCTCTCCTATCCAATTTCTCCGTCACCGGCAATCGGCGACTGGAATAGTTCGTCTTTTTCTTTTTCGGGATCGGCGGCTTTTCCTTCTTCTTTTGGCACTGTTTTCTCCGGCAGATTCTGTCCGGCGCGTCCCAGTATTCCAAGTCCGGCCATCATCTTCGTCCAGCGATTGATACAATGGTTCAGCATTTCGTTGTAGCCCGCGTTGACCGGATCTACGCTCATCAGCCAGCGCAGGTGATTGATTTTAATCTCATCGTCGATTACATTGCGCAGAATAGTATCATGCATTGGATTCAGCATATCCAGTTTCTGATTGGCTTTTATATATTGCCAATAGCGATTAATAAAATATTCTCGCTGGGCTTTGGCGGCATAGCGCGTAGCAATATAACCAAACAAATCCTGTGGCAATTCAGTCATAGCCTGCGCCTGTTCCTGAAATTCATCTTCGTCAAGTTCTTTGGCAACATATTCGTTAAGAATCTGGCGAGTGTAATATTCCTGACGTTCAGTGCGTTCATCATCGTCCGGCGAAAGTTCGCCCAGCAATTCCGGGTTATTCAGAATTTCTTCATCAAGGCGCTTTTGTGCTAATTCGGCGGCTTCTTCTTCGCTATATTTGGGAACAATAATCTTACGACCTCCATTCTTTTTGCGCGGACGTTTTTTGCGCGGCGGTAGCGGCGGATGTAGAAAATTATCAACCGCATTGCTTTGCAATAGAAATTCATCCGCGCCTTGCAGGTATTCCACATGGCCGAATTTACCGCGTCGTAAATGACCGCTCACTGTACCTACCGTAAGCGGTCTGCCCTTTTCCGCCAATTCATCCCGCAATGTTTCCATCGTATATTTTACCCAGCCTATGTAATCACGTTTCTGCAAGTTGCCCTCCTGCAAATATCAGGTTTTTACCAAATTTCAGGGTTATTATCTTTTGCATCCGCACATTTTTATATTTGAATTTGTTGGGCGACTTGGGATAAATCAGGAAGTCAATCTGTTTTTCAATCCGCTTGCCCCGCGCCGTTTTACCCATCAGATCTTTTATCTGCCAAATTCCATCAAACAGCCCGGCTCCGCCTATAAATACATAATCATCAAACTCAAACTCGCCCCCGTATCTTCTATGCAAATCGCGCGAAACCGCGATATACCGGTGCGGAAAGTGCGGATTAATTTTTGCCCCGGATGCCGTTTCCAGTGGATTGTCGTCACATTGCGCCCGTACCGGCTGATATACCGTCGCCGTTACAATTACCACCCGCCGGTCTAAATGATATACCAGACCATAATAAATTATAATCGCAACCATCCAACACGCCAGACCAATACTAACTACCTGCCAAGTTTTCACAGATCGTCCTCCGCTTCGTACTCCGGTTCCGGCGGACGTAAAAGCTGGTTATACTCGTCGAATAATTCCGGGTCGAGGCTTGGATTCGGCAAATTGCTCATATCGTCGGGATAATAGTTAAGGCCGGTCGTCATAGTTTTTATGCGCATTACCTAACATCTTGCGGTAGGTTTTGTTTTGTATTTTCATCTGCATGGTCGTATCGGATATTTATTTCACCCGTATTTCGTCTAATCCAAGTGAATTATCGAATGTTAATATCAGTCCTTCGCTCTCCGCCCCACACAAACACAACAGTTCGTCAATATCAACCGGATTTTCAACGTTGATAATAAGTATTTCCGGTCTGCGCCCATGCGCCCCCTTAAATTCCGCAATCGCTTTTTGGACTTTTTCACTAAATATTGACATCGTATTTACGTTATCCTGTTTTTCTCGTCGGGTGTTGTATAATCATAGGTTATACCGGCTCAAATTCTTCATAAAACTCATCAAGACACCCAGACCAATCTTCTTCATCGGGAATTAAATGCACACTACCAAGTTTTGGGTTCTTATCCCAATGAGCCGCCTCTAATCTCATTAATTTTCCCGTCTTTTTGTTTCGATATAAACTCATAATTTTTAATGGGAATGTTTCCATTTTGCACATCCTTTCATATTCTATTTATAGTATATCCAGCGGGTGATTACGACTCCACTTCTTTGCCACGTATTGTCTTTCCAGCGCAATCGGATCGGTGGCCAATAATTCTTGCACAATAGGTTCTTTGCGCCGGTATTGAATATATTCAAATCCCTTCGGCTGGGTGGCAATCCTTAGCATATCAAAACATCCGATGCGCGGAAACATCATTGCCAGCTCTTTGTCGAATAGCCGATACCATATCTGCCAACCCTCATATTTGGTATTGATTTCCCCAAGATAGCCGCCAGCACCTTTTTCCAGCATTTTTTTGCGCGGAATGATTACCAGCCCGCCAACATTTTTACTGCGTTTAAGCGTAATTCCATTTCCCAGCGCAATCGGTTCGCCGTAAAAGTGCAATCGGTAATCGGCATCGTCATACGCCACAATGTTGATACCGTGTGGAATGGCCTGCCGGATGGCTGAAAGCGCAAGGCTGGAAAAATTTGGCGCAACCAGAATATCATTACCCACCACAAAGATATATTCTCCCATCGCCCGCTCTGCGCCCATTCGTAGGTTTTTAGCCACATTTCCCGCCGGTGCGGTATATACCGCCTTGGGAATACCGCCAAATTGAAAATCATTAACCAGCCTTTCTGTACCGTCCGTACTTTGAGCATCGCCAATAACTATATCGGCAATACAATCCGGTTCGGCATAAAGCCCGACCGCCCCCAGACAAAACCGCGTAAACTCCAGTCGGTTATGTGTAATAATCAGAATTGATAATTTGTTCATGTTATTCATGTTGTCAGTGCGCCAAAATCCATCGTATTGACTTTCTCAGGCTATATTCATCGTCAAATCGGGTCGCCGGTTCGGGAAAGCCCGGTCGGAAATCCCAGCCCAATCCCTTTGGAAAATCAATCATCGCCCTTTCTTTTTCGCACGACCAGCCAAAATCAATTAATTTGATAATATTATCTTTTACCAGCAGGTTGGCCGGACGAATGTCTCTGTGTACGATATTAGCGTCATATAATGCTCCCAGTATTTCCGCTACCTGTTTTTCACAATCGCCGGGCATGTTTTCTTTGGTCAGCGGGACGCCGCAGTAATCCATTGTAATTTCCAATTCGGTATTGCCATAGTGTTGCGGAAAATGCGGCGAATCCTTTAACCGTTTCAAAAATAGCGATTCGTTAGCCCGGCATTGCCGGAGCGAAAACCCCTCCATTGTGTTGTCGGCATAAATTTTTCTGATCGTATCAGCCGATGTCCGCCTAATAGTCGCCGTTGCGCCGCGCCATTCGGTTTTTGGCGCCGAGCATTGAAAAACCGGACGATGCGACCAGCCATCCTCGAAATATCCCAGATATTCAATCTTTGTAAAACAGGTATTGTTAATCAAAAGATTGCGCACCGCCTGCTTGCTTATAATTTTCATATCCACCATTTCTTTGCCAGCCATCGAATCTTCCAGCGAGGTCTCAAAAAACATCGTGTCGTTCACCCGCAACGATAAATCATACATAAAAACCAGGGCGTCTTCCGCCCCAAGACTGCGTACCATCCACATGAATTGACTAAGCCATACCACAAAATCCACGCGGTCAAATTCTTGTAATATGCGTTCTGTGATCGGCTTGCAAAAGAATTTAGCCCCGGTATGTTTAATAGCCTCTATCTCATTCGCCAGATTGATAGATGCAAAATCGTAATCATATCCAGTCATTTTTGCGCCGTGTAATTGACACCCGAAAACAAAACCGCCGATATTGCAACCCAAATCAATACCCGTCTTATCCTGACAATCATATCGACTTAGTAGCAAACCCATGCGCTTTTCCAGATTCTTGCGATGGGTTTTAATCTCAATGTCTTTAAATGGCAATCCGTGATATGCCCAACCCTTATTTTGGCTTGATCCGATATTTTTTTCGTCTCCGAGTTGCTTGATTAAAGTTTTCAATTTTTTATTCATACTTATTCCCAATGTTGTGGATGTGTTAAGATTTCGGTTTTGCCGTTGTGGATAAATTCATATATATTGTCAATATCTACCGGATAACGGCGATAGTTAATTGGTTTGCCGGGACAAACCGTATCGTAATATAAAAGCATATCGGTCGGGTGGCCAATATCACTCAGATAATAATCATAATTCAAACGGTAGGCTTCGTATCCAATGCCAATGGCATCTAAGCAACCCGGCAAAATATCATCGTTGTTTCGCCCCATTGCCCGCAATGACCCGTCCCCATGATTAGCAATTCCACGGATATTAAAGCCATTGTCCCGCAAATACTCCAGCGCCCATTCTAAATGCGCTACCCCGTCAGTATAATTACCGCCAACGCCTATTATCTCGGAAAAACAATCATTATGCAGACCAATCTCAAAACCTTTGGATTGTAATTCTTTTAAAGATTTTATTAGCCCGCTGTCTTTCAGGTGTTTCGACCGCACAAAAAAGGTTGATCGGACACCTTTGCGCATTTCAATTTCAGCCATTGGAAATTCATATTGCAGGGCGTCAATGTCGTGCCGCATAGTTACACACGGCGACGGTGTTTTATCAAATTCAGCACAAGTTACAAATTGCAGTGGACTCAGGCTGTCAACCAAATCTTCGTATTGTTTTAATGTAAATCTACTCATATCTTATCCGTTAATTATTTGTCGCCCTAATAATTTTAATCCGAGATTTTCACAAAAATATCTTAAATTCTTGTCCAAAAAAGACTTGGTTCCATAACTAAAATAACGATTATTCCACTTGCCAATTTTATTTCTTAATATTTCAATCAACATGAATTTCATCGTCCCGTATTTCCAATAATCCACATGCCCCATAATTGAATTGGTTTTGATATATTCACCACAAATTATCAGCCAAGTATAAGCAATAGCCCTGTTGTCTTTCTTTGCAATCCAAAATTCCTCATAATGAATTGGACATTGAAATAGAGTAAAGTCCATAGGCTCCCATTTTTTACCATAATATTTAGCGGTTAGCGGTCGCCCCTGGCGGATCTCAGTCGAATGTTGAATGTTGTAAAGATCGTCCTCAATGTCCTTTGTATAATAAATTTGTTGAACCGTTATATTATTTTTAATGGCTTTGCGGTAATCATTGCGAGCCTTGTGATTAATTGTGTTTTTCCAATAATCCTCAAAATTATCGGGAAGCGGACAAATCAAATCTTGATTGAGCGCTAAAATATGTGATTTTGTCCATTCCACAATCCGCTCGCAATCTGGCGAATTATTGTCCCGCATGAGATTAATCGTTATCATTTGCGAATGCCTTTTAAAACATAGATATATCGATTGTGGGTTGGATTTGGACAATATTCTCCAATACACTCAAAAGTAACCCATTCCGCATATCGGTCGATTGCATCCTGCGCCGAATTAAAATGTCGGACATGGCTATCCGAATCGAAGTTTGGAACACTGACTATTACCCGCTTGCCGCGTGGAATATAATCGATAATCCCGCAATCATCCTGTAGGTGTTCCAATACCTCGGTGGCGATTATCATATTATAATCGGCGGTATTAAACCATTTGCGATCATAAATATCACCGAGAAAAAATCGAAAGGCGTTTGCAGAATTTAATTTTTCGGCCAAACCCAGGGCTTTCTGGCTAAAGTCAATACCAGCCATATAATTAAATCCGGCATCCATTATCAACCTTGCCAACTGACCAGCCCCGCACCCAAGTTCCAATATCACATCTTCGGGATTAAGATTGCCGACAATAATTTTCCAGACCGGATAATAAATTGAATCCTGCGGTAGTTTGGTGTATTCCAGATTCCATCCACCCTTCCTATAAAGTTCGTCGTAAAACCGGGAATCTTTTTCTTTTTTCATTTCCAGATTTTTCCGTCGGTGCTAACATGTCTCAATTTTACGCTTGGTTGGAAATATACACTCAGCCCCTTAGCCGCAAATTGCTCTATCAGGGATAGGTGCATATCGGCCTTGTGATACTGAAATTCCACACCCTCAAAATATTGCCGTTTGCCCAGCCAGCAATGCGAAGCCGCGAAGGGCACTTTGGTTATTTCTGTTGGCACGCGATTGCCATACAACCAGGGCGAAATACATTCGTTCTCGCGCGGATGTCTGCGCCACATTTCACCGCCAACCCAACCGCAATCGGGATACCGCTCGTAAACCTTCAGGTATTCCTGAATAACGTTTGGCGGCGCGACGCAATCCCCAAACCAGATAAGCACATATTCACACTTGCTTTTTGAAATCTCTGGAATAAAATGCTCGTTCCACAGGCATAGCCACGGCTTAATCCGCTCCTTGCCATAGGGAATGTCTTTGGTATAAGAAAATTCTGTGTTTTTGGCAACGCTCCCCAGAATCGTTGTCTGAATTAGTTGAATCTTCAATGTTTTTAACTTTTCCATTCCCGCCCGCAATAGGTAATAAGTTGTATCGCTCGAATCATTTTCAAGCCAAATTACATCCAGTAAATCGTGCGGATAACTAATAGATTCCAGCGACTTCAGATAGTGCGGGATGGCATGGGCTTCGTTGCGAAAGACCGAAATAATCAGAATTTTCGGTGTATTCATTTCTTTCCCGCCTACTCCTCTTTTACGGTAAGCGAGATATAGGGCTTGCCGCTTTTCCTGCCGACGCGGTTCCATGCGGCCACCCTTAGCGTCAATCCATTGAAATCCAGTTCGCCGGTATAATCCGGTTGTTTTTCTTCTTCCTTATTGGTGTTTTCAAATAAAATACCCGTGTTTGGTTTCAAATCCATTGCCATATCTACTCCTTATTTGTTGTGATTGAATAATCGTTTAAAAAATCCGCCCTTGAGTTCGCGCAACCGCTTTCTGGCCTGTTGTTGCCACCAGCTTTCCTTGCGGGTCAGCATGTGTTCCCAGCATCGGATCAATTCCCGCCGGTCGTTCTTAAATCCGCGCAAATCCAGATGAGTCGCCCGCATATATCCATACCAGTATTTCCACGCCACATAATCAATATCACGATCATCATTTTTCAGGTGTTGTGCGGTCAC
>Ga0172377_10003934_pt1 | contig 15316 bp, 17 predicted proteins | sample Pumphouse3metaG_FD_119749 | JGI IMG/M metagenome (GOLD analysis project Ga0172377, IMG submission 119749) | Leachate microbial communities from a municipal landfill in Southern Ontario, Canada - Pumphouse #3 metaG | ecosystem: Engineered > Solid waste > Landfill > Unclassified | place: Canada...
CTATACTATGAACATACTTAAAAAGCATGCTTATAGTATAGTGTAAATTCGTCCCATATACCTACAATAGAGTAGGTATAGTGAGAGGGTATATCCCCCTTCTTCTATCGCATAGTATCTCTTCTACTTCTGCGTGCTTTCCTTTGATTTATGAGTTTTTCTTTATGTTCTGGTGTATTAGTATACTTTCTATTTGATTGTTTGTTTTTTGATACTATTTAGAGCTTGAGCATAGTTTTTCTTCTACTGTTACTATGCTATGTTATCTTTGCTACATTTTAAAAAAGAAAACCAAAAAAAGAAAAACTAACATGTTTATTCTTTGTTACTGTGGTATTATGTTACTATGGTATTTTTTTATTATTCAAATTGTTACCTTCTACCCAACTTCATATCGTTCATACTGAACTCATGAACTTGTGTATCTTGTAACATTTTGAAAAATAAAAAAATAATAAAAAAAAAAAAGACAGAGAAAGGGTTAGTATTCTGACCCCTCTCCCTTCTATAACAAGTTATAGATTCCCTCTCCCCTATCAGTTGCAATTTTTGTTCCAATTGGTATAGTTTTGTCCAAAAATTATTATTAGGTGTTTGTATAGTAGAATAGGATTCAAAAATACTTCGGCAATGATTAGAATTTATAGCTAATTAGTTAGGAAGCTAACTAATATTTTGTACACTGTGATTTACAGTGTGTAAACGGTAGTTGACAACTTTGTTTACAATATGTGTTATTTAGTGTATATTTTGATTGGAACGGAACTTGCAATAGTATATTATAGTAGTAAACTGAAAGGAGAATGATATGGCTACAAAGAAAAAGGTAATGGTTGACGATAGTGTTAAGGTTGTAAAGCCTGTACATCAACCTAAGCTAAGAGAAGAGAGAGAAGATGATGACAGAGTGTTGCCTCGATATACTGTTGAGTACGAAGAAGAAGAGGGGGATATAGTGGATACAGAGTATGTTGAATCACCAGAAGAGATGAAGAAAAGAATACTTGACATCTTTAATGAAATGTTTGCTAAAAGTGAAAAGAAAGCTAAAGAGAAGGTCAAGATGCCTAACAATGTATACTTAAGAGATGCAGAAGAGGATGGGATAGTTGTTGAACATACTGATGAGAAAGAAGAGGAGAAGACTACTATAATAGGTAGTAAAAAGGCTAATGAGTTACTTGAACAGCATAGAGGATGCAGATATGGTGGAAGTAATGTAATATGGACGAATAATAACTATGATCCATCAAAGACAAGCTGGGAAAGTGAAGAACTAACAAGAGGATTATATACTAAAGAGTTCTTTAAATTGTTAAATAGTAAGGTACACCAGAAAAGAGATGACTTAGAATTTGTATTACATGGTTCATGGATGTATCATAGTGGTAGAACTATCCAAAGAACAAGAGTAATTAGAGACTTAAATGAGTTATCTATTGATTTTGAGTTATCTATTGATTTTAGCTCTGAATATGTTGTATATGTTAGTATGTATACTCCTTTTGTGCTACATATTGAGGTAGAAGATACCAGATCATCTGATCCATTTATAGGAAAGTTCTTATTATTTGAGAAGAATCTTAACTATATGACTCCATCATTAACATATGCTGCTAATTATGTTGCAAGAAGATCATTCCCTAATACTTATGAGTACTTAAAGCAAGAAAACGATAGAAAGAATGATAGATTTGAAGGCAATGACTTTAGTTTTATTAATAGTCCGTATAAAGAAGTATTAATATGGGAGCTTGATGAGAATAAATTAGGTTCTCGTGCCAGATTTGTTCTTAAAATGGTAGATAACATGTTTGAAGAAGAGTTGAAAAGATACAAAAAGAATGACTGGATACTGGAGTATGAGGATTCTCTGCAGATGAGAGATGAGTTTTTACATACTGTGCTGAGCGCAATGTTCAATTATCAGATTGATGATGATATGTTTAATAAAATCATTGAACATACTTTAGAAGAAGCTATCATGAACATATATTTCACTGGTGAATTCGATGCAACTATAGTTAAAAAGTATGATAATACGCCTCTTCAGAAGGGGTGGTATGGTTTTTATTACTAATACCAGTTCGTTTGATTTTGATATGGAATATGAAGAAATAGGTATGTATTTAGATGCTGATGATGTTATTATTACTATGATTGATAATAAAGTAGAATATATAACAGGTAGAGCATATATTAAGTACATAATGAATAAGATGCTAACGTATACTTTTGCTAAAACAGTGAATAGGGAGCTATCAATGCTCCCTGTTCCTACTATTAAAGGGATTCACTTAGGTAAAATGGTAGTTGAGTATGTTACAGAGGGACACATACTCTCAATAGATTTAATGAATGAAACAATTAACAAAGAGAAGAGGACATAATATGTTAATAATAAGAATATTTGCACAACATGACTATATGAACATAGTGTTTGAATCATATGATGAAGGCTCAAAAATAGCTTTTAAACCTACTAAAGCTGATCCAATAGGCTTTGGTATTCGTGAACATATATCACGCTTTAAAGGCTTTGTTTTAGAGTTCACAGACCCATCTTTAGATAAGATCGTTGAAAAAGTATATGAGAATTTAGAGAAGAAAGAATATTCTACCTCATTTAACGAATGGGTAGTGTATCATTTACTTACTTTTGCAGAGACGTATAGTCTTTTATTACAGTATGATAAGATACACAAACTGCATAATAAAAAAAATACTTGACAAAATGATTAATATATGTTATATTGAATTTAGAAAGGAGGATAAAGATGGTAAGTACAGAACGAGATAGTGTTTTTGCTTTAATGGAAAGATCTCCAAATCCTATTCCACCATCATCTCCATCACTTGATTTTAGCAAGAGTACCAATGTTATTCAAAGTTATATCGATACATTTACTGATGACGCATATTTTGAATTTAATATGCTACCAGAACTTCCTCGTAAGGCATATCTGCTTTCAGCCCATAGTAAAATATTGCAAAAGGTTAATCGATCGATGGACAATATTCGCAAATATAATGACATCATTATGCTTGCCGCAGATAAGTATAATATAAGTCCTAACCTTCTAAGAGCTGTATTGATTCAAGAGAGCGACGGCATATGGTATGCTCGAAGCCCAGTTGGAGCATTAGGTATCGCACAATTTATGCCAGGTACATGGAGTGATGTAAACAAAGGGGTGAACAAGGCTATGAACTATACCAACCCTCTTAATCCTTATCAAGCTATTCATGCTTCAGCTCAGTACTTAAGAGATCAACTTGGTCCGTGTAAAGGGAATAAGGATGCTGCACTGGCTTCATACAATCAAGGTGGAGGCTCCGTACGGCAGAAACAGGGTACAAAAAATTTTGATGGTAAATGGCGTATACGAAGTTGGCCGAAACGAGCTGACGGTGGAACAAAAGAAACATTAAATTATGTTGCAAGCATAAGAATAATAGAACAATACCTTGATGATAAACTCAGTCCTTTATACAGTGGAGCAGAATGGAATGGTAATAATTATTCATGGACCGCTACAGGTAATGATGCTATAAAACTTCAGCAAGCTAAAGACAAGGAACCCTTCATTGATAAAAAAAACATGGGTGGTGAAGGGAGAGACATTGATGATTATTTAAATGATCAAGATTTCATTAGACACAACCCTCAGTTTGTAGGAAATATAAAGAACCTTACCCCAAGAGAGATTGAAGTAATTGAACCCGAACATCCTGAGATACGTGAGATAGCAGAAGCACTTGGAAATACCCAGACAAGAGTTAAAATTTCAGAAGACCAAAGCACTAAACAGAAACAAAAAGAGTTTACTGTTAGCGATTTCGGTAAAGAGGTATTAAAAAGAGCAGGAATGAGCGCAGAACAGATTGCTGCTCTTACTGATTATGCTGAATTAAAAGGGGATGTTCTTAAAAAACACAATGAATTAATTAAAACAGGAATATCTAACAAAGAAAAAAGAATAAACGCTAACAAGGAAAAGAAAAAAGGGGATCCACTTGAACCTGTAACAAAGGAAGAACAGTATCTGAGATTGTTTCCAGGTAAAAGAGATAATACTGGATACAGTGAAGACGATGTTGAGATATTTAAGTGGCTACAAGAGGCACACTCTCAATCTGATCCAACAAAACCTGTGTCTCAAAATAAAGATCCTGAAGGGAAAGTACTTAAGAATGCTATAAGAGTAGCTATAGCTGTTCCTAAACGTCTCATGCAGATGAACCCTAATGAAGCAAAAGAACAGATTGAGAAAGCTCAAAAATTTCTTGATAGAGTAGATGGTGGAGAAAATCTTGTAGTAGAGATAGTGCACATAGATGATGATAGATCCAATGGTAAAGTTCAAATTTTACCTATGAACACTAAGGGACAAGCTATGTTTTCTCATCATGATGGTGTGAAAGGAGCATCCATGGATAGCGCGCTTAACATTGGAGCTCTTGCTTTATTTGGGGGTCCTCCAACAATGATTGCAGCTGCTGCTGGCGGAGCATTATCAATGTTAGATAACTATGCATACAATCATAACTGGTGGGGAATTTCAGATAAGTATCAAATTCCTATAACTATTGACCATGCGTTCCAGCAAAGCTTGCATGATTCAGAGTTTGACTATGATAATGCAAATGATGTATACGATATGTTTAATAAGATTGAGCCTGGGACAGAGATTGGACATAGAACTTCTAAATGGGGATGGGGAACAAAACATTATGTAGGAGAGACAACTCTTAAAAGCATTAAAGAAATGACAGGTCAATCTACTTCATTGGAAAGAGATATGAAAGAAAGGTTTGAAAAAAGTGATAATCCGCCTCCTCCTAAACAACAAACTCCTGCAACAGATACTCAAAAGCAAAAAGAACCAACTCAAGAAGATATACAACAACAGCAACGTATTAGAGAACAAGAAGAAAAAGATAGAAAGAAACGTGAAGAAGAAAATGATGAAAGACTTACAAAGATGTTTTATGCTATGTTAAAGTTTAGATAAAGGAGATTATTAATGAAGATACTAATGAATACAATTAATGAACACTTAATCCCTGTTAAGCCTGTAGCATTTGTACCTGATACTTTACTTGTATTACCGCATAATGATAATCCTAAGTATGGTATAGGTGAAGTGTTGTATGGTGAAACAAGAGGACAGTATGTGTTGTATCCTAAACATAGTGGATACATGGTAGAAGATGTTAGAATCATTCCTAAAGGTGATATACTTGCTATGGTTGAACCTGATAAAGATGAGAAAGTTGAATCGTTAATCGAACAGAAACGTACCCATGATGCCAGTATGGAGTGGGTTAACACAGTTAATACAAGATAGGAGTTAGAATGAATGAGAATGAAAACACTGAATATGTACCAACACTACAAGAAGTATATGCTAAAGGAATTGAATTTGTAGTATTATCTGTTTTTGAGTACTGTAGACACTCAAATGAGCCTGTATATAGAACGTTTAGGAATAAAGTAATGAAAGACCTTATTCACGTATACGACAACAGTAAAAAAGCATTGAATGAGATGTATAATGCTAATGTAAATGTAGAGGATATAGATGATCAAACTGAATGTAACGTACAAGAATCAGACGAAGGAAGTGACTCTGTACAATGAGTGGGATATTAAACAAGATGAAGTTGTGGATAGAGACTTTATTACAATGGATGATCAGAAAGGGAAGTACCTTCTCTATGATGATGGATGGAATCTCTATACGAGAATTAACGGGAAGACTATTAAAGCATTCTCTGTTGGAACAGGACTCATTAAACGATATGACTATACATCATTCTCACGTATACACCTACCTCACACAAACTATTCAGGTGCCCGATCATATGATGAACACCCTATATGTAGACCATATAGACGTGCTGAATATTTGGCAGCGGGAACATTCCTTAAGACTAATAGGCGAGTTAAACTCACCCCGAGGATTAGATTCTTGATTAAAGAAAAAATGGTTGAGGCTCTGAAGAAGAGAGGAATAACTGAAGAGTTTATCGTTGATAGACTCATCAGAGAGGTAGATAATATGAGAGGTAGAGGTGCTGATAGATTAGAAGCATTAGCTATGCTATCAAGAACTGCAGGCATTGAGCTTGAACGTTCTGCTGTGCCTCAAACAACCATGAATCAACCTTTATTCCAACAGTTTAATATAAGTGGTGGTACAATACAGGATCAAAGAAGAAAGATTCCTACACGTAATGAACTAATAGAAGAGAAAAAGTTCCTTAATGTTGTTGATTTAACTGATTCAGAAGTGGATGACTTTTTAGATGCTCATCAAAAGGGAGACAGATTCACATTTAACGAAAAAACATTTAAGAATAGTACAAAGGTAACAGATGATAACGCTGACTGATCTTAAGAATATGCAAGAACATGAATTAAAAAGTTTGTTTCGTTCATTACAAACAAGCTATGAAGCATTTGCAAGAATATGTTTAGGACATATTGTAACAGAAGTGCCTAAGTTTCATAGTGAAATGTATAGTATATTAGATAAACGATATGAACATAATGCCTTTGTTATGTTTAGAGGTGGTGCTAAGAGTACCATCTCTAAAACTATTCAGACTACAGCTGATATTTGTTTTGGCAGAGAACCATTTACTCTGCTATTATCTGAATCAGCATATCAAGCAAGTAAAGATTTAATCAGTATTACTGATGAGTTAGAGAATAATGAGATTATTCATGCTCTATTCGGTAATCTCAAGGGAGAGACTAAATGGAATCAAGAAGAGATCGAAGCAGCTAATGGATGCTTTGTATCAGCGAGAGGGTATGGAAGCCGTATAAGAGGGCTTAAATGGAAGAATAACCGTATAACTAAGTTCATATTAGATGACTATGAGTCAGAACAGAATACAGGTACTCAGAAACAAAGAGATGCTGTAAAAGATTGGATAGATGCTCAAGTGTTACCTGCAGGTGTTCCTGGTGAGACTACCTATCAATTCTTTGGTACTATAGTGCATCCTGACGCTCATTTAGCTACTATTAAAGACCTACCATCGTTCAAGCCACCTCATGGATGCTACATGGAGGTTGCTGTTGAACATGATGGAGTACCTACATGGGCATCAAGATTCCCTATGGATTATATCAACATGAAGAGAGAAGAAGCTATCAGTAAGAATAAGCTTAGTCTATTCCTTCAAGAGATGTATAATATACCTGCGGTACAGGGTAGACCAGTGTTTAACATAGATATGATTAGGCAGACTAATGCTACATTCCATCTTGAAGAGAGTCATACATATATCGAGTATGATAATAGAAAGATACCTATTAATGTATTCATTGGTGTTGATCCAGCTGTATCCTTAAAAGAAGATGCAGATTATTCAGTATTCTTTGTTGTTGGTCAATTACCAGATAAGTCATTCCTCATACTTGATATAATACAAGAGAGAATGAGTCCTACTGATCAAGCAAAGACTATATTCAACTTAGTAAAGAAGTATAATCCATACTCTGTTACTATAGAGACTCAAGGGTATCAACAAGCATTAGCTGATATATGTAAAGATATGATGCCTACAATGGGTAGATTCTTTACTATACGAGATTTTAAAAGTGGAAAGAGTAAGAGTAATAAGTGGTTGTTGTCTCTTGATCCGATTATAAACGAAGGTAGAATGAACTATATTAAAGACTGTAATAATATCAAAGCTTTCTTTCAAGAGTGTACGTCATACAATCAAGAATACCGAGATCATGATGATACAGTCGATGGTGCATTCCTGGCAACATTGCATGCTTATCCACCATCTATGTATGATGTAGATGCTGCAATTGACAATTCAAAGAATAGACGTACACGCAAAAAGACTCCATTAAATTGGATGTTATTATAATGAAAGGAGAAATGTATGGCAGATGTATATCAAAAAATTAATTCGATATATAGAATAGACTTGATTGACAAGAATAGAAAAACTGGTACAGACTATAAGTTTGGTGGGACTAACAATGATAAGTTTACCATACAGGGTGCTAAGCTATTAACAACTATTCCTGATACAGATCTTAGTACTATCGGTCCAAACAACACGGTAATTTTACCAAATTTAAATCTACAAACACCAAATAATGAAACAGAAGAAAACGTATACCTTAAAATTCGTCCTGTACTGAGATTTGGTTCTGCGTCAAATGAATATATGTATCAAGAATTAGAGCAAGAGCTTTGTCTTCATGTAAATAGCACAGCACAATTAAAATTGCCGTCAGATTCTATGATAATTAAAACAGGTAAGGTTGGTGCTAACAATCAAACAAACCCTGTTGCTATGCACCAAGTTTCACAACTTGGAAGTGAAACTATAGATTATCAATGTATTGTAGAGACTGATCCTATAAACAATACTCACTTTAAAGTTGTATTTGAAATACAGCTCACAGACGGGGGAACAGATGGTGTGTCAAAAGAGACTTTCCCTGTATCCTCTACAAATATAAAAGTTCAGTATGCAAAGTTTGAAACTATTGAAGTAGGAGACTTAGGATTAGGTGGATCCCCTGCATCATTACCCTGGCAAACTGTTACAGGAGCATCAGTGTCTGCAGGAACTGGAACAAATGACCAAACAAAATTTACTGTTACCATTCCTGATCTTAAGTTTGATGAAAACGATTATGATACAGAGTATGCGTTTAGATGGAGAAATGAGACTGATCCTTCTAACAATTTTTCTAAAATTACTACTATTAGAATCCTTCATGTTGATGTTGTTGAAAAATATGTTACATTTGTATCCCCTATTCACGGTACAGCATTTGTTGGCACTCCAAGTGTTGAAGTTAAACTTGGCAACATTGGGAAAGACAATACAGTGATAGAACAATGAGTTACGCAACTACTTATCTAAAGCTATTTGATATCAATGTACAGCCTAAACAGCTTGTAGCAGGGTTATCTATTGATCATGGGCTACTTGAAGAGGATCAACTGATTAACAACATAGAATTATCAGTAACTGATTCTAATAGATATCTCATATTAGAACCTGAAGTAACACTTGATAATGGATTGTTATTACCTCAAGCAGCACGTTTAAACATCTATATTAATAGTGAGGCAACTCCATACACCAGTAGTGTTATGAAAGGCTCTAATTCATATGTATTTGGTGCTAATAAGATGCCTATTACATCTGGAGTATATACATTGAAGTTCGGATTAGAGTTCGATTCTAATCCAGCATGTTTAGATGAGTATGAAATAGACGTAGATAAATTTGTTGTAAAGTACAGAATTAATTCAAATGAGTGGACAGTATGTACTAATAAGGTCAAAGACCCTAATACTAATAAGTATATATTTACTATAACATTTGATGAATCATATGTGTATAGGCAAGTACATTATGTTCAGATTAAATGGATTGATTCTATGGGTGAAGAAAGTTCGGTACATGAATTAGTTCTCGGAATGAGAGATAGCATTGAAGGCGTGTTTGCTATCATGCCTCCTAATCAGGAACTATATGTTTCTGTAGATGATCTCGATAGTAACGGTGAACTGTTTGTGGAATTAAATGAAGATGGTTGGGCTATCCCCGACCATCTATGGAAGGATGGTAACAATGCAAACTATTGATTCAAAACTTGGAGAAAGGATAGCTAAAATAGAAACATCAATTGAACATATGAAAGAGCAGATCAATAAACTTGTACGTATGCAAGAAGAATATGTAGCACAACGATTAGAGTGTAAAGAAGTTTTTGTTAAAATGGATGATCCTACATACTTCAATAAGAACATGGTAGAGTACAATAAATGTGAAAGGTCTAAGCTTAAAGACTGGGTAAAAATAATTACATTAACTCTTAATATACTCGGTACTCTCGGAATAGGATTCACTATATCAGTTATAACAGGAGTAGTAAAATGACAGAAGATGGAATCAAATTACTAAAGAAACACGAAGGATTAATGCTTAAGCCATATAGATGCTCTGCTGGTAAGTTAAGCATCGGATATGGACGTAATTTAGACGATGTAGGCATATCTAAAGAGGAAGCTGAACATCTACTTAGAAACGATATTGACAATTGTGTGAAACAATTAAAGCATCATCTCTTCTGGGTATTCGATCATTCAAATACAGTACAAGATATCATAATTAACATGTGTTTCAATCTCGGAATCTATGGACTATTAGGCTTTAAGAAGACTCTTAAACTAATAGAAGAAGGCAAATATAAACAAGCAAGTATAGAAATGTTAGATTCTAATTGGGCTAAACAAGTTGGTATTAGAGCTAAAGAATTATCTAATCTACTTGCTAAAGAAGAAACATGAAGAGAGGAAACTATAATGAATAAAATAATAACTCAAATACTAAAGATATTACCAACTAATACTATTATCAGTATCATCATAGAGGTACTTGACCATCTGTCTAAAAAGACTGATACTACTATTGATGATCAAATTGTTGAAGCATTAAGAGAAGCATTCCATAATTATCTTGCTTCAAAAGGAAAGAAATAATATAATGATCGGTGCTGTTACGACCTTGACCACAATAATTGTGCAAGACTTCCTCGTGCTAAATAATATTAAAAAGAAGGTAAATCAAGATATTGTACTATGGTGGTGCAGCACCTCTATTAAGGAGAGAGAATGATGTATGCTGAAAGTACTGATAATATAGTGTATCAAGCAGTAGAACGATTTATAAAGAAATGGAATGAACCATCATTTCTACCATACATTAATCATAGTGGATATGAAGCTATTGGATATAATCACATAATTAAAAAAGGTGAAGAACATCTTAAGAAAGGACTTACTCCAATAATGGCTGAGAAGCTATTAAGAGAGGATATAGAGCGTGCTATTCAAGTAGTAGATGAAACTATCCCTATGGAAATTGAACTCGGTATTGATGCCTTTATTGCGTTAGTATCGTTAGCATTCTGTATCACTCCTGATCTATTTAGATATTCTAAAGTAACAGAGTTTACTAAAGTAAAAAGATATGATAAAGCAGCTGAGTTCTTTATTAATCATAATATGTCAAGAATGGAACATGGATATGTTGAATCGTATCCATTAACTAAATTACGTAAAGAAGAAGCTGAACTATATAAAAGAGGGATGAATGGAAATTATTAAGTACTCACCACAAGAAGCTGCTAAGAAATGGACTAAGATATCTACTTATGATAATAATATGCTTGCTGCTTGGCAGAAAGAATGTATGTCAAATAGAATGTTCTATGAAGGTGAACAATATTCGCCTGAAGAGAAAGAGATACTTGCTGCACGTGGACAATATGATATCGTAATTAATAAGATACGTAAAGCAATTAAAGGTATGGTAGGTCTTGTATCATCTTCTATACCTAAATATAAGTTAGTTGCTATAGGTGATCATGATGATAAGAAAGCAGCATTAGGTAATAAGATACTTGACTGGTGCTGGGAGAACTCTGGTGGACTATACACATATGCTTCTGCTGTTAAATCAGCATTGATAGACAATATGTCATATCTACATGTTATCCTATCAAAAAACAATAGAGTAAAATTTGTTAAATTAGGGTTCGATGAAGTACTTGTAGATCCTCAATCAAGACATCCTCTATTCGATGATGCTGAAATGATTATAATAAGAAAGTATGTTCCTATTAGCTATGTTAAACAAGTGTATGGCATTGATGATCTCGTATCTGAGATACCTAATTCATTCTATGCTGAACCTGTAGCGAACAGAGGAGATAATTTCTTGCATAAAGTATTTGATTCAACAAGACAGTATGTAAACTTGTACGAATGTTACTCAAAGACTATAGATGGTATAATGAAAGAAACTCTAATAGGGTATCAACATGCTTTTAAAGAGATGTTACCTCAACATATTACTGAGTATCCTATCATACCTATATATGTCGAAGGATATGATAATCCTTATAAACGTGGTGAAGTACATTTCTTAAAGACTATCCAGAAGTTTATTAATAAAACATATGGTGTAACTATACTAAATGCTCAACTTATGAGTAATCCTAAGATGATCTTTAGAAGTATTGACATACCACGTGGAAATATTGATGAGTTCTTAGAGAATCTTAATACTCCTGGCTCAGCAACCATCTTAGAAGGTGAAGCTCAACCTCCATTTATTATCAATGGACAACCTCTTAACAACGCATTCTTTAGTCTTTATGCTGATGCTAAACAAGAGTTTGAATGGTTGACTATACCTAACCAGATACTTGGGTATGGTGATATACAAAGAGAAGGGAAGAGTGATCTATTAGATATCAAAGAAGGTGCTATTGAATCACTCAAAGAGTTTATCATGGTAATGGAATTAGCATGCTCAAGGTTAGGTTTTGTCATGCTGCAATATGTTCAATCATATATCGATAAAGAAACTGTTATTAATATTACTGATAATGCTGGTAGAGTGGAATCAGTAACACTTAATAAGAAGGAGGGTTTAGATCCAGATAATGAAGAATCAGTTAGACAATGGATACAACAACAGGAACAACAAGAGGTACCTGATAGTGAAATTGAAGCTAAGCTTACACAAGCTATAGAAGATGGTGAATATGTTAAAGAGTTAACATACATAATGAATGAAACAGACTTTACTAACTTTGATGTCAGAGTGGTTGCTGGCTCATACTCACCTACATATCAAATGGCAATGCTTAGATTAATGATGGAATTAGCTCAAATAGGAGCTGTTGATCCAAGTGTAGTATTAGAACATGCCCCAGTAGAAGATCGTCAGAAATTGATGCAACGTTTTGATACTATCAACCAACTTAATGGTGAACTCAAGGATAGAGAAGAAGAAATTGCATTACTACATAAAGAACTTGAACGTGTGCAGATGCAATTGTCTGATCAACGTGTTACTAATATCACAGATAAAGCTGATCTCAAGATGCAGAAATTACTTAATGATGCTAAGATTAAAACTATGAGATCCAAGTTCCAAGATCAACTCATGACTAAAGAGAAGATGATAGAACTTGAAAAGATTATTAACAATATGATTCTTGAAGCTAAACATGACATAATGAAACAAAGACTTAAAGCTGAACGTGTCATGATGGAACGTGAAGAATCAATAGAAGACAAAATGATAAGAACAATATTTGAATAGGAGATATAATGAATAATGTATATAACCTGTTTGCACTCATCATGAAAAACTTAGGGCAGATAGCAGGGAAAATAGAGGGGCTATACAGTCAGCTTTCAGATTTTAAACAAGATATGGGAACTGCACTATCATCGATTAATGAGGCTCTTGATAATCTTGCAGACTTGCCTGATGCCGTTGTAAATATTAACACCGAACTTACAACTATTGAAAACAGACTTGATGCACTTGAAGGTAGTGCAGAACCACCAATTGAACAATAATTATTAATATGAAGGAGAATGAGAATGATAGACCTTAAGAACCAAAGAGGAGCAGATTTTAGAATAGGTGATGTAACTACATCACGAGCAAATTTTACAAGGGATGTACAAGAACAGATTGTAAGTAATTACTTAGATCCGTTCGGATACAACCATCAAGGAAGAGCAAGAGAATTATATAGTAGTCGTGCGGGGAATGATAGCCCACAAGATACTACTCAATCTAACAGTAATGCTGTAACTGTTGATCGCTCAGAACTTGAACGACTACAAAACATGGAGAGACTGATTCAATCAGGTCAGTATAATCCAGGTGGAACGAGTCCGCAATCATATAATGAACGAGTACAGCAAGCTCCTGCACAGGTAGCGGCACCACAAAGTGCAGTAGCAGATACAATCGACCAGAACGAAGACCCAATTGAAAAACTTATGCGTGAATTTAATCAATCTCAAAATCAAACACCTGCACCACAACCTGGTCAGGATCTTGGCTATCAGAATGAACAACCTTCGCAACCTCAAAAGTCAGGCTATCAACAAGCCGTAGAGAAAGAAGCCCTGTTAAAAGGGTATAATCCTAATGAAGTAGCCGAATTCGTAAGGAGTATATCTCCAAGTGAGTTCGTCATGCTTTATGAATCTTATAAACAAAGTAGTCAACAACCACAACAACCACCACAGCAGAGGAGACCTTCACCAAATATAGCTGAAGCACCATCTCCTTCTGCTGTGTCAACACACTATAACATGCCACGAGGGAGGCAACAACATCCCTTCTTTTAATAAATCATACAAGGAGATATAAATGGCAAATAATAACATACATTGGAAAGGTGGGTCGTTTGATCAGAACTATCAAGCGAAGACATATAATCCCGCCTCATATTCAACTCAGCTCGTCTCAGGCGATCTGTTTAACGATACTATACAAGGTAAGTCAGACAAGTATCAAATAGATCTGTTAGGGTCTATGATGACTTGGAACGTCAGTGCTACCCCACTACTCACATTGCTATATAACATGGCAACAGAAAGTGCTCCGCCTCCTGTAATAACTTGGGCAGATGAGTACAAAGGTGAATCATGGTTCGATATTAAACTTGATAACGTACGCTTAATGGATACTTATGCAACTGCTGACACTACATTCGCTCTACCTGGTTCAGGATATGGCTCATCAGTAACAAAAAAGATGCACGCTGTAACAAGCTCTGACTATGTAGGTGGACGTTTTGAGTTTAAAGCAGGAGTACTTAGTAATAACAATGTTGTTCTTGCTAAGGTTGATAATGATGAACTTATTAACGTTGCAGTAAGAGATAGTGATGGATATTACAAGATAATCATTCCTGAATCAACAAGTTATCAAGGTAAAGCATACGAGATATATAATTCTATTCGTCAATATGTAATGAATCTCGGATATACTAATGAAGGAGAAACTGCAACACTCTTTACTTTTGATGCTTCATCTACTTCAAGTCCTGTGTATTTTGCATGGGATGAAGTTCACTTTGCTAAAATAGAAAATAAATCATTTGAAACAGCATCATTCCACGAAGTACTTATGAGACTTGAAAAGGTTGATTATACTAAAATTGGCGATGTTGCATCTGTTGTCTTAACATTAAACCCTGCTATGAGTAACGAGTCATTATCAAGCTATACTCACATGCTAACCTTTATTGCTGACGATGATCAAGTGTTACAAGAAGAAGTATCTAATACTGTAGATGAAGTTACTGCAGGGCAAGCGTTTGGTGGCATGATATCACGTCCATCTCGTATGATGCAGATTGGACAGAATACTGTGGCACCACAAGGTATTCCTGAAGGTGATATCTTTAGACCAAGTGGAAACATTACAACAAGTC